>Ga0210402_10000523_pt1 | contig 42661 bp, 61 predicted proteins | sample IncBWC7MmetaG_FD_161055 | JGI IMG/M metagenome (GOLD analysis project Ga0210402, IMG submission 161055) | Forest soil microbial communities from Barre Woods Harvard Forest LTER site, Petersham, Massachusetts, United States - Inc-BW-C-7-M | ecosystem: Environmental > Terrestrial > Soil >...
GAACATTCCCGTTTGGTAAATCATTCTCCACTGGTATTGCCTATGCCATCACGAAATTACAGGCAGATAGTGACACTACCGCGGTTGTGGCGGGAGACGTTACTGGTGCAATTGACTGGAAGTAGGGTTTCCAGATCATGTCTTATGATGCCAATGGTTGGACCGTTTTAACTCCAAACGGCGCGCCACAGGACGGCTATCGGACAGGACCGCCCGCCAGCGGCAGTACGATGGTGCTGTACGCCAGCAGCTCAACCGGGAAAGACCCCAGCGATCCTGGTTTTGTCGCTGCCACGCAGGGCTCCATAGCAACGCCGTATCGGACACCGACTGCTGCCTTGAGTGTAATGCGTGATCTCCAGCCGGATTGGTTGTTATTGAAAAAGGGAGATATATGGGCCCCTGCTAACTATCAAATTTTCACCAGTGGCTTGTCACCAACCGAGCCAATGGTGATCAGCTGTTATGATCCGTCGCAGTCGATGGTGGCCAATCCCTACATTACTGCGTCTACTATTTCCGGACTGACGATTACTGGATCAAGTGCGCCTTACACGGTTCAAGTCACCACGAGTTCGCCTCATCTCTTGACCAATGCCCTTGTTTATTACATCTCAATTCGTGGCGCGACACCCTTTGTTGCTGTCGATCAGACCAATTTCCGCGCGACTGGTTATGACGGAGATTGGGAGTGTACTGTCACTGGAGCATCAACATTCACTTATCAGATCAACGTCAATCCCGGGACTCCAGGGTTTTCCTCTGCGACTTGGCAATTAGCGCGGCCATTTCTTAAAGTTCAAGCTCAGTGGCAGAATTCCGTTGGTGCCGGATTTGAAACGGTCATTACAAGTGATCCCCTGCCAGGAAATAATATAATCTTCTATGGCCTGGATTTTTATGCTTATACAAAAGATCCCCTTTCGCCAGACTATGGTGGCAGCGCCCATGACGGCGATGGCATTCCTGCATTCATTACTGAGGTTTGCCCAACCTGGACAACATTTGAAGATTGCCGAGTAGCGTTTTTTCACAAGGGCATGATTATCGAGACACCCCAGAATTATCTAACAAGCGGCCTTGTCACTATTCATCGCTGTTCTATAACAGATTCTTTTCCCGGTCCGACCGGCGAACAGGGCATCGCGGGTGTTCTGACGGGGCGGATAAATCAAGTCTTTACTGAAAACACCTTCGATCATAATGGCTGGAACAATATTGTAACTCCGCTCGGTCCTGCCCCAGGGTGTGGCTCCAGTATTCTGGCGGCAGGTTTTATGCCATCCGGGGCACAAAGCGGAATATTTAGCGGTTCAATGGTTAGTATTGCCAACTTCACTGGGAATCTTTTTTCCAATACCGGAGGAAACGAGGTCATTGGCTGTAGCGCCGTGCTAAACAACAATTTGTTTTTTACTTCTCCAGCCTCCCTGGTCGTGAACAATCCGTTAGAGTCTGGATCATTTATCACCAACAATGTTTGTTTGACAAACTACGCTGGGGCTGCTGCTTATGGTCAGGGTCTAACGTCTGCCGGAACTAATTTTGACACCAACGACAATTGTGTCGCCGGGCCGAGTATGTTTTTTACCAACATTTTGGCTAATGCGAATGTTAATTCTGTTATAGGGTTTCTCGTCGGCACTGGCGCGATTGACAATGTTTTCCATAGCAATATTGTATTCAACTGGAATCAACAAGTGCCGGCCAATGTCATTGATGATACAGGCACTGGAACTATAAAGCTCAACAACTTTTTCGATTCACTCGGCGCCAACAGCGGACATTTTTCTGTAGATGGCAACGGTAATGCCACATCAATACCAAGTGGTGGCACATCCATTACGCCTTGGCCTAATCCGACTTATGCTGTTGAAAATTATGACTCGAATGTTCTTGGCGGCCCCGGAACGCAAGCGCACTTTCTGGCGCGGGTGCGGCTGCAAAATAAGAATAGCTGGAATACGGCGCTGCTCCCGGTAGCAGTTAACAACTATATTCGTAACACTGGATTTGGCCTTGCGACAACCGTACCGACCGTCACTGGCATCTCTCCCACTAGCGGCTCTATTGCTGGCGGGACCAGCGTCACGATTACCGGAACCAATCTGACTGCTGCAACGGCAGTATATTTTGGGACGACGGCAGCATCGTTTATCGTCAATTCAGGGACGCAAATTACTGCAACTTCGCCTGCTTCCATCGGCGGTCCATTTGATATCAGAGTGGTAACGCCCCAAGGCACTAGTGCCATTAGTGCTGCCGATGTATTCACATACAACGGTGCAACGCCGACTGTTACCAGCGTTGTACCTGCTACCGGCACCTACCAAGGTTTCCAGTGGGTAAAGATTCTCGGCACCGATCTTTTCGGCGCAACTGCGGTGCAAATCGGAGCGCAACAGGCATTGGCATTTCAGAGTATTTCAGACACTCAGGTCAACTTTGTAACTCCGGCAGTAGCTTTAGGCACAGGCACTGTTGACTCCACGGTGACGACTCCTAGCGGCACCAGTGGCACTGGTTCCGCCGACCACTTTACATATGTCGATCAGGTGATCCCGGACGTTACTGTCCTGTCCCCAACGGGTGGTCCTGTCGGCACAACGATAAACATCGGCGGTGTGGGTTTCACTAATGCGACATTGATCAATTTTACTGGGGCTGGTCCTGCTGTCACATGGACCGTTCTCTCCGACATTTCGGCGACAGCAGTCGCTATTGCGCCGCTCCAGTTTTCCAATGGTTACTATGTGACGGTAATAACTCCCGCTGGTTCCAGTACGGCCCATCTTGGTGTAAATAATTTTACTGTGACTTCAAGCCCTGCCGAGGTGCCACTGCGATTCGGGATGCATAGGTAACTATGAAAAAGATTCTCAGCCTTCTTACTGTTCTCGTAATGGGCCTTGTGAGTGCGGGCCCGGCGATATCATGGACACACGGCAATGCGGGCGGACCTCCACCGACCTGCGTCACACTTCCCAGTGTGTCATGCGATTCTAATGGCTGGACTGTTCTGACGCCAGTCGCGGGTTATTGCGCGGGCCAGTCAGGTTCTAGCCCGGCATGTAATCCAGCCGCTGGTGTTACGCGCATCATCTATGTATCGAATACTGCGTCTGGCAATACTGACAGTGCAGCGTGTGGGACTATCGCCGTACCATGTACTTCACCGTCCTATGGTGCTGCGATCTTGCGCGATGGATCTCCTGACTGGTTGCTGATGAAATGCGGTGATGTCTGGGTCCATGATGCTCCTGGTCTTATCAACAAGTCTGGACTCAATGCCAGCAATCCGATGATTTTTTCATCGTATGATCCCGGCGCCACGCAAACACCTCCGCTTCCCGATCCGTATTCTTGCAGTGCAAGGCCGCAATTCAATATGACTCCCAGCGATCCATTTGCCCTCGGTTCGTTCACTGGCAGTTATCTGGCTTATGTTGGTCTGAGTCTCTATGCATATACACGTGATCCGGCAAATGGCAGTTTCAGTGCAACTGACAGTCAGGCAGTGATCAGCGGCCTTGGTAATATCGCTGCGACAGCTAATTCGATCTTGGTCGAAGATTATCACGAATCATTCGTCACTGATGCCATGAGTTTTACTGGAGAAAATTATCCGCCGCTCGCAACTAATCTCTATGTTCGTCGCAATGAGATACTTAGTGCCTATGCTGAAAGCCAAAACGAGCCAGCGACCAGTGGAATTTTGATGGGTCCGGTAGCTGGAGATTTGAATTTCTATGAGAATGTCATTGACCATAATGGCTGGAATTTCGGCAGTCCAAATTCCCATACAGTCATTACTTGGGCTCCGACATATGGCTTCAAGCATAATATTTATTTTTCTGGTGGAGGTAACAACGGCAATCTGGTAACTGGCACCACGCCGACTTTTGTCGGAAATGTTCTGGGCAATGAGCCCTCGGCACCAGCGTTCCGTTATGCCATGTTCGGAACGCAGAATCTGTGCATACTCGACCCATTTTGCGCGACGAGCAATAGTACTGTTCCGGGAGTCACCAATACGTTCAACAATAACGTTGCACTGCAAAGTCAATTCTCTAGCGGCGACTCAACAATGGGATTGCAGATCGTCAGTCGTTACATCAATGAGAACCTTGCACAGAGCCCTACGAATATCTTCAACAACATTCTCTCTGGTGGAGTGGGTGATCCTAACGGCGATGGTTTTCAGTTTGGCACTGGCAGCAGCAACAATACTCTGCTGGGAAACATCATCTACAACTGGTCCTTCGGCACACCAGCGAATGCCATTTCTGATGCTTCGGCCTGCTTGGTGACGTCTCCATCCCCGACCGAGTGTCCGATCTATAGCTCCACAGGGTTCGCAAACATCACTAATGGCGGCACGAACTATGTCGATAGGTCAGTAACGATAACTTCTGCCGCCGCATCTACTGATGGGCAGAACTATATTGTTGCTACTGTTTCGCCAAATACCACGGGTATCGCGAACCTTAGCACCGTAATGTATAAGGTTGGTTCTGGTCCGCTGCTCGGCCCGTACCAGGTAGATGTCACAGATAGCACTCATATTATCATTTATCAGACTACGTTCACTGGTTCATTCACCGGAACGCTTTATTATGGCTGGTATAACGTGCCGCTATCTTGCATTTCTTGTGCGGCCGGCGGCAGTGCCACTGGCGCACAGGCCGATCTGATCTCCGCAGGCGGCGTAATCGTTGCGGCGTGGTTGCTCGGGACTGACAATCAGTGGTGTTGCGAGGTTCAGAATAGCGGCGGTACTGGCTATTCAGTTGGCGATACGCTCAATGCACCTCCAGGGACGGCTCTTTCATCTCAAGGCAATCTCGTCACCACAGGGGGATTTAGCTGGAACGGTTCAGCCAATACTGGCAGCGGAATGGTCATCACCATCCCCTCTGGAGGGTTGGCTATCAATACAATAGCGCCGACTGGCTGCAATCTGACGCTTGATAATGCCGTTGATGCTGCTGGAGCGAATACTTGCTCTTACACTGATCCAAATCGTTCGGCGGGGAGCTATTACGCGACAGGAGGCAGTGGTGCCTGGACGCCGACGGCCAATGCAACGTTTACTGGTGTTGTCTCCAGCGGCGTACTGACGGTCAGCGGTTGGAGCGGCAATCCATTGCATGTTGGCGATGCCGTCACCTGGACAACACCAACGCAGACTAAGCAGGACTACATTAAATATACATCTGGCGGCACTATCGCCAGCATCGGAAACTTGACAGCCGTTGCCTGCTCGACATTCCCATCCGGCTGTAGTTCCAATGTATTCAGCGGCGTTGCACTGGTCTGTGACCCATGTACTAGCGGCGGCAATGGGGCTACTGCGAATATCACGGTCGATAACAGCAAAGTAAGTGGCATCCAGCTTACCAATGGGGGTGCCAGCTACACGACCAGCGACATACTTACAGTTGCCTCGACGGATATCGGCGGTGCCGGCGGGGGTAACTCCAATTTCACAATCCCCGTGTCGGGAGTGGGAGGGGGCAATACTATCTCCACGTTCGGAACTCCCACGGTTGCTACGTGTTCAGCCTCCCCGGCTGGATGCACCACCAACAACACTCATACCTACAATGGCGTGCCATTGTGCGGCGGCATAGTGTGCCTCTCTAATAATGCTACGGCGAATGTGACGGTTACTGCTGGCACAGTGTCTGCCGTTACTCTTGTCAGCGGGGGCAGCAATTATGTACTCAACGATCTATTATCTACTCCTACATATGACCGAAATGTTGGAGTAACTATCGGTGGTTTGCTTAATGCCCCTGTTAATGGTGGACTAACCACCGGCCTGACGAATTTTACCGTACAGGCACTGACCTTCACTGCTGGCGGTAGCGGATGCGGCGGCACTTGTACTGGCTCGGGCGGCAATGGTACCTACGGCCTAACTGGTATTAACCAAACTATATGCAGCCCCGCTACTTGCGCGATGTCTAGCTATTCAGGGCAACAGTTGATTAATCTCCAGCGCAATCAAAGCAAGGCAACGTGGGGATCAAATAACCCGTTGTCGGCCTGCAATGTCAACAACTACATCCGGCAGGGGTTTGGCGTTGCCGCAATGACTTGTCCCGCTGGCGGCTGATGGCCCAAACCCTAGTATGCCATTGCCTTAACCCCACCCCACGGGTAGATTGACCGTCATGGGCACCGGCAGCACCACATATCCAAGTCCGAACGCACTAACCACAGTTACCGTGAGTAATACCAGCGTGGCAGTGGCGACGATCAATTTGCAGCGGGCTGGGTTGTATGTGTTCAACCCCTCGGCCACCATCACGCTATGGGTATCACCTTTAGGCACGGCCGCAGCGACCAATGGAGCTGGTTCCATTGCCATTCAGCCACTACAGGGGGTGATGTTTGGGCCCCCCAACACGCCCGCTTGGACCAACGGCATGAACGCCGTAGCTTCCAGTGGGGGCAGCAACGTCATCGTAATTCTCGAATACTACCAATAGAAGTTTGTAATGCGCCGGAACCTAATCCACTGCCTACTATTCGGGTTTCTTGCAATTCTATGGCCCGCCGTTGCACAAGCGCAATCCGCAGTGTCGGTGATCGGACCAGTTACCGCGGGACACTGCACCTCGTTCTTTTCCCAGACCCAACTCCAGGATGCCGGCATCACCTGTAGCGGCGGTGGCGGCGGATCAGTGCCGGGAGTTTATCCGGCGGTGATTTGCGATGGGGTGACCAACAACTATGCCATAATCGCCGCCGCAGTTGTGACTGCCAATGCCAACGGTGCCGACATCGTTTTTCCTCCCGGTCCTTGCGTAATCGACATGACCGGACAACCAACGATGTCGCTCAATGGTGGACTGATTGGTGCTGGTGAGAGCACATTCCAGCCGCCGAATACGCCGAATTATCTCGGCACTGTATTTCTGATCAAGGGCACAACAGCCTCACCGTTTACTGTCATCGGCCCGTCGCACATTCGCAATATAGCGTTTGAGTGGCCGACTCAGACTAATCCGGCATCTCTGACGGCATTTCCACCGGCTATCGTTATTTTAAATACCGCCCAGGTGGTTATTGATAATATAACGATGATTAACGCCTACACCGGTATTCAGATTACCGGCTCATCGGGGTTTGTCTGGATCGAGAACAGCCGTTTCTCAGCTTTCAGCGCGGCAATCCTGGTCGGCACCACCGCGGCAGAGAATTATTTCATCAATAACGACTTTACTTATGGTTGGGGTTTTGATTTTTACAACAATCTGGGTCAATTGGCGGCATTCCAGGCTGCCATGCAGGCTACGGCCATAGGCATCTCATTCAATGGAGTTCACGCCGACGCTCAGACCATTACCGGCAATACTTTTGTCGGACTAGGTGTGGGTATTTCAGTTTCTCACACCGGGGTCGATTCGTTTCTGTGGGGAACTATCAACAGTAATATTTTTGATGGCGCTTTGATTGCTATTTCATTTTCCGGCACCAGCAGACCTAACCAGATTGCTATTACCGGCAATGATTTCGAGAACTTTGCCGGAGGTGGTGCTCCGGAGATCGCCTTTACGATGTCGAACACCACCGCCAACTATTCAGCGACGATCACCGGCAATCATTTTACCTGCAATGTTCTGGGCGGTCATATTGAGATTGTGTCTCCGTCTGGTCAGTCAGGAGACGTTACTATTGCCGGTAACGACCTGAATTGTCAGGGCGACACCGCATCATCTGGTGGCCCATATTACTCGATGTTCTTCAACGCGCCTGGACTGAATGCCACAGTCAGCGGCAATGTCATTGACGGTTTTGGTAATTCTTTTGCGCGCGGTATAGATGCGGTTGCGGTTGGAACATTGGCGGTCAACGGCAATTCGTTTCTCGCCATGAACGCTGCAATCAGTCTCACTTCGGTCAATGCGGCAACAATCATAGGAAACACAGCAGCCTCGGTGACCTCGCCGGTTTCTGGCACAGCCAGCACGTTCGTTGAAACCCATAACACTTGGGACACGGCTTACACTGTAGCCCAGGTTCTGGAAGCCAGCCCAGTATCATTGACGAACAATACTCCGCTGACCATAACTTCGATTTTCCTCGGCCCTGGTGACTATGATGTGTGTGGTAGTCTGGGTATGACCTTTGGTGCCGGCGCTGCGGTGACTCAATTTCGCGGTAGTATTAGTCCCACCACAAATGCCATGAATGTCTCAGCACTAGCGACCCTGGTCACACTTAGTCAAACCGGACCTCCCACAGTGGCTTTCCCGGTACCATGTGTCCAAGCCCTGCTGACCAGTTCGGCAACCTATTATCTTATCGCGCAGTCAGCTTTTTCTGGCGGCACGGCGGCAGGTTTTGGCACTATCTGGGCACGGCGGCACTAAATGATTCCTCCAATGAAAACCTCACCAGACGGTCGCAAATTCATCGAAATGGAAGAGGAAAGCGGGGTTGCCAAAACCCACGCCTACAATGACGGTACTGGCACATGGACAATCGGATTTGGCCATACATCTGCTGCCGGATTGCCGCGTGTTTATCCCGGCATGGTTATAACCCCAGAACAGGCAGACGCCATACTTGGTAGCGATCTGGCTGCCGTCGAGGCTGACATCAACCATCACGTCACTGTGCCGCTGCAACCCAACCAGTTCGACATGCTGGGTAGTTTCGATTTCAACACCGGGGCGCTTGACCGTTCCGGATTGCTGCACCTTGTGAATGCCGGCGTTACCGATCCGGTGAAGATCACCAACGCGTTCTGCGCTTGGCGATATGCAAAAGTTCATGGTGTAGAAACACCGATCCTGCTGAGACGCAGGCAGCGCGAGGCAGCGATCTATCTGCATGGGTATCAGCAGTCAGAGCAAATAGCATAAGGAGATTGATATGCCCCATGTCGATCCGACAACGCGGTTCTGGATTGGCGTTATTGTCACCGTGGCAATCGGTGTGTCGAGCGGTTCGCTGGTTCTGACCAATGCCGTATCGCCGGCATGGATACCCTCTGTGACCGCATGGTGCGGCATCATCTCGTTTGTTGGTTCGGCATTGTTGACAGCTCTTAACGGCATGGGAGCAACCACCCAAAGCCGGTTGGCAAGTGCGGCGGCAGATCCCTCCGTGAAGGCCATTGTGGCCAGTGCCCCGGAAGCCACAGCAGCTCCCAGCAATAAGGTGGTTTCAAGCATCCAGGCCGCCCAGGCGGTAACAACCACACCAACCCAACTCGCTGTTGGGCCGGGGACAGCCTAATTTGGTCAGCAAGTGTTGCCCCAAAGACACAACTAAAAGCGTATGGGTTTTTCTGTAAACTCACAGGAGGACACCAATGCGGAAGATTTTCTTGCTCACTACGGCCCTCGCTGCCCTAGCCGTGCCCGCCCATGCGGCTGATATGGCTCTCAAGGCCATACCCCCCGTTCCATTCACAGCCGCAGCCAGCGGCTTCTACTGGGGTGTGGGAACCTATGCGGGGGTGGCACAGTCGAATGTCAGCGGCACTAACTTGTTCGCTACCAGCCTTGCTACCAGCAACCTGACAGCTGATGGTGGTGGCGTCGATGTTGTATTGGGCTATCAGCACGGCTCTACCGCACTGGTTGGGTTCGGCAATTGGTGGAGAGTTCAAGCTGCCGGTGAGTACCAGAACATCCAGGGCGGCATTTCAGTGGCCGGCAACAGTGCATCGGTTGCCAGTCGCTGGGGCGCTACCCAGGAATTCGACGTTGGAGCGGATGTCATTACCTATGTGATGTCGGCACTGGGCCAGAACTCCATCGTCAACTTCCCAACCTTTACGCCACAATTACCGGCAAACATCCAAGTCGGACTGCCCAAGCAATATTTTGGTGTGGAACTGCGCGAGTTCGGCATGGACGGCAATTTCGGCCAAGCACACGGCGTCACGGTTGGAATCGCACCCGGCATCAAGACCGGCTTCTTGTATCCGACGCTGGACGCCACAACCGGCAAGACCAACGGTGGCGGTGTAGACCTCTGGGCTGACGTAAGCTGGGCCACCAAGGGCGCCACGCTGAATAACGTGTTTGCGGCCGGTGGAGAACCGCTGACCACGGGGGCCGGCGCCATGATGGGCACCACCTACCGCGTCGGCATCACGGTTTTGCGTGGGCTGTAGGTTTGTAGTACTGTTCTAGCGTTCATGACGACATCCCAACTATGGGCTCGCAAATGGGCCCATATTTTCGTATCGGTATGTCGGAGTGAATATGTTGGGAACACCACGGTCGGTATCATGATTGGTAATGTGCAAGATAGCTTTGTTCATTGCCGCAGCATGGCTGGAGACATGGCTTGAACCCATGAATGCCCGCGCGCCTTCCGCTCAACGTAGTGGCAGAAGCCAGCTCACTTCTTCCACCCAGATATCATTGACCGTTGTGCAGTTCGCCGTGGTGATCGGCATAGTCAGCCTGGCGGTCGGCGGTTACTGGTGGTTGGAATCGAGCGTCAGCACGGCGGCAATCAAGGTCGACACGTTCAGTTCCAAGCTGGATCAGGCTATCAGGACCAACAGCGATCAGTTCAAGGACCAGGACAACAAGCGCGAACAGCTCGGCAAGGATTTTATTGCCAGCAACGACCGGATCGCGGCCAAGGTGCAGGAATTGAACACCGCCGTGACCGTCCAGCAGCACGACACCAAAACAATTGCCGATACGCTGGCCAAGATCAGCGAGCAGCTAAACACTGTACAGATTGCCCCGGCCGCCAGGCGGCAATGATGGACATCAACAACCTTATACTGTTGCTGGTGGCACTGATGAACGCGTTTACCGCATTCATGGCCTACCGGACGCACCAGAATGTTCTCGTAGTGGAACTGGCAACCAACTCAATGAAAGACGCCCTGGTTGCCGCCACCGGCAGCGCCGCTCATGCCGCGGGCGTTACCGAGGGGCGCGCGCAAGCTAAGGCGGATCGGGCGATGTTCAATGCGGGTGTGAAATCGGAGCGTGATACCGAGAAGTGACCGATGCCCTCGATCACGCTACCCGCCAATGGCAAATGCCCCAAATGCGGAGCAGCCATCGCACTATCACGCATTGAGCCCCACCCGACCAAGGATGAGGCCCTGCATTACTACGACTGCGCCAAGTGCGGTCAGGTGCTGGTAAAGGTGTACGATACCAAACCTTAGGCCTTTGTGGCCGCCGCCACTGCCGGCGTGACCGGAGTATTGGCGGTTACTGCCGCGGCTAATCCAGTATCATTGGCGTTCAGTTGCTGCACGAGTGCATCGAGCGCGGCCTGGGTGGCCGGGTCGTTCGAGGGCGGGATAGCCGCGATCTGGGCGGCAAGGTTGCTGATCAGTGTTTCGACGCTGGTGGTTACGCTGGTGTTTGCGGCAACTTCCGCGGTCAGCTTGGTAAGGTCGATGGCCATTGTGTTCTCCTGGGAGGTTATCTTGTGAAGCAACGCGAGGATCAAATCCAGTTTGGGGATCAGCCCGCGTATGTCGTCCTTGGTGGCGACGTTATCAGGTGGAAAGAGGTTCATGCCTTATACAAGTGGCGACGCAGCCGATTGGTTCAAGTAAGGCCCCACGCCGGCGGTTCACAGACTCTTGGGGAGGTTATGATACCGGCGTGGGGTTGCAGCGGCGGATGATGCGATGCCGCTACCCGAATGCAGAAAGTGTCGAGCTCTGCTTTCTGCGCTTGGCAAATCCCAGTATACCTAGGCCGCTGGCAAATAGCCAAATGGCCCCCGGCAGCGGAGTACTGGAAAACTGGTTGGCGTTGGGAACTATGGTGTACTCGAAGGCTGCCGAGCTTGTATCTGTCAGGATGACGGAGCCTATGAGACCTCCCGTGTCGGTGAATGTCAGCAGGTCAAAAAGTGTTTGCGTGCAGGTGGTGCCGTAGCACGCCAGATTTGCCCCAGTATAGTTTGTTATCGTTGCACCACCGATAACATCAATCAGTGATCCACTACCATTTAGGCCGCTATAGAACTGAACTTCGTTATAGAGATCTGGCGAGCCCCACACCATCGAAAAGGTGGTGTCGTTGATATTGTAGATCGCGGTGGCTGGGGAGCTGCTGCCGCCAAGGTTCAGGACACTATACACGGCACTGGTCGCTGCAGCACTGCCATCCGGGCCTAGGCCAGTATTGAAGGCATAGGGCGACAGTGTTACGCCGGTAATGCTCCCTGTCGTATTCTGAAAGAGCCCGGTAGTTGAGGCGGGAGTAGGGGCGCCCTCAAGTGGAGCGTTGCCAACAAAGTCCTGTGACGTGATCGAGATGCTGTCGGCATTCGCGGTGCCGGCAAGAGCCGTCAGAGCAAGTGTTCCTATTGCGATTTTACCAAGCATTTAGCCCTCCTAGTTATGATGCCGTCATGGCATCGGGTGGTTCAATGTTGTCGGTTGACCCTTGACGGATAGCCGCCACCGCGACTTTTGCACATCGCTCTCGTTCTTCGACTATGGCAAATTCGATTAACTCAGCGATGATCTTAATGTACGGCTCAAGCGACGGCACCCCTAGGCTTCGAAAGCCGGTTTCGACAAATTCGCGAGCTATATTTTCGGAACGACTCATTTAATTCTGCCGCTGCTTCTGCTGTGGCTGTGGCTGCCTCTCTTGGGGCCGCGTCAGGTAATCGACCGTGGCCAATAGCCAATGGGCATCATCACCACTAAATTTCAGCGATCTGCGCATCCTGAAATTGGCATTGACAATCGTGGTGGCTACTTCGCCCATGACCGCAGCGATGTCCCTATCTTCGGCCGCCTTGGCCGCGGCGGCGACGCTGACTTGTGCGACCTGTGACGACTCGGTTTCGAGCGTCACGACAACATCGCGAGCGCGGCCGTTTGGAATGCCTCCATCATTATCAGTCACGAGTGTTCTCCACTAAGCATCCTGGCGAAACGGCGGTTTAGTTGCCCATCACTCAGGTCTTTGACGGCCGCCATGATTGTCCTTGCATCCTCACGCCGAGCACCGTCCATAAGCCATTGGCGCACGTTGTGGTGCTCTATATGGGAGAGCAAGTTCTTGTAGCCCGGCTCGGGATAGATCTTTGCCATTAGAAAGGAATATCCCTTTTATCGTTACGATCCAGCGCCGGCATGGGGTCGGGGTCAACAAAGCCTTGCTGTGATGGAAAAGGTGCTGCTTGCTGTGGTGCGGGCGATTCCTGTCGCGGCGCCTCGTAAGTCGGTGGCTTGACTCGGATAGCCGGCACTATCTTGCCGCCAAACTCAACAAACGGATCAACGAACAGTGTGATCGTTTTGCCAATCCACTGGGTGTAGTCCTTACCGTGCAGAACACCAATGCGGTTGCCGTTAACTTTGTTAACCACAAGAGTCTTGTTGGTCCGCTCGAAACCCAGAACCAGTTTTTTCTTAATCTTGCCGTCCCGGTCGGTGAAGTCCCGCGGCGTGACTGATTTGATAATGACAACCGGTTCGCGGCCCTTGATATCGTCGGTTTTAAGACTGTCGCCAGAATAGATATCGTCAATGCTAGGCATGTTCGGGTTTCCTTTCGGGTTTGGGCAGTATCAGTGTGCAGTGCATGTCCTCCATTGCGTCGGCCAATTCACGCAGTTCCTTGATATCGTTTGCGAGTTGCAGCATCGGCAGTGCGTCGGACGACCAGCCGCATTCGTTTAGTTTACCCATGTCGTACAGCCAGTGCTTGATATCGACAGTGTAATTATTGGTGCGGCTGCGGATGGCATTGCACAACAGGCGCACGCGGTCGGCTTTTTCTATCGCTGACATGTCACTCATTTGGACGGCCACCATATGTTGGCCTCGGGACTGTGGGCATCCCATTGCCGGATTGCCGCGTCCTCATCATCGGCGGTGGGGTGGAGTTTCAATTGTATACGCCGCTCCCATACCCGCTCGCGGGCCTCGGCCACGCGCATGTCGTAGGTCTTGCCGCCGCTCCATGCCCAATCGGATGCGGCAAGACTACGCGCGGCTTGCAGGTCCATGCCGATGCCGATGTAGCGGGCGACCTCTATGGCCATGTATTCGTCGTATGTCATGGCGGCATTTATGCACAAGGCATCGCCCTCGTCAATATGCACCTTGCATTTATTTTCTGCCTGTGCATTATTACCGGACATGATTACCGGCAAGGACATCAAGCGACATCGGGATCGGTTGGGCGAGAGCCAGACCGAGTTTGCCCGCCGCTTGTCCGTCAATCAAGCCACTATATCGCGCTGGGAAAAGGGCGATCCCATTGAGGGCATTGCCCTGCTCGCGGTCGAATATGTGCTGGCCGAGTTGAGTCGGCAGGCAGTACGAGGGATCACATGACCGAACGCGCCCGGCTTCTGATCAAACTAGTGGAGGCTATCGGCAATACTCCGCTGCAAAGGGAGATGCCGCCCGAGATAATTAGTTGTTTGAAAAATGTTTTGAGGTGGGCCACTGACAATCTTAATAAGGAACTAGGCACATGATCCCCACCCTGGAACGCAAGCGCAACCAGCAGCTAGAAGCACAAATGCAGGACGCCGTTGTCCAGCACCTCGAGCTGCGCGCCGTTCCCGGTCTGGTCTTTTTCCATGTGCCAAACGGCTCCAAACTCGGCGGCGCCCGCACCAGGTCGGGCATTCCACTGGCCGCCATCCGCATGAAACGGCACGGGCTGCGCAAGGGTGTGAGCGACTTGGTGTTCCTGCGGCCGGATGGGGTGTTTTTTGCCCTGGAACTCAAGGCCAAGGGCAAGCGCCCCACGGAAGAACAGCACCAGTTCATGGGCGATGTTATCGAGGCCCACGGCTATGCGGCATGGACCGACAGCTTGGACCGGGCGTTGGAGATATTGGAGGCGTGGCAGCTCATTCGCCCCAATATCCACTCCATGTCGCTTGCGGAGCAGGAAAAATGGGCGTCCCCCGGAGATTGAAAATGTGGAAGGCAATTGAGTCTGCGCCTAAAAACGGAGACTTGTTTTTAGGAAAAGATAAGTCGGGTGCCGTCAACATCTACTATTGGCAAAAACTCAACCAACACGGCTATTCCGGCTTCGCCCACGGTGAGTGGTTCCAATATTGGTTCCACGATGGGCTTGTCGCTTGGGCACCCCTGCCGCGCTGATGACAGATTAGCATGATCGGACACCCTCTCCCCGCCGACTGGCAGCCGACTGCTGACGACCTGCAATATGGCCGGCTGCTGGGATTGTCCCCAAGCCAGATCGAGGATGCAGCCGAGTCGCTACGGCTGTGGGCCGGCGCCAACGAACACAGGGCGGTGGCACGAAAATCGAATTGGAGTATGGCGTTCAAATCGTGGCTGCGACGGAAAGCAGCAGAACAGATAGGAAAGTTATCCCATGCCCCAAGAAATAGCCTCGGTGACGCCTTCGATGCGATCCGAGATCATTACCAGGGCAAAGCAGGCGGCGGCGGCACTGGCGAGCCCACGCCCGACAGAGCAACAAGCGGCGATGGAGGGCAAGCGTCTTTTGGGTTCCTATCCCCACGCCAAGCCGGCTGATCCGCAGGGCTATGCGCTGGCCATATCGGTGGTTTTGCAAGCCTACCCCCTAGATGTAGTACGTCAGTGCTGTGATCCCCGTACCGGACTGGCCCGCACGCGCGAATTCACTCCCACGGTGGCCAGCATTGTCGAGTGGTGCGACCGTCGGGTGAGACAGCACGAGGGCGCGGTGATCCACGGGAAATTAGAGCAGGCAAAGATTTCCGAGGAAAGATTCACCCCCGAGCACCGGCTGTCCATGCTGGAGCGGCTCAAGGGGCTGTGGACATCACTCAAGGCTGCCTGAACGGCTTGGCGTGCTCGCTGGCGCGCGCTAGAGCCTCGCCCATTGCTTCGGCCCGGTCGGCTAAAATGCACGCTTCTATGATCACCCAAATGGAAATAAGGACTATCGTGCCAAGGAATAGTGCAAAGATGGTCAGCCAGGACATGGGCACCCCCTAGAACGGTTCAACATCGATTGCGGTGGCATCCTTGACGATAAAATCGTAAATCTCGTCAGCCACCACAGCTACACTAACATTTTCTGACATTCGACCCGAAACAACCACTGCAACCGCCTGTTCTACCGCCCATTTTCGTAATTGAAGCGAGTTAGCGTACTTGTTCATGCGTTCAGCAACCTTTAGATTTACCTGCTGCAACTGCGCCGAATTCAGCTGCTCGTTCATTGGGTTGTATCCTTTTTCTCATCCTGTTGCCAAGCCATGCACCAAAGATCGGTGGAGGTCGGTGGCCAGCCGCCGCTATAGCCCTGAGCGGATGGGAGTATGATTGGCGGCCCGAGCCGGCACGATCCGGCTTTAGGGTGCATTGCCGAAGGGTTAGGCGCGAATGCTGCACAGGTTCCACAAGTTTTCAAACTAGTCACTTTAGTGACTCAATAGAGAACCGCAGCCCACATATCAGTCCTTCTTTGATTTGGAGAGGCTCGGGGTGCCGGCTCATCGGACTCCATTCACGCCCCAGCTCAAATGAAATACGCTCGACCGTTACCTTATCGGTTTGTATAACTATCTTGAAGTCCCGCGGCTCTATGCCGTGTTCCATAAGCCAAGCGTGCAGATGCTGAAATGTTTTGATCATGGTCTTTTGTCCGTCTCGCTCAGGATCATGCTTTGAATGAGCAGCGAAGTCGGGTTCATTTGTAACGCGCGCGTGATGCGAATCAGGGTGGACAGCGGGGGATCGGACAGACCGTGCTCATAGGCTGACAACTGCTGCGCGGTGATCTTGGACTTACTGGCCACATCCTGTTGGCTGAGTTCCAAATCCTCTCGTTTTGATGCCAGCCGGCGGCCGATTTCGGCCAGGAATCGGTAGTCGTGATGCTTGGGCATGTGACCGTACACTAGAGGGGCGGTTCCGGTAATGGCATCCAGTGGGTCAGGGTGCATGGTTCTGGGCTGTATTCGGTAGTCTCAGTGGGCTCGCACCGCCACTCACCGGGCCATCCATAGCTAACCGTTCCGATGCCCGGTTTGCTTTCAAGACCGATAACGCCATAGGCCAGAATACGAGTGCCATCGAGCGGAGCGGTAGTGATTGGTTGCCAGTTAGTCATGGGGATAAATCTAAACTCCTACTTGAGAGATTGTCAATGGAGCGGCAAATATGATACGCACCAACTGATTCGCTAGGGAATATATTCCCATGAGGATAACATTCGACCTGCCCGACCCTGCGGCGCAACTGCTGCTAAGGTTAGCAGCTCACATACGGCACCACGCCGGCACCGAGCCGAGCTGCGACGCCATCTGCCAGTCAATGGTGGTGGACCTGCTAGTGGATGATGCCGTTCTGCACGGCACCATCCCCGCGAGCGAGTTCAGTCTGAACTAAGTCAGGAATCGTTCGTGGGCCTTGGCCTCGCTCTCGTTCCTAGGCGCGGCAGGCAATTGCAACACCTTGGCCTCCTGCCCGCACACGAGGGCCGTTAGTAGGACTTGACTACCGTCTACAAACTCCAATGCGTCGTGATGGGTCCGCTGTTCTGCCGTGTTGATCTGGCGGAACCGGGCGAGCTTGTAGGGCACGGTCTTGCTGCCCTGACTAAACATACCCCAGCTCGATTGCTCGATGTTGCTGTCGAATGCGAGCTCAGTGCCGGGCAATAGGCACACGGCGGTCTTGGGATCGCCGGCAGCTGCGAAGCCGCGCGTACCAGTACCAAAGTCGGTTGTGACAAGGGTTTCGCCCACGACCGCAGGGCGGGTTTTGACTGAGTGAAGGCTGTAATCGCACATAACCGGAACCTTTCTGGCCCTGGCCACGGCCTAGGGCCGCTTGTGACTATCGAGGATGGTACTCTCATTCGAATAAAAAGAAACGGGGGTAACGTGTGGCGACGTTACCCCCTATCGCCGTGGCCGGCTCCATGCCCGGCGAAGGAGAGCGGAGCGCGCTGCTACGGCGAGTTACGGTGCTCGGTTATCATTAGCCACAGCACGATCACGACCGACAGCCACGCGATGACGTCCCAATAGATTGGATCGGGGGGCATGGTCATTGGCGTAAATGTTTCACAATCAAATCGCGCATTAAGCGGCCATCCATGCAGCGCGTTGTGTGGTTCATCTCACCCTCCATGTCCGAGTATTGCAGCCCACAGCAGCACGGTGCCCACGAATAGCGACAGTGCGGTGAGTTCGGCGAGGTCGCGTAGTGCATCCAATCGGGTTTTCAGCATGTCACTCACCGGTACCGGCCTGGGCCATCCAAACCGTGACTGCATTATGCATGGCGCATCGGATTGGTCAAGTGCTGATTGAGGGGGAGACAAAGATTTATGGATAAAACGGGAACGGATTATGTGGCATTGTGGGATACTGCCCACTAATAGGAGGATGTTTTGACCGTCACATCCAATGCCTGCCAATTATCAGTCTTGGTCGATTTTGGTTTAGGTGAGCGACCAAGCCAATCCGGTGTGGGCATTCGGCCACAGTGTCGGCAGGCAACAGCTCCGTTAATCTGCGCACCGCATTTAGGGCAGTTGTGAAAGGCCATGCCGGTTACCTATCTCTCCAATACCATGAACCGCTGGCAAGCGCCGAGCGTGCTTACGTCTTGCCTTTGGCTTGCGGATGAGAGGGTGTGCATAGGTAAGATGCCACACGCTTCGCGATGTGGCGATGATAAGTGATTGAATGATGGAAAATATATCATGTCAAGTGGTTCCTTGTAACCGATTGATATTGCTAAGGCGGTGAAGAAGTGAATATAGATTCAAGGAGTGAATATGAGTTCACTCGGTCATGTGGAGTGTGGAGTCGTCATGTCTCCCGACAAAGTTGTGCAAGAGCTGCGGTTGCTGCGATATGATCGGCGCCCGAGCATTCGTAGTGTGGCTATTGAGGCTGGTATCAGCCGACGAACGATCTATAATGTTCTAGCGACAGGGCACCTCTCACAGCCTATGGCAGAGGCTCTAGGGAGGGTTTTACAGGGTGCGAAAAAGCCTGCGTATCAGAACCCCCGTTCAGCGGCCTCTAGAACGCGATTATGACCCATTCTACGGGCATTTCTGGCATCAGTCGCTGACTCGTCTGGATTGTTACTGACGAATCACTGACGAGCTACAGTCCGACAATCGGATACCCTATTACACATCAATGACATAGGCGTACTAGGTAAACGGATTGACAAACCGTTCCTGCCAGGGCCGCGCGCAGCGGCTGGCGCGCCCCGAATGGGGCCGAGCGCGAGAAATCGGGTGCTCCACACCTTGTCCACCCCAGGAAAAATTTGGGGTTATGGTCTTGCCAGCCCTGACATTTGGAACTTTGTTGTAATGGTGGCGGTTGGTGGTATGGTGACTGCCCTTACAGGAGCTTTCCCAATGACCCCATCCACAGGCGACGTGCCCGATGACGGCGATGTGATTGAATTTAGTGAGGTGCCAGCTGGCAGCTTGTTGAAGGCAGGAGTGCGCTATCGGGTTGAGCACAAGGCTGGGGACCGGGAGTATCTACTGGTTGATGTTGCGAGTGGGCATGCTGGGCGGGTGATGGCGCACATGTTGAAGGAGGCGACGTGGCGGGCGTCGACCGAAGGGAGACCCGCGTCAGCGGACCCTTCTTCCGATGCCAAGCCTCTTTCTTCTGAGCCGCCACCTCCGAAGGGCGAGGGTCTTTTGAACCTTGAGCCGTTGCCGGCAACACCACCGGTCAGCCAATGATAGCCCTTGCCATACAAGTTCTGTGGCTGCTGATCGGGATTATTTGTCTGGCCGGTGTGATTTGGCTGGTGCTGTATGGCATCAAGACATTTGTGACGCCGATCCCGGCTCGGTTGGAGCAGGGCATTTGGTTTATTGTGCTGTTGCTGATTATCATTGCCGCGCTGGGGATCTTGGCGGGTGGTGGGTTTCACGGTCCCAATCTTCTCCGGTGATTAGAAATTTCAATGAACTCCCCATCACTGTTCCGGTCATTGGGTTTTTAATCCTGACTGTGGTTTGCATTGCGATTGGGCTGACTGAATTGACGGCGTGGATTTGGGGCGCATCTTGCGCGTGCGGAGCACAACTCTTTACGAGCTGTTGCTACTGACGTAACGTTGCCTCGTTTTATGGAGGCGCATCTTGAGTATGGCTGATCTTTCCAGAAGATGGGTTTTGGGCGGTTTGGCTGCGGGGATTATTACAGCGCCGGCAATTGTGCGTGCGGCTTCACTGATGCGGATCAAGGCATTGGAGGAAGAGATTGGCTTTGATGCCTTGCTAAACCGGGGGCCTTACTTGCGCGACGGGGTTTGGGGCTAAATGCCCGACACCGCCCACATCCCGCTCAAGGCCGAAGCCCCTCCGGACGAGATCGAGAAGTTTGAGCTTAAGTCGTCGAGGGTCGCGCCGTTCCCGCGGGCCAAGTTCATTGCGTTTCTCAAACAGTTGAAGGTGCAGTCCAAGGATTACGGACTGGTGCCGTTCCGGCTGCTGGGCAGTCAGAAGTATTTGCTGGACGAGATCTGTGCGGCGCTGGATAAAGGGATAACGGTGATTTATGTCCTCAAGAATAGACAGGCCGGCATCAGTACATTCCTGCTTGCCCTCGACCTTTTCTGGGCGTTCGAGCACAAGGGTCTATTGGGGGTATTTATCACCCACGAGGAAGCTAGTCGTGATGATTTTCGCTCCGCAATCGAAGTCTTTTTCGCAGAGACGCCGAAAACGCACAAGGTCAACTACGTCCGGCACAACAGAAACCTTCTCATTCTTAAGAATGCGTCCAAATTCCGTTACCTCATAGCGGGGACGACGAGTGGCAGGAAGGGCGGTCTGGGCCGCTCCGGTTCGGCCAACTACGTCCATGCGACGGAAGTGGCCTTTTATGGTAACGCGGACGATCTTGCGGAGTTTCGTGCCCAGACCTCGTCGCTCTACCCGCACCGGTTGGAGATCAACGAAAGCACGGCCAATGGCTTCAATCATTTCGAGGAAAGTTGGGACAATGCCAAGAAAGACCCGACCAAGGCCGCGATATTTATCGGCTGGTGGCGCGATGAGAGGAATGCGTTTCCTCTCGATCATCCATTCTTCCCCAAGTATATGCCGGATGGCATTTCATCGTCGCTTACGCCTCTTGAGCGCAAGCGTGTCCGGGAGGTTCGTGAGCAATATGCTTTTGAAATATCACTCCAACAAGTTGCCTGGTACCGTTGGCACCTTGAAAGCGAGAAGGTTGGCGACCAGTCGTTGATGGATCAGGAGTATCCATGGACCGATCAGGACGCCTTCCAAGCTACGGGTAGTCAGTTCTTTACTGCCGAGGCGCTGACCAATTGCATACGCGAGGCCAAGAAGCATCCCTTTCATACCTACCGCTACAAACTCACTCACAAGTTCGAGGAAACCAAGCTGCAGCAGACCAGGGACCCGCGGTCGCCGTTGCGGGTGTGGGAGGAAGCATCGAGGTTTGGTTACTACGCGCTGGGTTGCGATCCGGCGTTCGGATCGTCCGACGAGGCCGACAGGTCGGTGGTGTCGGTATGGCGCTGTTACGCCGATTGCATGGTGCAGGTTGCCGAGTTCTGCTCGCCCGAGCCGTCCACCTACCAGACCGCGTGGGTACTGTGCCATCTGGCCGGCTATTTCGGGCTGACCTGGATCATGCCGATCATCGAGTTGACCGGTGGCGCCGGCAAGGCGGTGATGGACGAGGTCGAGAAGGTGAGACGCTTGTCTGCCGAAATGCGCCCCCAGGACGACGAGCACGGTATCCGAAATATCCTTGGTAATATGAGATCGTTCTTCTATAGGCGCATCGATACGCTTGGTGGGTCGCTGCTCAAGGAATGGCAGTCCACCGAGGATCTCAAGCGTATGGCCATGAACCAGCTTAAGAACGGGATCGAGTTGGGGCGTGTAGTGCCGCGCTCGATCCCCCTGATCGATGAAATGAGAAGAATCGTCAACGATGAGGGTCACATAGGGGGTGAGGGACGGGCCAAGGATGATCGCGTGATCGGCGCGGCGCTGGCCTATCAGGCCTGGAATGTGTGGACCCAGCCGCGGGTGCGGGCACTCGGGCTGACCTATGCCCGCTCTCTGGAGATCGACGAACGGGGTGGAACCGAGCCGGTGGATAGGCTAATAGTCAATTATCTCAAGCGTTCGAACATCAAGGTGCCTGCCTAGGATGCCGCTCAAGAAAGGCTCATCGAATGAGAGACGATGAAATCATGGATGATCTTATTCGCAAGCGAATTGCTGATGCAGAGCGTGCGGCCAAAGCATGGGGTGAACAGCTTCAACATGCTGTTCTGAATGCTGTTAATCCCGAACCGATAAGTTTCTTCAAGGTGCCGGAATGAGCGGTGTGATTCGGTCATGGCAGTGTCTGAACTCCCGCTGTGGGAATGAATTCTCATCCTGGGACAGAAATCCTAGTTGCCCGTCCTGCCAGTGCATTCGTACCCAGTGGATACCGGGAGGTGGTCATGTTGCCGGCACGGCTAAAGCGGCCGATGCCGAGCTGCGCAATCTCGTTGACGTTTTCAAGATGACCGATGTGAACTCCGCTACGCGCGGCGAGCGCGCCATGCCCAAACTGCCGGCCGCTCCGCCCAATCCGGGGCGTAACGCGCCGAATATGCAGTTTGGGCCGGGCTTCACGTCGCCGATTGTGACGGATCGGAACGGTCGCCCAATGGCAACATGTCTGCCGTCCACTACCAATGTGAACTTCAAGGCCAAGGTGGCGACCAATTCGGCCTTACCGCACTCCAGATCAGTGCCGGGGGTGCATTCCAATACGGTGATTGAGTCCAGCCATAGGCCGCCAAGATGATGTGTTTTTAAACGATGACCATTCAGCCAAATAACGAAAGAAAATTTAGGCTTGAGTGCTTGCAGTTAGCTGTGAGTACAATGCACCCGGATGAGCAGGCTGACCTTGGTGATGTAGTGAAGCGAGCTGAAACGCTGTACCGCTATGTTGTGGAAGGAGCATCTGAGGTGGCATCGGTAGTTAGAATTGCCAAATGATTATTCCCGAAACTGAATCGCTCAAGGTTGAATATCTCACATGGATTCTCGACACTTGTCTGGCCTCCAAGGAAGAGCGCAAGGCGTTGTACGACCGCCGCCGGCAGTTCTTCTTGTACGGCACCAGCGGCGACAGCGATATCATCTACAATCGGATCGAGAGCCATCTTGATCTGGTAGGCTCGTTTCTCTACTCGCCTGATCACGCCGAGTTCTCGCTGTCGGCGCCGGCTAATGCCAGTGATGCTGAGGTGAAGCAATTCATGGCGGCGCAGGACACCTTCAACGGCGATTTTCGTGATGCCGGTTTGTTCGACTTCTTTGGCAATGCGCTCGGCTGGTCGCTGGTGATGGACACCATCATCGGCAAGATGGGCTGGTCGGATGTGAAAGAGGAAGAAACTTTCACCATGATCATGCCTTGGCAGTTCGGGGTGTTTGCCGAGGAAGTGACCGACCTGGAAAGCCAGCCGGCGTTCGTCCATACCTACTATATCGATTACGACAATGCCTGCCAGCGGCTGGTCCGGGCCGGGCTGTCGAGCAAGATCGATCAGCTCAATGTGGTCAACACTCCATTCGAGTCGCCATTCCCGGAAATGGTGACGAGGATGATTATCGCCTCGACATCTGGGGAGAATTTAAGTGGCAATGTTACCGGTTCAGTTAATCCCTCCTACGTTGCCCGACCATCCTATGTGGCCAAAATCAATAGACCTCTGGTCGCTTTCCATGAGCTCACCGTTTGGGACGACGAGCAAGAGGATTACCGTGTATTCTTCATGGTCGACCCTGGCATCGTCCTCTCCGACAGTATGCGAACCATCGAAGTCCTGAAAAAGGCTGGCGCCCGTAAGGGGGCCACTAAGGAGCAGGAGAAGTTCTACAATACGAGTTGCAATCCGTTCTTTCCCAAAGATCACCCCTACGTCCAGATCTGCCCCTATGGCATTTATGAATACTTCTGGGGGAAGGCGCACATCGAGTCTTTGATTCCGCTGCAGCAGTGGTCCAACGAACGGCTCGACCAGATTCACGACATCCTCGAGAAACAAGCCTATCCGCCCCGTGTTGGCTCGGGTTTCATGGGCATGACCGAGGAAAAGATGGACGCCTTTGGCGGAGCCGACACATGGGTCATGGACCAGTTGCCGCAGGCGGCGATCAAGGAGCTAACCCCTCAAATGCCGCCGGACATCTTTGCCGACTACAACTCCATCGGCGCGCTGTTCGTCGAAGCCAGCGGATTGACCGAGACGTTGCAGGGCAAGGGCACCAAGGATGTGCGCTCGACCGGTCACGCCAAGCAGATGCTGACCGCGGGCTCGGGCCGCATCAAGAAAACTGCCACCAAGTTGGAGGCGCCGCTGGTGCGTATGGGAGATCTGGCGCTCAAGTTGAACATGCGCAATAACGACGAGTCGATCCGGCCGGACCCGAAAGACGATGGTAAGCCCGGCGATCCGTTCCTGTATGCCAACTTGTCATCCGATTATTCGCTGTCTGTTGCCGGCCATTCGCACTCGCCGCTGTTCTCCGACGACAGTCGCGAAATGGCCACGCTACTCAAGAAGGCCAATGCCATCGATGAGGAAGCGTTCCTGCGCATGATGAACCCGCCGAACAAGAACAACCTGATTCATTCGCTGCGCGCACGACAGAAGAAAATGGCCCAAGTTGCGGCGCAGCGGGCCCAGCAAGGCTTGCCGCCGCCCGGTGAGAAGCCAGCGAAGAAGAATGGTGCTGCTGCTCACGGTTGACACCGCTCGCAAACGCGCTCACACTTTCAAATGCGGAAGGGCGGGGTGCAACAATGATGTTGTACTGACGCCCGTCTCTAACAGGAAGGACCCACTATGGCCCGACGCAAGCACAAGAGAGGCCGACGCGGTAAGCGCCGGTAACTTTCGCACCTACACACCTACGGACTGGAATCCTTTGACCCCGCCGCGGTCGTACTCGGCGGGGTCATTGCTATTCGGCTACAGCCGAATGCTCACTTGACCCTCATCGGCATTTAGTCCTATGAATATCGTCCTATGCCGATGGGAATGGATCAACCGCCGCCAGTAGGTGGCCCCGCCGCACCGCCCGGTGCAGGTCCGGGCGCTGCTCCATCTCCTGTTTTGCCAAAATCTCCAGTAGGCGGCCCCGGTGGTCCGGGTGCGTCACCGATGATGTCGCCGGGCGGCGGCGCCGGCAATCAGGCTGCTGCGGTGCAGCGGGTCAAAGGCATTCTTCCCATGCTGCTTGAAACCGCGCTGGCTTGGCCGGTTGGCAGCAAAGAACAGCGATCTCTTGTCGATGCCTTTCGCTCATTGTCATCGGCTTTTGGCAAAGGCGATCAGTCCAATGTCCCTGCCGGTATCGCCGCCATGGCGATGAACGCGCAAAAGGGTGGAGGTATGACAGCTGCTCCCCCACCCGGCATCAAACCCACCAACACCCCGCCGCCCGGAATGGATATTCCCAGCGGTGCAATGGAGGAAGCTGCATGACCGACTACCTTCGCCCCAAGGCATCCGCTCCTTCCCGTATGAGAAAAATGGAAAACGGGATTTTCAGGAATCCGCCGACCTATTCCGAACTCGGCGGTTTCAGGTCTGAACGCAATCTCACTGAGCCGACCGGTAAGCGCAACAAGATCTCAGGAATGGGCCTTGAGCGTGGCGGGCCGAGTGCGCAGAAGGGTAAGCCCATCTAAATGGCTGACGAACTCAAGCCAATCGATCCGAACATTGCGCAGGATCTGGCGCGTCTTGCGCTCGATCTGTCGCACGACAAGAAAACCCGCAAGGCGTTTGCCAAGATTGTGCGCGAGGCCAAGCCCGATTCGCCGCACGCGGCGGCGTTTGCGGATGTCGAGGTTGAGGACAAGTTCGAGGCGTTCAAGTCCGAGATCGAGCAGGAGCGCATCAAGGCCCAGCAGGACGCTATTGTCGAAAAGCTCAATCGCGACCGGCAACGGTTGCTGGCCGGCACTGACGATGGTCCGAAATACGACGAGGATACCGTCAAGAAGATCGAGGATCTGATGCAGAAGAAGGGCATCAGCGACTACGAGGATGGTCGCATTCTGTATGCTGCCCTTAATCCGCCGCCGAGTAATACCAAGCCGAGCAATGAAACCCCGCCGGGTGCGACGTGGGAACTGCCGGCGTTTGCCGAGTATTCAAAGGACCCGAACAAGGCCGCGCGCAATAATGCGTATGCGGTCATAGACGAGTTTCGCAGAAGGCGGGCATAAACCCCGCTAAGTTGTTGAAAGGATTGAACAAATGCCGGTCTTCGGCCAGGGCATAATCCCCGCAAGTGGCGCTATCGCTAGTGAGCTATCTGCGGTTGTACGCCGCGCCTTCATGAACAAGGTGTATGTGCAAATCTGGAAATCGGCGCCGCTGATTTCGGCCCTCCTAGCCTCGGCCCAGGTCGCCACTGGCGGTCTATCGCCGATCACGGCGCCGGTACAGGGCACACCGATGGTGTCCGGGCAGTGGGTGGACTACTCGGGCAGCTTCGAGCAGCCCGGTGTGCAGCCCGGCATTCAGGATGCCGAGTTTGATTTGAAGGCGTTCGTCTCGACCATCCCGTTCCTGGGCATGGAAGGCTTGGTGCAGTTGGACTACTCCGTAGTTCCCCTGATCGAAGCCCGAATGAACGATTCGACCAACGTCACCATCGATACCTTTGCCACTTCGCTCTACAATAACGTGGCCAACACACAACAGTTGATCGGGTTGCCGGCCGCTATCGATGACGGCACGTTCTCGGCGACCTACGGCGGCATCAACCGCACCACCAACACCTTCTGGAAATCGACCTACGTTCACGGCAACGGCAACGTCACGCCGACCCGCAATCTGATGCTCCAATACATTTCGCAGGTGTCCAAGACGACCGGCGAAATGCCGTCCATCGGCATCATGGGTTTTGGCACTTGGACGTTGCTGGCTCAGGATTTCACTTCTGCGGAACGCTACAACATCACTCCAGGCTCGGCTTTCGGGGCAGACGAGAAGGCATCCAGCCTGTTCCGCGCCCTGGATGTGGCCGGGGTGCCGTTCTATGCCGATCCGTACTGCCCGGAGGGCGTGCTCTACCTCATCAACACCAATTACCTGTCGCTGTATCTGCATGAGCGGGCCGCGTTTTCCTTCACCGGGTTCGAATCAACCCTCCCGAACAACCAGCTCGGTTATATCGGCGCCATCCTTTCGCTGCTCGAACTTGTGAATGTAAAATGTAAGTCCCACGGCAAGTTTGACGGGCTCGCGTTCTTGAACATCTGAGGCAACAAACATGGCTCGCATAGGCGGCGCATTTCCCCTTCCTCTTGGACAGGTTTCCGAGAGCACCAACAAGGTTTGCCTTGGTTCGGGCGGGGTCTGGTACTTCCCGGCCGGTCAATATGTGGTTCTCACCGACGCCAGTTGTCAGATCGAGCGTTGGGACCCGATTGAACAGACCTGGGCATCCTTCATCGCGGCATCGACCGGCGGTTTTATCAACTGCGACGGGTTCAATTTCCGCGTCCACAATATTACCGGTGTGGTGAGCGGCAATACGCTCACCGCCGGTTCGGGCATGACCAACGGTATTGGTTCCGTTGCGACCGGTGTATCGGTTGCCTATGCGGTGTCCAACACAACGGGTTATCCAACGGCTACCGGCTACGTCATTATCGGCGGCAGCGTTGCCGCGCCGACCGTGACCCAGGCCGGCTCGGGCTTCCTCGTTCCGCCTGCCATAGTGATCGACCCGCCACCGCCTGGAGGTATTCAGGCTACAGCTATTGCGGTGATGACTGCGGCCGGTTCGTCAGGTATCGCCTCCATCACCATGGTCAATGCCGGTGCGGGTTATGCCAGCACCCCGAATTTCTGGATCGTGCCGCAGCCAAATCTCTACCAGGGCGGGCCGTCCGGTGGTGTTGCCGCTGGTGCCGTTCCGGCTCCGGGCCTTGTCTATCCGAGCAATGCTTTGCCGGGCAATCAGAACACGTCTGCCACCGGTGCGCAGTTGACACCCATTGCCTTGACCGGCTCGGGTACGTTGCTGGGCATTCACTTCACTAATTCAGGCGGCGGTTATACTGGCGCGCCAGCCGTGACGTTTACCGGCGGGGCGGGCGGTGTGGCCTCGACGGCTTTGGTGGCCGTTACTTCGCTCGCCAATTCGACCTGTCTTATCCAGCCGCGGGTTCAGTAATGAATCCGTCCGATCTTGCACAGCAGCGTGTGAGGTACGTCAAGGTCACGAATGGCCTGGATGTGCCGTTCACCGACCGTTGCGATGGCGTGCCGTTTACGCTGATGCCCGGCAAGTCCGACAATCTGCCGTTGGACATGGCCGCGCATATTCTTGGCTACCATCCCGATGTGGAGCCAGAAACCATGTTCCGGTACATTTGCCGCCGGCAGGGCTGGAATACGCCCGCTCATGTGCAGCAGAACCCGGACAGCCAAAAGACCATCGCGCGAGAGTATTTCGACAAACTCAAGATCGAGCCGGTCGAGTACAAACTGGTGCCGGCCGATAAGCCCGATCCGAGAACACCGGTCCCGGCCGAGCAGGATGTGCCGACCGAAGGTCTTATGCGGGATGTGCCCCGGGCAAATCGTCGCACCCCTGTGGCACAGGAATCGGAGGGCGGGTCCGCCCCGACTCGATGATGAATGCAACTCTCCGATTACATCACGCAGCTCCAATTTCTGCTGCATGACCAGACCAATGCGGATTTCAGTCAAGCCGAGCTGATCAACGCGATCAACAACGCGCGTGAAGTCACCGCGCTTGATTTTCAGTGCTGCCGTACCGGCTACCTGACACCACCGAGTGCTGTATCCAATCCCGGTTTTTATAATCCGGTTAGCATCGTTGCCCAGCAGGAAGTCTATTCCCTGACCGGTGCGCCGGGCAGTGTGCTTAACGGGCAAATTGTTGGTGCCTCCGTCACGGCTGGGGGTGCCAATTATACTGCCGCAACGACAGTAACTTTCCCAGCGCCTCCGTCAGGCGGCACGCAGGCACTTGCCGTTCCGGTTATCGCCGGCGGTGTCATTACATCCATCAACGTCACCCAGTGGGGTATCGGCTACACGCCGGTTATTCCTCTGATTTCCGGCGGTAGCCTGCCGGCAATCACCATTACCGATTCAGGCGGCGGCAGTGGTGCTACGGCCAGAACCGTGATGTTCAATAATGTGTTCAATGTCATTTCGATTTCTAATATTTGGGGCAACCAACGTTACATGCTGCGCTTTCGCGCCTTTACTTTGTTCCAGGCCTACATGCGTTCGCAGCTTTCGTTCTATCAGCGGCCGACGATCTGGACGATTCACCCGTCCAATAGCACTGTCATTATCCAGCCGCCGCCGGATCAGGCATACCAGACCGAGTGGGACGTGTTGCAGACGCCGATCCCGTTGGTGAATCTGACCGATTACGAGGTTCAGATCCTGCCCCCGTTCACCGACGCGGTGAAATATTATGCGGCGCATTATTGCCTGAACAAATTGCAGAATTTCAACCAAGCTGAATACTACCTGAAACTCTACTCGGCGCGCGTTCCCAAGATCATTTATGGCCAGGGACCGGTGCGTATCCCCAACCCCTATAATAAAACTTTCCAACGCCGCGTATCGAGGTAGCTATGCCCGGCAACCAACTGCCGATGCCCGGCGGCGAGCAGCGGGACCAGACCAAGTTCATTGTTTTCGAAAACTTTGAAAAAATGAATACGCAGTCCATCCGGCAATCGCTGTCGGAGAAGGAACTGGCGTGGCTGGAAAACTTGCAGCCTATTGCGTCTAATAATCTGACCACGGTTCCGGCACCGGCTGCAACTGCAATAGCGAATATCGGTGAAACTATTTCCGTGATGTACTACGCAGCATTGCTGGGTGTAGATTATTTTGTCGTATTCACTACTGCCGGCGCGGGCTATCTCATAAATATCGCGACCGGCGGTATAAATCAATTTGGCACGGATGGTACTTACAGTCCGCAGCCGGATGTAACCACATGGCAGGCGTCGCGGTTGCTGATTGCTGATCCAATTGCTGGTTATAGTACATATGACGGCACGATATTGGTTGGTCAGGGTGGAGTATCACCAAATATCACTGTGACTAATGGCGGCACCGGCTATGGCGTTGCGCCGACAGTCACGATCAGTGGCGGCTCCGGTAGTGGCGCAACTGCTCATGCGGTGGTGCAGAACGGATCGGTGATCCAGGTCATATTGGATAATCCAGGTCATGGCTACCAGGTTGGTGATGTTCTGACTGTTACGTTTGGTACGGGCACCGGCTCGGGTGCTACTGCTCATGTGACAATGACCGGCTTTCCGGCAACTTCAATACTAATTCAGTCTCGTGGGGATTTTACTTCGCCGTCAGGAGTTGGTGCCCATCAACTGAGTTTTTCCGGCGGTGGCGGCACAGGCGCGCGTGGATTTTGCATCGTTGCTTCGGAGGGGGGTACGGGCAGAACTGTTACCAGCGTCGTTTTGACATCTCCCGGATCGGGGTACACGTCGCCACCCACTGCAACACTCTCTACAAGCGGTGGCCCCGGTCCCGTGTTTGTAGTTACACTTGGTACCCAAAGTGTCGCAACGATTGTCTTGGACACTGCGGGCAGCGGTTATACTGGTCCTCCCTCTGCTACTATTGTTTCTAGCGATGGCATTGGTTCGGGTGCGGCTGCCGTAACAACCGAGTCTGGTGGTGCTGTTACCAGCATTTCTCTGGTGGCGTCCGCAGTGGCTGCCATGGCCATCGCTTATCAGGGTGTTTCATCCACTCCTGGCTCGTTTGCGCTCAGTTTTTCTGGGGGTGGCGGCACTGGTGCGACCGGCACTGCCACTATCGGAAATTATACCGACGATACTGACTCAACATCTGTTGGTGTTACTTCTGTTGCTCTGACTAGTGGTGGTAGCGGGTATACTACCGCGCCTACAGTGGCGGTGGTTGGCGCTACATTTTCGGCAGGTCCGACAATACTGGCAACTATCGCTTCGCAAGGTGCTGGTTATGATGTAGCCGGTGGGACACCAGCGGTTTTTATCGGTTCCGGTGGCGGTGCAACCGCAACGGCTCACGTTTGGCCGTTTATCAATTCGACCATTACGGGCGATGCTTTTACTACGCTGGCTGTGTTCCAAGGTCGGGTATGGCTCGGCGGCGGCAATCTGCTGACTTGGAGCGGGACGGGTGCGAGCTACGGCGGTGTTGCCTACGATGACTTCCTGGCGGCCGACGCCTCTGGTTCTCTCATTATTTCAGATGCCGACTTGATTCATGCCATTACCGCGCTGCGCGCCTACAACAATTATCTGTTCATAATGGGCGACCAGAGTGTGAAACAGATTGGTAATATTACACTGGGCGGTCTCAGTTTGGACCAGACATTGTTTACGATCCTCACGCTGTCGTCCGATCAGGGCACCATCTATAAGAAATCCTGCATTTCCTATAATCGCGTATTCATGTTTGCCAACTCTAATGGCATTTATGGTGTGTTTGGATCGAGTGTGCAAAAATTGTCGGGTGATATGGACGGTATCTGGAATCTGGTGGATTTTACTCAGCAACCGCAGGGAGCATTGGCTGATATCAATGGTATCCATAACGCGGTGTTTCTGATCCGCTACAAAGATCCGTTGTCGACCACTCGCTCGATTATGTTGATGTTTGACGGTAAGCGTTGGTGGGTACTGCAACAGGGTAATTCTCTGACTGCTGTTGCTACATCGGCATCGCTACCGACCGGCCAACTCTCGCTTTATGGCAGTTCCGGGCCGGATGTTACCCACTTACTGGCTGTCCCAACTTTGCAAGTATCGTTCAAGATACAAACATCGCTGAGCCATCATGGTAATGCGGTGCAGCGCAAGCGGCTCATTGCTGCTGGGATTTCTTATAATCTGTCCGCGTTTACGGTTGCTGGTGCAACCATAGCGGCGGGCGGGTCTGGCGGCACGCCTGACGGGTTTGTGGTGCTGACGGTAGTGGGTGGTACTGGAACGGCGGCAACTCTGTCGGGAACGATTACCGGCGGTGTACTGACCGGCGCTCTGGGTGCGTTGTCTGGGGGTGTCTATTCGATATTACCGACCAATCCGGCGGCAGTTACGGGGGGCGGATTGGTTGGTGCCACGGTGAATTTGATACAGGGGGCCAGCAGTTTGACTGAGACTGTGGAAGCGACAAACGACGCGATAAACATTACCGTGCCGCTCAGTATTGGCTTTCATTCGCCGGGCGGTGTTGCCAATGTTGGCGGTGCCGGGAAATATCTAGGTATGACTCTCACGGGAACATTGTCCGGATTTACAATTGTCAATTTGGAAATGGAATATCAGGAATCGGAGCTGTGGAGATAACATGCCGCAGTTCAGCCCGGATCAAGTGACATTTGATGACGGTCCCGGCCTCGGCATGTGGGATGACAACCACGGACGAGAGCACATGCAATTCGCGCAAGTGCTTGCCGGTCAGACTCCCGCCGTGCTGATCCCGTCATACGACTTCTTGCAATTTCTCACTGCGGGCAGTGCGCGACGGTCTATTCAGGAATCCCACCAGAAGTCTCACGACCAGCTTGGTCAGATCCTGGGTATCACAGCTACGGACTTCAGTGCATACGACTTGAGCAAGCCCGATGACTTTTACAATTTCCTCGGGTATCATGCGACAACCCACGCGCAAATACGGCAGGCACTAGGGATTACCTGATGTTTGGAAACTTTCTTCAGAACTTTGGCCTCGATTTTCCGTTGCAATCTGCGGACGCTCAGGGTGGTTTGTTTGGCCCTAATGCGCCGACGCCCGATGCAACACTTGGTGGTCCGGCAGCTCCTGGTGGTGCTGGTATGGGATTGGATGTCAGTCCGCCCGCGTCATCTGCCGTCAAGGCGCCGCCCGGAATAACCGGTGGCGCGGGCGCTATGACACCCCCGCCCGGTGGCAACCAACCACAACCGACCAGTCCGGCATCGTTCGGTGCGCCGGGGCAGGCACCACCGAGTCCATTGGCAAGTCCGCTCGCTCCCGGCGCGGGTAGCGGTTTGAATCAGCCTGTCGTTGATCCGGCTCCGGCAGCCGGGATTGGTAGTCAGTTTAGCGGCGGACAGCAGGGTAGGTTCTGATGGCGGACGATTCTGGCATTTCCGGTCAATCGCTTGGCAGTCTGAGCAGCGGCCAAATTGGCGGTGCGGCCATGCTCGGTGTGGGTGCGCTGGGTCTTGGTGCGATATTGGGCGAGGGTGAAAGCCCGTTGCCGGGCGAGTTTAATCAACTGACCTCCACCGTGCCGACGCTGCAAAACCAGGGCTCGCAATTGTTTGCTCAGGGGCAGCAGTTTGCCGGTCAGGGCGCGCAGGCTTTAGGGATGGCGCAACAGGGTATCTTGACCCCGGAGCAGCAGGCACAGTTGTCGCTCTATAGTGGCGGGTTGAAAAACCAGACGGCACAGACTTTTGCCAGCATGGGGCGTAATGCCAATCAGGACACTACTGCCATCAGCGCGCAGGCGGACAATGATGCCAAGGTGAACGCCATGGCACAGCAGCAGATACAAACCACTATCGCGCTCGGCTTGGGTGAGACGCAGGCCGGCGCCAGCTTTAGCGGGCAGGCTATCGGGTTCGAGAACGCGGCCAATCAGGCGCTAGTTGCTGCGGGCAATGCTCAACTGCAACAGGACAAGGACTATAGCAATGCGTTGACCGGTGCGTTCGCTGCAATTGGCCAGCTTGCCGGGCCGGCCCTAAAGATGATGCTGTGATATGAAAATCCGTGTGGGTTGCGACGAAAGATTTCCAGACTTTTATATTTCTACGTCCTCTACAGACCGGGAAATAGAGGTCACTGAGGATGAATACAAATTTATCGTTAGTGCAATAGAGATGTACGAAAAAGCGCAAACCATTCTTGGTCACGTTATTGTAAAGAAAGTTGCATGACCGATGGCCGAACAATCCACATATTACGACCCGCCAGCCGCAGACAAGGCTGACTCTCTGGCTGCGCCCAACGCCAATACGCGCGTTGCTGGTGGTTTTGATGCTGTTGCTACGAGTCCGCTTAAGCCGCAGTCGGCACTTGCCCAGCCGGACCAAGCCGACATTGGCCGCATGGAGTCGGGTATAGCGACTGCCCAGAAGCCTTATCTGGACAAGTTGAAATCAGTGCTGGACAGCCCGCAGGCCGCGCATGCGCAACTGGAGAAGATCAAGAAGGAACCCAACCCGGAAGATTATCACAAATACTCCATGGAGTTCGCCAGTGCGGCGGCAGTGCTGGGTGCCATAGCCGGTAAGTTCACGCGGGCGGGCGGTACGGCAGCTCTGAATGCCTTTACCGGGGCGATGAAAGGCTGGCAGTCGGGTAACTTGCAGGCCTACGAGGAAGCCTCGAAGCAATGGGAGCAGGAAAGCAAAAGAACAATCCAGAACAACAACGTCGAACTGGAAAAATATCACGAAATCCTCAACGACAAGAAGGCCAACATCGAGCAGATGATGGCGGGGCTCAGTATTGCCTCAACCGAATATCAGAACAAAGTGGTGTTTGATCTTGCCAAGTCCGGCAATTTCAATGGTGTGGCGCAAGCTGTTGATAAGATGGGTATGGCCAATCAGCGGCTACAGGGTGCCGTCGGGCAGCTCACTGGGTTGCGCGAAGATCAGATAGAGGATGCCAAATCGAAAGTTGATTATTTTATAAAGAACCCCGATCAGTTGGGGCAATTGCCGATGAAGGATTATTTGGCGGTTCGTTCTATTGCGGATCGTCATCCCGAGTGGGGACAACTGCCAGATCGGCCGGCGGCTGGTACTAATATTCAAAGCGCGGTTGACGCAGTTGGGCAATACAAGGCCAATCCGGCAACCGCTCTTAGCAGGATGCCCCCTGGTGATAGGGAGGCGTTTTGGAAGCAGCTGGACGCTCAGTATCCCGATTGGAGTCAGCAGAATTACAATGCACAGAGTGCCGGTGCCACTACTGAATCTCGCATAGCCAAGGCGCGAATAGCTAAAGTTGACTATGCAGTCAATCTTCTTGACGAGAATATAGATGCTGCCGCCGATGCTGCTAGGGCGTTTCCAATGGGTAAGTTTGTCCCATTTGATGCTGCAAAGTTGTGGGCGGCTCACCAAGGGTCGGATGTTAGATTGAGTCAGTGGGATGTTGTTAATCTGCAAATATTGGAAAATTACGCAACGCTGCTTAATCCCAACGCTCAAACAATTCGCAAGGACATGTTTGACAAGGCAGCCGGGCCGCTCAGTCAGGCCAAGAGCACTGAGGCTTATTTAGCAACATTGGATGCAATTCGTGCGGCTGGTCAGCGCGAGAAAGAAGCCGGAAGGCAGACAATAGTTGAGCAACGAGGCGGGGCACCTAAAGTTCGCACTCCGGTTTCGGGTGGTAGCGGCGCCGGGGACATTCCACCACCTCCACCTGGATTTAACTGATGCCGTTAGTCAGTAATGATAAGGGCGATGTTCTTTATCTGACCGACGATAAGCAATGGAAGCCGGCTCAGACAAGAAAGAACGATCAAGGGCAAATTGCTGCCTTTGATGGCAAGCAGTGGAACATTCAAGACGGCAAACAATGGAATCCCGCTCCACCCAAGTTGCGCTCTTGGTCCCAAGTTCCTGGTGAGGCAATCAGTAATATCCCGAGCAGTGCCGGGCAATTGGCGTCCGATATTGCACAGCCTTTTATTCATCCAGTCGATACCTATGAAAACGTCAAGAACATCGGCAAAGGGGCGCTGCAAAAACTTGGTATTGTAAGTGGCTCTGATGCCGAGCCTTATGCTGATGCGGTCGGCAAATTTCTGATGGATCGTTACGGTAGTGCTGAGGCCATCAAGAATACATTGGCAACCGATCCTGTTGGTGTTGCTGCTGACCTATCCATGATTTTGTCCGGTGGCGAAACCGCAGCGGCACGGTTGCCTGCTGCTGTTGGCAAGGCTGGTGAGGTTGCCGGTACGGTAGGTCGCGCTATTGATCCGTTGAGTGCCGCGGGCAAGGCTGTTGAATATACTGGGCGAGGGGCAGCCAAGTTGTCCGGCGATCTTGGTAGTCATGTTGGTTCAACGGCACTGCGTAGTGGTGCCGCCGCCGGATACGAGGGAGGTCAGGCAGCTAAGACATTTCAGGAGAACATGCGCGGTAATGTGCCGGTTGAAAATGTCGTGGCTGATGCGCGTAGTGCTGTTGGCAACATGCGTAAAGAGCGTGGCCAAGAGTATGTTGCCGCGATGAAAAAAATCGGTTCGGATAAAACCGTGCTCAACTTCGATAAGGTTGACAAGGCACTGGCTGATATTTCCCAGGTCAAGACTTATAAGGGACAGGTAATAGAAGCCGAGACACAGGGCATTCGCGGGCAGATAGGGCAGGCTGTTCAAGAATGGAAACAATTGGACCCGGTTGAATATCATACGGCGGAAGGACTGGACGCTCTCAAACAAAAGATAGGTTCAATTCGGGATGCCACCGAATATGGTACTCCCGCTCGCCGAGTTGCCGATCAGGCTTACCACGCCATTCGTCAAACCATCGTGGATCAGGCGCCGGAGTACGGGCGTATTATGAAGGGTTACGAGGAAGCGTCCACGCAGATCAAGGAAATCGAGCGCACGTTATCTCTTAATCCAAATGCCAGCATTGATACAGCACTGCGAAAGCTGCAATCCGTACTGCGTAATAATGTCAACACGAACTACGGGCAGCGTGCCAAGTTGGCTGAGTATCTTGTCAATTCTGGCGCTCCGCATTTGATGGAGGCGTTGGCCGGCCAAGCACTTAGTTCTTGGATACCGCGCGGATTGGCAAAATTGGCTGCAACACAGTTAGCAACGGCTGGCGCCGGGCTTGCAGCAGGAGGTGTTACCGGGGCTGGTCTGACGGTGATCCCGACTTTGGCTGCCATGTCACCACGTTTTACGGGTGAGGCTGCTTATTATGCTGGGAAAGCGTCTAAGAATGTTCCGGCTAGGGCTTTGGCGCGTGGTGCATATCAGGAAGGTCGTGAAAACCCACTAGACAACGATAGTCCGCTTGCTCAATCGGGAGGTTATCAATGAGCATTCAAATTAAAAATCATGAAGGAAATCCATGGCCCGGCAAATGGGTATTATTTGGGGGCAGACTGGTTCATGTCCGGCTGAATTGGGCTGGTACGTTATGGATGTTGATGGCGTTATGAGCCTTGCCCAGCCAAACCAATAGGAATATTGTCCGTGGCAGCAAAGGCTAAACCGTCCGATGAATCGGAAAAGTTCTTGGGCATTCTTGAGGGTGGCGTGAAAGCTGTTTTGAAGGACGCGACTGCGACGGCCGGCGAGCGGGTAGCTGCTATTACGGCTGGCGCCAAGCTCTTGGCAATACGGCACAAAATCAGCGACGGCGACCAAAAGGGATTTTTTGATTCATGACCGAAGCACCTGTCCGCCAATTGTTTGCCGACAAGCAGCCCGGCCCGACCGAATCCGACATCAATTCTAATTTCATCGAAACCGCGCGCACGGTGGCCAAGATCTGTGCCACTCGCTCACTGCTGATGATCGCCGTTCTGACCGGGGCAGTCATCTGGGGCTACACGATCTTCGATCCTACCCAGCCGCGGCTCTACGCTGCCGTGGCGTTCTCCATCGTTTTCGTTGGGCCCTTGGCGGCCCTTTATCATCGAAAGGGCTGACAATGACGCAATACCTGAAATTCGGTTTTGGCATCATCGCGGGTGTACTGCTTGCTGCAGGAATGGCGGCGGGCATCTTTAGTGCCACCGCGCAGACCACCCAGCTCGGTCCCGTTGCGACTGTGACATCGGTCACTAGTGCGACGGCTGTCCAGATCATCGGTCAAAACCCTGGCCGCAAGGACATCCGAATTTGTAATGTAGGGACTGGCGTGCAGTGGATTTGGCCCGGCCCGTTGTCGCCCGCGCTGAGTGCTTATGAACTCCCGGCACTGTCCTCGGGCACAACTGTCTGCTTCACCCCGCCGGATGGTTCGACTGGGGCAGGCAATACCGGACAGGGCAACTCATGGAATGCACAGGCGGTTTCCACTACTGGCCCGATTTCAGTTTTTGAATGGTAGTAGGGTGACTAATGTTCGTCTTGGGGTTTTTGGTTCCGGCGGCCTATTGGCCTTGGCTATGGTCGCCGGCCATGTCCCCGAAGTGGATAGCCCTTTCCTGCCTCGCACCGGCCCTGCTGCTGTACCAGGACGGGCCATTCCGATTAACGAGAGCGCACTTGTTCGGCGCCGCCCTTATCCTATGGGCCACTCTGTCAGTGGCTTGGTCGCCAGTACCGTTGTATAGCCTCAATGGGCTCTGGCAGGCGGTGGCCCTCCCCGCGGTCTGCTTTTGCCTGGGGTCGCAGGCATCCACCTTGCGGCCTCTCTTTATTGGCGCCGGGCTTGGTATGGTAGCCTCGTCCACTGTGGCAATTGGGCAACTAGCCGGCTGGATCGACTGGCCAACCATCAATATCCCGTCAGGACTGTTTCTGAATAAGAACTTCATGGCCGAAGCCGCGGCTTTGGTGCTGATCTGGCTGATTGCCGAGCGGGTGTGGTGGCTGGCGGTGCCGGTCATGCCCGCCATTGCTCTTGCCGATGCCAAGGGCGCGTTGCTGGCCCTGGCGGTAGGGTTGGTGCCGCTATTCTGGAAAACCCGCTCCTGGGTCATTGGTGGGCTTCTAGTGGCTGTTATGGCACTGTTCGATCATGCCTATGTGATGAACGGAACGGCAACCATGACCGAGCGGCTGGATATATGGACCGGTGCCTCGCATGGCATCGGGATGTTCGGTAGTGGGATAGGATCGTATGGTTTCGTATCCAACCAAGTGTTGCCGGACGGCCACGCCATGCACGCCCATAACGATTACCTCGAATTGGTGTATGAGTTGGGGATGATCGGGGCGCTGCTAGGTGCCCTGTTCGTGTGGGAACTGCGGGGGCTGCTCACTACGGCCCGTCTCGTTTTGATCGTATTCGCTGTGGAGGCCTGCTTTGCGTTTCCGGCCCATCTTCCCGTCACTGTTGCCCTTGCGGCGCTGGTTGCCGGCCATGCTGTTCGGGATCGGGTTATGGTACGGCGCGTCGCTACTCACCGCCGAAATTTTGGCAATCCAGGGATCGCGGGAGTTCCACTATGACAAGGCCATGGCCAAGCTCACCGCGGCTATCCGCTTCATGCCGCTGGATTATCGGTTTCAACAATACGCTTTTGTGCGCTCGATAGGAGGCCAGGATGGCACGCTACAATCTAAATGACCGGCCAGTACCGAGCGGCTCGATGGAGCCACGGCTGAATGCGCCGAGAACCCACAAGGAACTCAATGCCAAGCTCGGCGGTATTCCGAGCCGGATCGTTCGGGAAACCAGTCAGTCCGGTTGTTTGCCTGAGCCCAACGCCTCAGGCCGCCGCCGGGTCATTGGGCTGCCCTCCCGCTTTGACAAGAGTTAATCCATGAAACGGATCTGGACGGCAGTGTTTATCTTGCTCGGCATGGGCTTGCCGGTATTGGCCCAGCATGTCGGCCCGATCTTCCCGGCTTCGGTGCTGTCGATCACAACAGGGGGTACATGGCAGGTGTTGTTTGCCGCCAATCCCAACCGGACCACGTTGTGGATACAGAACTATTGTACTGCAACGAGTCAGAATATCACCACGGCCGAATCCCTGTTCGTTTACTTCCTACCGCCCAATACTACGGCGCCGACAACGGCATCCGGCCCTAGCCTTGGGGCGTTTGAACTCGCCGCCTGCGGCTCTCAGGTCTTTGCCGACCAGTACATGACCAAGCAGCCGGTTTATGTGGTGGGTGCCACGACTGCACATCAGTTTGTCGGGTGGCAATCGCAATGAGGTTATGGATCATAATTCTCATTCTGGTTGCTGTGACGGGAACTGCCGTGGCCCAGAACATGATCAATGGGCTCGATAACCCAACGGGTAAGATTCTGGCTGGCGGGGGCGGTGGTGGCGGTGGTGGGAGCTGTACCGGAACGATTGATCTATCACTAGGCTGTCCGCAGCCGATGTTAGGACTATAGCATGAGCATCGTTCGAGATATCGGCCGCGGCCTGTACAATCTCTTTATCGGCATCGCCATCGTAGCCTTTCTTGGTGGCACACTGGCCATAGCCAACTATGCGGTGACGCTAGGAACGGGAACCAACTTCGGATCGATTGTTGTTGGTGGCGTTCATTATGCCCAGCAACTGCTCTGCGATCCCACTACCCCGAGTCAATGCCAAGCAGTTTCGGCCGGTGGCGCCGCTAGGGTTGACGGCTCGGCGGTGACGCAGCCGATCAGCGGCACGGTGACGGCCAATGCCGGAACCAACCTGAATACATCGGCGCTATCGACATCCGCCAATCAGTCCACCGAGATTGCATCGCTCGCAACAATTGTCACCAATACCGGAGCATCAGTTCCGGCCGGTACTAACGTCATCGGCGGGGTTACGATACCGGGAGGCATCTACAACACCATCGCTGTGTCGCAGACGGCCCAGGTGCTCACAGGCGGCAGTGGAGGTGCTACGGGCGATTATCTTTCGCACTGCGTCATCTATCCGACATCGACGACCATTGGCGTTGTCACGGTGTTCGACAATACATCGAGTGCTGCGAATAATGCCATAGCATTTGCCGGCGGCACACTGTCGAATATATCTCCGATCCTGATTCCGGTTGGCGCATTCAGTGTTAACGGCGCTTGGAAAGTAACGACCGGGGCCGCTGCGGTAACGACTTGCTACGGGAAGTTCCACTGATGCGCCGGTTGGCTTTTGCCTTTTCGTGTGTATTCCTGATCTGTTCGGTTGCCCATGCGCAATTCGTTTCGTCGGGGCTATATAATAGCGGTCAGGCAACTAACAGCGGCGGGGGCGGTGGTGGCTCATGCACAACTACGAGCGGCTCGCGCACGACATCGGGTCCCAATACGATCATCACGATGAATGTCAGTGATACGCTCGTCTGCACGAATAGCTTTTCTGCGCAGGTTCTTGTTGTCGGCGGCGGCGGTGGTGGCAATGGTGGCGGTGGTGGCGCGGGCGGCTATTGCACGACTGTGGGCACGCCGACCTGTGGCTTAAGTTCCAGCTTCATCGTCCCGTCAGGATCGACATCCGTTACTGTAGGAGGCGGCGGCGCAGGTACTGCGAACCTAATTGGCAGCAGCACTGTCGGAGCACCCGGTGGCAATTCAGTATTTTCTACTATTACTGCGACCGGTGGCGGTGGAGGCGCTACTACCAACTCGACAGTTGGTACTCCTGGCGGCGGTTCGGGCGGCGGCGCTGGGCCGGATGGCAACGGTCCAGTAACGGGCGGTACTGGAAGTCAGGGCGGAAACGGCGGCAATAATTCCACTCAGGTTTCGCCATTTCCTGGCGCCGGAGGCGGCGGTGCTGGTGCTAACGGAGGGAACTCCTCATCTGGCACTGGAGGCAATGGTGGCAACGGGGTTAGCAATTCCATTACTGGTTCTGCGGTTGTTTATGCCGGTGGTGGTGGTGCGTCGTGTTTTTCAAGCACTGGATGTACTGCGGGGTCTGGTGGGACAGGTGGAGGAGGAGCCGGTGACGCGAGTACCTTGGCTAACGGAGGAAATGGAACGGCAAATCTGGGTGGTGGCGGTGGTGGTGTCCTCCCTGGCGCTTTTGTAGGCGGTACTGGCGGCTCTGGCGTGGTGATAATTTCTTGCACGACGGGGAATTGTTAAGTGTTCACCAAGAGACTTCTCGGCATAATCTTTGCTCTGGCCATTGCAGCCGCATTTGCAAGTCTAGCGATATCATGGACACACGGTAACGCAGGCAGTGGGTGCACGAACAGCTTGAATTTCTCACAAGCATGCAACAGCCAGTATTTTGGGATCATGTAATGAACAAGATCTTTGCACTGCTGTTAGTTCTGTCAGTCCAGCCTGCACTGGCTGGATCAGGCACCATAGGAATGACACCCGGCTCAGGTGCCGCTGCGGCCACGACAACGGACGGCAGCAATAACATTTATTGGCGCAATACGCTGTGGGATTATGCTGCCGGAGCGAACGGTGTTGCCGTTAACAGTAGTCATAGTTTGCAGACTTCTCTCGCCTCGTCCTACTTCGACACCAGTGCAGGCTCGTCTACTGTAAATACCATGCGTGTCACCATGGACCAAAGTCAGCTTGCCGCGCAGCTCACAACGGCGACAACAATGAGTTCCGGTTATCAACTGGTCGGATTTCCGACCGATCAGCCTGTTTCCAATATGGTCCAGGCGCAGAGCAATGGCACTACATCTTCGCGTGTCGTGGCCGCGTCGAGCACTAACGCAACCAGCTTAAAAGCATCTGCGGGAAATGCTTTTAATATCGATCTCTTTAATACCGCAGCCTATACGGTCTTTGTGAAGTTCTACAACAAGGCCTCTGCGCCGACCGTTGGCACCGATACGCCCGTGTGGACTCTGCCGATTGTGCAGGGCACCAGCTACTCCAGAACATTCCCGTTTGGTAAATCATTCTCCACTGGTATTGCCTATGCCATCACGAAATTACAGGCAGATAGTGACACTACCGCGGTTGTGGCGGGAGACGTTACTGGTGCAATTGACTGGAAGTAGGG
>Ga0210402_10000524_pt1 | contig 42652 bp, 25 predicted proteins | sample IncBWC7MmetaG_FD_161055 | JGI IMG/M metagenome (GOLD analysis project Ga0210402, IMG submission 161055) | Forest soil microbial communities from Barre Woods Harvard Forest LTER site, Petersham, Massachusetts, United States - Inc-BW-C-7-M | ecosystem: Environmental > Terrestrial > Soil >...
CTTCCCGAACTTCTGTTCCACCGGCGGCAACTCCACGCGAAACCCCGCCGCGCGCAACTTTTGCGCCGCTGCAATCGCCGTGGCCTGCGCTTTCTCTCCCATCCATGCCACGAACACGTCGCGTCCCTGCGCCGCGCCGCCCTTGCCGGCTTCCTGCAACGACAAAATCAGCCGGTCCTCGCCAATCGCAAAGCCAATTCCCTTCGTCGGCGGCCCGCCGAGCAATTCCACCAGCCCATCATACCGCCCGCCGCCGCACACCGCATTCTGCGAACCCAATCCCCGCGCGGTGATTTCAAACGTCGTCCGCATGTAATAGTCCAGCCCGCGCACCAGCCGCCAATTCTCCGCGTACGCCACGCCACGCATTCCCAATTGCCGCTTCACTTCCGCGTACTGCCCCGCGCAATTCGCACACAGGTGATCCGCGATCTTCGGCAGCCCCGCGATAATCCCCTGCTCACTCTCCAGTTTCGAATCCAGCACCCGCAGCGGATTCGTCTCAATCCGCCGCTGGCTGTCCGGCCCCAGCTTGTCTTTCACCTTCATCAATTCCGCGCGCAGCAGTTCCACATACTTCGGCCGGCAATCGCGATCACCAATCGAATTGATCTCCAGCTTCACGCCCTCGAGGCCCAGCCGCCCGAAAAACGCCATCACCATCTCAATCACTTCCGCGTCCACCGCCGCGTCTTTCCCGATATTTTTCGCGGGGTCCTGGTTCGGCGGCACCATCTCCAGCACTTCCGCCCCAATCTGATAAAACTGCCGGTATCTCCCCTTCTGCGGCCGTTCCCGCCGGAACATCGCTCCCGTGTACCACAGCTTCACCGGCTGCGGCAGCGCATGCATCCCATGCTCGATATACGCCCGGCAAACTGACGCGGTCGCTTCCGGCCGCAAGCTTACCTTTTCGCCAAACTGCAGGATGTCCAGCTTAGAAGTCATCTCCTTAAACAACGAGATTTCTTCAGTGGTGGCCTTGGGTCCCAGAGGCAAATCCAACTGCTGGTGGTCTTGCATAAGCTGTTTCAGCTTGTCTGCTGCAGACTGTGCCGACGATTCCATCACGAGCTGGCCGCCGCGCTGAGCAGACTCAAGAGTCTCAGAATAGTCCTTAACCGCCTTGATAAACATCCACCGCCCGAAAGAAGCGTCGGTCTCAAAAGCTTGAAACCAATGAAACACCTGTTCACGAAACGCTCGTAGACTTCCAGCAACTGGATTGTCGATGAACGAATACATTTCCTTGGAAACGACTTCGGTTTCGACACCCACCGCACGCGCAAACAACTCCGTCGGCTCGAAAATCGGAGAGCGTATCTCCCCGAATCCAAACGTGCCAAACACCTCCCGCGCGGTCTGCTCCACCTGGTTCCACAGCTCTGTTTCCGGTGGAAGCAAATCTCGCGTGCCCTTGATTGCCTGGAATTTCTTTTTCTCTGCCATGAGTCCCTGGAATGCCGCGCCCGCCTCGTTCAGCCTTCCAACTCGCTCCAATCAATCTGTTCCCCGCGCCCCGCCGCTTCCTCGCGATAAATTTCCCGGTAGCCCGAATACCGCTCCGCATATTTGCCAATCGATTCGCAGTCCATTTCCGTCAATTCCCTTTTCACTTTACCTGGCGAACCCATCACCAAACTTCCAGCCGGAATCACGGTCCGCTCCGTGATCAAACTCCCAGCCGCAATAATCGAGTTCTCGCCAATCACCGCCCCATTCAAAATGATGCAACCCATCCCAATCAAAACGTGCGAATGAATCGTGCACCCGTGCAGCGTCACCGAATGCCCCACGGTCACTTGATCTCCCAGCACCAGCGGATACTGATCCTTCATCACGTGCAGCACGCAACCATCCTGAATATTCGCGCGCTTGCCAATCCGGATGTGGTGCACATCTCCGCGCACCACGGTCATCGGCCAGAGGCTCGACTCCTCGCCGATCTCCACGTCACCAATCACCACCGCTGCCGGATCGATATACGCCGACGCCGCAATCCGCGGAAATTTGCCTTTGTATGGACGGATATCAGGTGTGCGCATCAAGAATTCGAATTTCCCGTAAGTGATTGCAGAAGCAAGAAATACACCGCCCCTGCGTGTTTCGCGAGCCGCCGGCGAATATCCAAGATAGCACCCGCTTCGCCTTGCTGACAAGAAAACCGCCCGCGCTCTCACGCTCGTTCACAAGCGGCATTGTAGCTAGCATTCTCCAACCGCTGGACGCCCGCCGCCCATCGCGCCATAATTTCCCCGTGGAAACCCGCTGCTGCTCCCAATGCAACGCACCGATGACCTGCCAGCCCGAGGGAGGCTGCTGGTGCGCCGAACTGCCCCACGTCCTCCCCATGCCCGCCGCCGACGCGCAATCCACCGGTTGCCTCTGCCGCGCCTGTCTCCTCGAAAAAATAAAAGCCGCCGGCGTCTCTTCCGCCAGCGGCGTACTCCCGATCTCAAATTCTTCCGCTCCCCGCGACTAACCCAACGAAAACGAAAAAAAGTTCACTCTGTTTGGTGGCACTGCCATTCCCGCCCGTGCTCTTGGGTTTTCTTTAGGAGGCCGGGGCTTCAGCCCCGGCGTAAAGCAGTCAAGGGCAATGGGCTTTAGCCCCTGAAGAAAGTCTTTTCAGTCTTTTTCCAAGAAAGCTGAGCGGGCCGTACCCATGTCAAAATGCACGTGGACAGCTCAATCAATCTCCACCGCAGGCCCGGTCGACGTCGCTCCCACTTCCGCGAGCCGGGCCGTCACCGCCTTCGCCATGCGATACAGACTCTGCGCCGCCGGCGCCGATTCCCCCTGGGCTGCTACTGGAGTTCCCGTGTCGCCGCCCATCCGGATTCGCGGATCGATTTCAATTTCGCCCAACACCGGCACGCCGTAGGCAACCGCCGTCTTCGTGCCTTCGCCGTGACCGAAAATATCCACCGCCTTCCCGCAATGCGGACACAAAAACGTGCTCATGTTCTCCACCACGCCGAGCACTTCCACATTCACCTGGCGAAACATCTCAATCGCCTTGCGGACATCCGCCACCGCGACCAGCGACGGCGTCGTCACCACCACCGCGCCCGTCACCGCCACGGTCTGGATCAGCGTCAACTGCACGTCGCCCGTTCCCGGCGGCAAATCGATCACCAGGTAGTCCAGCTCGCCCCACTCCACGCTGCGCAGAAATTGCGTGATCACGCTGTGCAGCATCGGCCCGCGCCAGATCACCGGCTTGTCGCCCGGATTCAGCAGGCCCATCGAAATCATCTTCACGCCTTGCGCGTCCACGGGAATAATCCGCTGCTGCGGCGTCGCCATCGGCTCCTGCGTCGAGCCCAGCATGATCGGCACGTTCGGCCCGTACACGTCCGCGTCGAGCAAGCCCACCTTGTGGCCCATCTTCGCCAGTGCCAGCGCCAGGTTCACCGCCACGGTCGTTTTTCCCACGCCGCCTTTTCCGCTGGCCACTGCAACCAGGTTTTTCACTCCTGGTATCCCTTGTCTCTGCGGCGCCGGCTGTTGTCCTGGCATCGTTCCTGGTGGCATGTGTCCTCTTCGCTGCCTGAATCTCAGGCGTACTTCGTGAATTGTTAGTTTTTAGTAGTTAGTTCTTAGTTCGAAACTTCCAAAAAATTGGCAACCGGCTCCAACTCACCAGTCTCTACCTCACGCCCCGTGGCACTTCTTAAATTTCTTCCCCGAACCGCAAGGGCAAGGATCATTGCGTCCCACTTTTGCCCCGGCGCGCACCGGCTTCGGCGCCTCTGCTTGCGCGGCTCCTGTCTGAAACTGCAAATCTTTCTGCTGGCGTTCCTGCCGCTTTTCCAGGGCGCGCGCAAAATCTGGCAGTTTCTGTGCCGCAGGCTGCTCTTCGGCACGCGCAGCCGCACTTGCCCCAGCAGCTGCCGCGCTCTGGATATGCGCTCGCGATGGCTGCTGCGTCTGCGGAGGCGGCGCCTCTCCCTGCTGAATCTGCACGTGATACAGATACCTAATCGTCTCGTTGTCGATCCGCGCCATCATGTCTTCAAACAAAATGAACGCTTCCTTCTTAAATTCGACCAGCGGATCCTTTTGCCCGTATCCGCGCAGCCCGATCCCTTCCTTCAAGTGGTCGAGCGACAGCAGGTGGTCCTTCCACTGCGTATCCACCACGTCAAGAATGATTCGCCGCTCCAGCCAGCGCAGCAAATCCGGGCTGAACTGCTTCTCCTTTTCCGCATAGCGCGTCTTCACCGCTTCCGCCAGCGCTTCCGCCAGTTCATCATGGTTCAGCGCCGCGGGATCCGCGCCCATCGCCTTCGCGTCAATTCCAAACTGGCTATTCACCTCGGCCAGCAGTTGCGCCGTGTTCCACTGCCCGGGATGCTGTTCGCGCGGGCAATACGTATCAACCAACTCGCGCGCCACGTCTTCCGCGATTCCCAGAACGTAATCCCGCTGATCTTTTCCTTCCAGCGCCGACCGGCGAATCGCATAAATGGTCTCGCGCTGCTTGTTCATTACGTCGTCGTATTCCAGCAGGTGTTTGCGCGCATCGAAGTTCTGCGCTTCCACGGATTTCTGCGCGTTCTCGATGCGGTTCGAAATCAGCCGCGACTCGATCGGCACGCCTTCCGTCATGCCTAGCCGGAACATCATCTGCTTCACGCGCTCGCCGCCGAAAATCCGCATCAAGTCGTCTTCCAGCGACAAAAAGAATCGTGACGAGCCCGGATCACCCTGGCGTCCCGCGCGCCCGCGCAACTGGTTGTCAATGCGCCGCGCCTCGTGCCGCTCGGTGCCCAATATGTGCAATCCGCCAAGCGCCACCACTTCATCGTGCTCCGCTTTGCACTGATCCGCGAACTGCTGGTAGACCGGATCCCACTGGTCCTTCGGTACCTGGAAGATCTTTCCTTCGTGCTGGAACAAAACCATCGGCACAGCCGCGGCCGGCGGCGAATCGCCATTCGTGCTGTCCACCCCGATCACCGCGGGCGCCGCCGCATACGGTATCGCCAGCTTGTTCTTCAAAAAGTGCTCGCGCGTCATGGCCTCCGGATTTCCGCCCAGCAGGATGTCCGTGCCGCGGCCGGCCATGTTCGTCGCCACCGTTACCGCGCCCTTGCGTCCCGCCTGCGCCACGATGCGCGATTCCCGCTCATGCTGCTTCGCGTTCAGCACCTGGTGTGGCACTCCGGCCTTTTTCAAAATCTCCGCGATCGTCTCCGACTTCTCAATCGAAATCGTGCCCACCAGCACTGGCTGCCCGCGCTGGTGATAGTGCCGGATTCCGTTCGCCACCGAATTGTCTTCCTGCAGGATCCCGTTCACCACCGCTTCAAATTTTTCCTTCTCTGTGCGGTACACCACGTCCGCGTGCTCTTTGCGGATCAACGTGCGGTTCGTCGGGATCACCACCACGTCCAGGTTGTAAATCTTCCCGAACTCCGCCGCTTCCGTTTCCGCCGTACCGGTCATGCCGGCCAGCTTCTTGTACATGCGGAAATAGTTCTGAAACGTGATCGTCGCCAGGGTCTGGTTTTCCCGTTCGATCTTCACGCCTTCTTTCGCTTCCACCGCCTGATGCAATCCGTCCGACCAGCGCCGCCCCGGCATCTGCCGTCCGGTGAATTCGTCAACGATAATCACTTCGCCGTCTTTCACCACATAATCCACGTCGTTCTTGTATAGCGTGTGCGCCCGCAGCGCCTGGTACACGTGGTGAATCTGCTCCATGTGTGCCGGGTCGTACAGATTCCCCAGCCCCAGCAGCCTCTCGCACTTGCTCACGCCTTCTTCCGTCAGCGTCGCCGTGCGGTGCTTCTCATCCAGCGTGTAATCGATGTCCTGAATCAACTTGGGAATAATTTTGTCGATCTTGAAATACTTGTCCGTCGATTCCTCCGACGGCCCCGAAATAATCAGCGGCGTCCGCGCCTCGTCGATCAGGATCGAGTCCACTTCGTCCACAATCGCAAACTGGTGCCCTCGCTGCACACAACTCGCCAGGTCGTACTTCATGTTGTCGCGCAGGTAATCGAATCCAAATTCGTTGTTCGTGCCGTATGTCAGGTCCGCCGCATACGCCGCCCGGCGCTGCACGTCATCCAGGTCATGAACGATCACACCGACAGTCAATCCCAGCGCTTTGTAGAGCGGGCTCATCCACTCCGCGTCGCGCCGCGCCAGGTAATCGTTCACCGTCACGATGTGCACGCCGCGCCCTGCCAGCGCGTTCAGCGCCGCGGGCAGTGTCGCCACCAAAGTCTTCCCTTCGCCCGTCTTCATTTCGGCGATCTTCCCGTCGTTCAGCACCATTCCGCCGATCAATTGCACGTCGAAATGCCGCATCTTCAGGAATCGCCGCCCGGCCTCGCGCACCAGCGCAAACGCCGGCACAATCGCGTCCGCCAATGCCTTCTGCAACTCATCCTTGTATGTGGGTTCCGCGGGATCCGAGTCCTTCAACTGCTCCTGCACCTGCGTCCGCAGCGCCGCGAAGCGTTCCTTCAGTTGCTCATCGCTCAACGCCTGCACTTCCGGCTCTTGGGCATTCATCGCAGCAATCTGCGGCACCAGTTTCTTCAGGTCCCGTTCATGCTTAGTTCCAATAAACCGCGCTAGTAGGCTGTCTATAAACTTCGCTAGATCCATGGAAGGTTCGCCGTCTCCTGATGCTCTTTAGGAGGCCGGGGCTTCAGCCCCGGCGTAAAGCTCCACACAAAACGGGCTTTAGCCCCTGAAGAAAGTATTCACGCTGAAATAGGCCACTTGCACAACTCTTCAGGGCACACCGCCCAAACAATTCATTGTAACTGGTCAGGCGCGCTCCCGCCAAGAAACTGCGCCTCGGGGGAGCGATGGGAATTATCTAGCCTGAGAGCCCTGTTTGCTCTGGGGATGGGTACGTCGAGAATGGTCTTTATGTCCGCGGGTCCCGGTATCCGTAATAAGCAAGTATCAGTGCGCCGGTTCGGTTTTTTGTCCAGACATGGCGGGCGAGGTGGCTGGATGAGTTTTCGGAGTCTCGAAACCCTCGCGTTTCAGGCGCGCTTCGCCGTCCACAAGCACCGTGAATTCCACGTCTTTCGGAATCGAGACATCTTTGCCCGAACTGAGCGGCAGGACCGCATCCGACGAAGTATTCGAAGAACCGGAAGCCTCCTGGTAGCAGCGCACCTTCACTTGCTCTCCATCGGCCAACGTCATCGAAGTAATACTGAACGCCAGCTTGCCGCCATGCCCAAAACGCTTTTTGGGCTCCGCTTCGGCAATGACGCCGCTCACTCTCGAGCCTGCCGGCAAAACAACCACGCCCTCGACAACCACGTCTTCGACAACTTCCAGCTCGACCGCGTCACCCACATGGGCCGTAGCCGACGAAACTGTTTTGCTCAGCTTCACGCGGATGGGCGTATTATTTGCCAGCGCAAACGCAGCCGCGCCCGTACGCGCCGGCCCGGTCATCCCGGTTCGCGGCTCATCGTAGTGAGTGCGTTCCCGCGCTGGTGCCTTCGCTGCGGGCGTTGGCAGGCCGGTCCCCGGCTGGTCTTTGAGCAAAAAAACGCTCGTCCGAGGAACATACCCGAGCTCGCCCGCGGCGGTCCGTACGCTATAGTAATCGTCGCTGCGCCCCGTGATGCGCACAACGTCACCGCACTGCAACGTCATGCGCACTTCCAGCGTGGTCATCGAGCTGTATAGATAGACGTACCCGCCGTCCCGCGCGCAATCAATTCGCCCGGTGCTCTGCGCCCCCGCTGGCAAGGAGAATAAAAGGCAAAGCACGCCGCCACTGCAGAAAGTCAAGAGTTTCATGCCGTACCTGCCGGTTTAAGTGAATTGGAAACTACCCCTCTATACCAACGCAATGCGGCATCGGTGACAAGGACATCTGCCAGGACACTGTGCATAAAACGATACGAACTACTTGGTGGAACACTCCGAACCAAGCACATGCCCGCACCCGAAGCGCGCACCAATCACTTCCTCGCCCGGCCAGTCCACAAGCTGTCTCATAAAAACTCCCGCAGCCCTATATAATGCGCCCATGGCTAGTTCCGGGCCTCACGTCACAGACACCGCAAACAGCAGCCTGCCGCGCCAGGAACCTTTCCTGCGCCTGCAGTCGGTGATGATCTATGTGCGGAATCTTGATCGAAGCCTGGAGTTCTACCTGGATCTGCTCGGCTTCCAGATCGTCTTTGACGGGCGCTCGCAACCCGGTCAAGCCAGGCAGCCCTGGGTCGTGGTCTCTCCGCCCGACGGCACCGCCAACCTCACGCTCATCGTTCCGCGTACGGACTCCGAACAGTTCAAGCAGATCGGCCGCGCCTCCCATGTTACTTTCGTCACCGAAGACGTGCTCGACAAATTCCGTGAATGGAGCAAGCGCGGCGTCCGTTTTCTTTCGAACCCGCGGCTCAGGCGCTTCAAGCACGCTTTGCAATTGAAGCCGACGCTCGCGAATGACGCCGCCGCTCCCGGCGATCACGCGCCGCCAATTTGGGGAGCCGTCTTCAGCCGCTTTCGCGATCCCGACGGCAATACGTTTTCCCTTGTCAGCTTTGACGAAGTCACTCACGCGGTCGATACGCAGCGCCGCGCCATTGCTGATCGTCAAGAGGCCGAACGGCGCGCATCCCAGGAACTCGAAATCGCCCAGCAGGTGCAATCCCGGCTTTTCCCGCAGACACTTCCACGCATGCGCACGCTCGAATACGCGGGCATCTGCCACCAGGCGCGCCAGGTTGGCGGCGACTATTACGATTTTCTCGACTTGGGCGGAGAACGCCTCGGTCTGGTCGTTGGCGATATCTCCGGAAAGGGCATCGCGGCGGCTCTCTTGATGGCTAATCTACAGGCCAATCTTCGCAGCCAATCCGCCATCGCGCTGGATAACCCCCAGCGCTTCCTATGCGCCGTGAATCAACTCTTCTGCCAGAACACCTCGGGCGGCTCCTTCGCCACGCTCTTCTTCGCCGAATATGACGACGCGGCTCGCCGCCTCCGCTACATCAACTGCGGCCATCTCTCGGCGCTGCTCCTGCGTGCTGATGATTCGCTCGATCGACTCAGCTCCACCGCCACAATTCTCGGTGCTTTCAAGGAGTGGGAATGCGACGTCGAAGAAAGCCAGCTCTTTCCCGGCGACACTCTGGCGCTTTACACCGATGGCATCACCGAGGCGTTTAGCCCGCATCGCGAGGAGTTCGGCGAAGAGCGCTTGGTGGAAGCCTTGCGCCGCCATCGCTCCCTTGCTCCCTGCGAACTCCTCGCTTCGGTTGTAGAGGAAGTCCGACGACACAGTCCCCACGAGCAGCACGACGACATTACCCTGATCATCGCCAAGTGCCTGCCAGTTTGAACTGCCGTATGAATGCGCTTCTCCGAAATCGTCGCTGCTATCACCGACAACGGAACATCGCTTTTCACAACCCGGCTCTTCACAACTGGCTGATTTTCGAACAACCTGCGGTATACTCTCTGAAATCGTGGGACTCGCTTCTGGCACCAAATTCGGCCCATACGAGATTGAATCGCCGCTCGGCGCCGGTGGCATGGGCGAAGTCTATCGCGCGCGCGACGGCCGCCTGGATCGCTGCGTCGCCATCAAAGTACTCGCTTCCCATCTGGTGTCTTCTCCCGAGCTGAAACAACGCTTCGATCGGGAAGCCCGCGCTCTTTCCGCCCTCAATCATCCAAACATCTGCCAGCTTTACGACATCGGCTCGCAGAATGGAACCGATTTCCTCGTCATGGAATTCCTCGAGGGCGAAACTCTTGCCGACCGCATCCGCAAAGGTCCGTTGCCCCTCGCCGACGTGCTGCGCGTTGGCGCGGAAATTGCCGAAGCGCTTCAACGCGCCCATCGGGCAGGCATAGTCCATCGCGACCTGAAACCCGGCAATGTCATGCTCACAAAATCCGGCGCAAAGCTCATGGACTTCGGCCTCGCCAAGCCTTCCTCGCTCGGCAAGACATCCGAATCCGGCTCCGCGCCGCTGCTGTCAGCCGCCATGACCGTCACCGCCGCCAGCCCCGTCACCCCGCTCACCAGCGCCGGCACCATCATCGGCACCATCCAATACATGTCCCCAGAGCAGATCGCCGGCCAGGAAGCCGACGCCCGAAGCGATATTTTCTGCTTCGGCTGCATTCTCTACGAGATGCTCACCGGCAAACGGGCCTTTGAAGGTAAGAGCCAAATCTCCGTCGCTTCCGCCATCCTTGAGAAAGAGCCGGAACCCATCAGAAAAGTCCAGCCGCTCACCCCGGCATCGCTTGAGCACGTCGTCCAGACGTGCCTGGCCAAAACGCCGGACAACCGCTGGCAAAGCGCCTCCGATATCGCCAACGAATTGCGTTGGATCGCCGTCACCGGCACGGCCACGGAAAAATCGGAGCCTCTGAGATCGATAAGCCCCTGGCGGCAGAATCTGCTCTGGGGTGCGGCCGTTGCCATTCTTCTCGGCCTGTTTTTATGGTCCAACCTTCGCGAGAAGGGTGCTGCTCCAGCCCAGATCATTCGATCTTTTCTTCCCCCGCCCGCGGAGACCGTTTTCGATTTCACCGGCGATTTTTCCGGCCCCCCGGCCATTCGGCAGGATGGCACAGCTCTGACCTTTTGCGCCCGCTCCGAGAAGGAACGAAACTCTCTCTGGGTGCAATCCCTCGATGACGCCACGCCCAGGAAACTCGAAGGAACCGAAGGCGCTTCCTTTCCTTTTTGGTCTTACGACGGGAAGTTCATCGGATTTTTTGCCGATGGCCACCTGAAGAAAGTTGCCGCTTCCGGCGGACCGGTTACAGCTATTACTGAAGCCTCGAACGCCCGCGGTGGTTCCTGGAATCAAAACAACATCATCATCTATGAGCCCGATTACCGGGACACTTTGTGGCAAATCAGCGCTTCCGGCGGAACCCCTACTCGCCTCACCAAGTTTGAAACCGGCAAGCACACCACTCATCGCTGGCCCTTCTTCCTTCCGGACGGCAAGCATTTCCTTTTTTTTGGCACCAACCACTCCGGAAACTCCGAGCAAGGCGTCTACTTCGGCACCCTCGCCGACGGTTCCTTCAAACACGTCCTCGATACGGATTCCGATGCCCTTTATGCCTCCGGCTACCTTCTCTACCACGTGCAATCACAACTCCTCGCGGTAAAGTTTGACGCGGACTCCGGCACCGTCTCCGGTGAACCGGTCACTCTCGCCAATTTTGTCGAGTATGACGCCGGGACGTGGCACACCACCTTTTCGGCCAGCCAGAACGGACTGTTACTGTACGAACACGGCTCCAAAGCGCTCGGAACAGAACTCTACTGGAAGGATCGCACCGGAAAATCCATCAATCCTGTTGGTGAACGCACTTTTTTTAAGGGCAGCGGACGCATTTCTCCCGACGGCAAGCGCCTCGCCGTCTCCATGGGAGATCCGGAAGCCGACATCTGGGTATTTGACCTCGCTCGCGGCACCCGCACCCGCCTGACGTTTGGTGGAGGCACCCACCTCATGCCTTCGTGGTCCGCGGACGGGCAACACATCGTCTACGTCAAGCAGAACGGGAACACCGTATTCTCCGGCACCTCGCTGCGCTCCCGCCTTGCCAATGGCGGGGGCCAGGAAGAAATTTTGTTGGAGAGCGCCCCGGATCAGCAGACCCTGTTGATGCCGCAGTGGTCCTCCGATTCCCGCTATCTCCTCCACATGGAACAGCACGGACCCACAGGCGCGGCCATCTGGGCTTTGCCACTCACCGGAGACAAAAAACCATTCGTCCTTGCGAAAGCCCAGTCGCCACAGGGAAGAATCATTCAATACCGTCTCTCTCCCAACGATCGCTGGCTGGCCTATTCCTCCACCGATTCCGGCCGCGAGGAAGTCTACGTCACCCATTTCCCGAGCGGCGAGGGCCGCTGGCAAATCTCACAAACTGGAGGCACCTTTCCCGCTTGGCGCGGCGACAGCAAGGAAATTTATTTCGTCGGGCTGGACGGCGCCGTCCACGCCGCGAGCGTGAATCCCCAAAAGGACGAGTTCGAGCTGGAACAGGTGCGTCCGCTTTTCCGCGTCAACTACACCGCCCCCATTGGAAACGCCTTTGACAACGCTCCCGATGGCCAGCACTTTGTTGTCACCGAACTACCGCAGGGTGTCCCCACCCCGCTGGTTCTTGTAACCAACTGGCTCTACGACTTAAAAAAATGACCTCCGCTCCTTTACATCGTTCCTCTTTCAAACATTTGTTGGTCGACTCCTTCTTTTTGACTCTATGCTCTACCTCATGTCCAGTGATCCGAGCCCTTCGGAAAACGGCTTCGCGACACCCGCCTTGCCTGAGAGACGGGCGGTTGCTGCTCTGAAATCTAGGCTCTTTTTTTTGAACGTGCTTAGGGGAGAACCAACTCAAACAATCTGCACCAGCTCCGGCGGGCAATCGCGCAAATTCTCAATCGAAATGCCTTTCTCCGAACACGTCGCTGTCTCCGCGGGCACCAGTCCGTAACTCCGGTTGCGTCCTTCGCGCTTCGCCAGATACAGCGCCTTGTCGGCCAGCTCAATCACGTTGTCAATCGAAAGCATCTGCGTGTCGCCGGGCATCCACGGAAACGGTGCCCATCCGATCGAACACGTCTTGTGCAGCTGCACTCCGTTTCCCACGTCGAACGGCAGGTCGCGCACCGCTTCCAGCACGCGGTTGCAAAGCAATCCCGCGTTCTCGCGGTCCGTGGTCCGGCAAACCAGCATGAATTCTTCGCCGCCCCACCGCACCAGGTCGTCCGAGCGCCGCATCACCGACCCTATGCGCTTGGCCACTTCCTGCAGCAGTCGGTCGCCCGCCGCGTGTCCCATCTCGTCATTCACGCGCTTGAACCGGTCAATATCCACCAGCACAAAAATCAGTTCCCGCGGCGCCCCGTTTGGCTTCTGTGCATCGCCAAACCTCTGATGCGAACGCAACGCCTGAGCCATGTCGGTCGGAATCGTCTCGTAGAAATACCGCCGGTTCCGCGTTCCTGTCAGCGGATCGGTCAGCGAGATCTGTTCCAGTTCCTTGTTCTTCTGCAGCAACTCCGCGCTGCGTTGCGCCACCGCCTGCTCCAGTTCGCGTTTCCGCCGGTTCAGCGTTCGCGTTCGCAGCGAAACGAATCCCCATACGCCGCCCATCAACCCGACAATCACCAATCCCCTCATCCAATTCGATTGCCACACATTCGGCAGCACCCGGAAATAAAAACTCGTCTTCGCCGAATAATTCGGTGCATCTGCTTCTTTGCATTGCACCCAGAATTCGTAACTCCCCGGAGGCAGTCCGCCATACCGCACTTCACGCTGCAGCGTTTCCGTCGGACGCTTCTCCAATCCGTTCAGCTGGTAGCGGCAAGACACCTCTTGCGGTGTGTCCAGCACCACCGGCGAAAATTGCACCATCAGCGATCCGTCGGTCGAATCCACAAAGGACTTCTGGTCCACACTCCGTTCAGTACCGCCCAGCGACACTGAAGTCAGCACCACCTTGGGCGAGGCAGCTTTTTTCACCTCGCCCACCGGCTTGTACAGGGACAATCCCCGCGACGTCGCAATCAGATAACTGCCGTCCGCTTCTTCCCGCGTTCCCGTCCATGGACTCAAATCATCCCAGATCAATCCATTCGCATGGTTGAGCCGTTGCATATGCCCGTCCGGCCAGAGAATCACGATCCCATCGGTCCCGTTGAACCACATGCGGTTCTTGACGTCGCGGCCCACCACCGTCCGATCCCAATCGCGGAATTCAAATCGGGCCACTCCATTCGGCCCCAGCGTCACGTGAGTCACGCCGACAACGTCGTTATACGCCACCCAGACTTCATCGTCGTTCAGCGCCGCCAGGCTCGTCATCGTCTGGCCGTTCAAGCCGTCTTTCCCTTTGAGGACCTTCCAGTTTTTGCCGTCGTATCGGTACAGGGTGCCGGGGCCGGTCGCCCACAACACGCCTTTCGGCGAGAAAGTAAGATACTCAATCTCCGTTTCATCCATTGCCGGCAGCGGCACTTCCACCGGTTTTGTGGCCGGTCCGCGTGGCACAAATCGCACCAGCCTCGCGCGCGTCGTCGCCCAGATGCTTCCATCCGGCGCGGCCTGAATGCTGACAAAATTTCTTCCCCGAAAATTCGCGATCGTCGTGGTGCCATACGTTTCCGGGTCAATCTGCACAATCGCGCCGGTGATCGTAAGCGCCCAGATAGAACCGTCGCGCGCAATTTGCATCTGCCGGATTTGCCGTCCCACACGTTCCCGCAGTGCAGGCACATTTTCCCAGCTTCGCATGTTTCCGTTCCAGATTCCGATCCCATGCGCCGTGCTCACCCACAACCGTCCATGGCGATCCCGTAGCGTCGCCCAAGTTGAGTTATCCGGCAATCCTTCCGCGGTTGTCCACGCAGACCATTCGCGCACTCCCGTCAGGCGGTCCAGCCCGGTGCCCGAGCCGCCCACCCACAAAGTTCCCTCGCGGTCTTCCAGCGCGCATTGAATCAAATTACTCGCCAGCCCTTGCTTCACGTTCACCAGCCGCCAGCGGCCATTCTGTTGCCAGTACAATCCCGAAGAACTCGGCACCAGTAGTTTTCCTTCTGCGTCGACCGAAGGTTTCCCTTCTTCCTCATTCGCCTCGCCGACCACTTCCTCTTCAAATGTCAGTTTGCGCTCGCGCAGGTCCACTCGCGCCAGCCTGGTCGCTGTCCGCAGCCACAGCATGCCGATACCGTCGAATTGCAACGCCACCACGCGTTCATTTGGCAGACGGATCCCAGGTTCCACTTCCATCTGCCTGGATCCCGCGTTCAAGTGCACCAACTTCCGCCCGGCCGTAAACCAGATCGAATCATCCACCGCTCGGGCAATGCCCTCGGGCGTTTCCCAATTGCCGAGTCCCCGCGCGATGGTTTCCGTCTTGTCCGGATTCTTCGGGTCAAAGATCAGCAGCCCGCGCTTGTACATAAGCGCGTAAACAATTCCCTTACTGTCTACGGAAAAAACCTGCACCCCGTTCAGCAAAGGCATCGAACTCGCCGGGATTTCCAGTTTCAGGAAGTGCCCGTCTTTGTAAAAGGCGATTCCACGAGTTCCTGCAAACCACGGTGTCCCGTCCGGTGCAATTAGCAGGTCCACAACGTAGTGCCCGATAATGCCCTCCACCTCGAGCATTTTTTTTGCGCGCGTACCGTCGTAGCGATAGAGTCCCGTCTGCGTGCCGATCCACAGAAATCCCTGTGCATCTTGTCCCAGCGCGGTTGAAGTAACCGCTCCCATGCCTTCCTGGTCCTCGAACCTCTGCACCGTGAATCGCGGATTATCAGGAAAGTCCGGGCGCGTCTCCTCCGCTCGCGCCACTGTCAGCAATGCTGAGAGGGCACACAATACCGCGCAAATCCGGATTTGACGTTCTTTAGACACTCGGACAGACCACCGTCACTTCGACTTTCTCGCCCACAACAGGGCGCATCAGGCGCAGCACGACGTGTTAAAACCAGATTAAAGAGGAATTTGCGTAGGGTAAATGCCTCAAAGGTACCGCGTTGTAGTACTTGCGAATGGTTACTGCTTGTGCACTAAGAGTTACGTCTAACTATTTCTCTATCAGCTGTCCCGCGGCCCGGGTTTCCTGACTGGCAGCTTTCTCTTTAGGAGCCTACTCCACACTGCCTTTTCACAGGCTCTCCATCAGCAGCTTGCGGAGCCTGCCGCGCCCATCGAGGCCTATGTCTATGATTTCAAAAGACATGTCCTGCGCCCGGTAGTCCCGCATCAGAGCCGTTGCCTGCACGTTCCGCAACCCCATTTGCATCCTCAATTGCACCTTCGTTCCAGGTGCCAGATGCATATTCGTCGTCGCCAGCCCGCCGCTCAGACTCGCCGTCTTGATCTCCAGTCGGCAATTCCGTTTCAGGTTCGTGCTCACCGCCGCCACGCTTCTTTGCAGCCGGATCCGCGCGTGCCTCCGTTGCCGTACAAACCTGGACTCGACGGGTATCTCCAGCGGCTCCAGCGCAAGATCCGGCGCTCCGATGCCGCTCTCCGGCAGAAACTTCCTGGCCCATTCCGGATCCAGCTTCGCCAGTGCCTGAAACGCCGCGATTCGCAATTCCTGGGGACTTGCCCACCCGAAAAGCTTTCTCGCTTCCACAATTCGCCGCAGCGTGTTCATCGACTCCGGCGCGCGCAATCTCCCAAGTGCTTCCACTGTTTTCAATCGCAAATAAGGAGCGGCATCGGTTGGCAAGTCTCCGTCCGCGATTGTCAACAATCGTCCCAGAGCCTCGCGGTCTCCTGTCATCCCGACTTCGTCAATCACCAGCGGCATCACCAGGGGATCCACGTGGTCCAGCAGCGCCAGCAGCAAACGGCAACTCCCGGGCGCGCCGCTCGCCGCAACCTGCCTGATGATGCGGTCTTGCGACGTTCGTGGAAAATCCTTCATCCGCCCTGGCAGAAAAACTTCCGCTGCCTGCATATCGAGCCTCGTCAATAACCCAACCATTTCCGCGGCTTCCGCCACCGGCCCACCGCGCACCGTACTCCGCAAATATTGCACCGCCTCTTCGCCCAGGTCCTGCGCCAAGCTCCCTACATTCTCCATATCGCTGCGGAGCTGGCACCGGTTGAAGCGCGTGGACAAATGCTCCATCGCCGTTTGCGGCAGATGCTTCAGCACGTCGGTCAGCCCCGCCGCCACACTCCTAGCGCGCAACGCCTCTTCCACAAATTCCGGTACCCGCTCCTCAATTCCCATTTTCGCCCGCAGCGTCTGCGCAATTCCCGGGCGTTGCGCTTCCACTCCCTCCACAAGGCTCAGCGCCTGCGACATCGCCGCAAACTGCCGGTGCGTTGCCGCTTCCTGGCTCAACCGCACGAATGTTGCGCTCACCAGCGACTGCAAATCTGGATCCTGCTCCAAGCTCAGCCGCAGCCCGATGTGCCGAAGGGCTTCCTGCAACAATCTCGGGTCCGCCTCCGCATACAACCCGGCCATTTCCGAAAGCCCCGTTGCGGCGCGCTTCCTCGCATCCGGTTCTTCGTTATCCGCGCAGCTTGCGTAATTCTGCAGAATGCTGACGGCATCCGCCGTCTCGCCCTGCTTCAGCAAATCCGCCACATAGGACTGCACGTTCTTCGGCGGAATGCACCACGCTTCCTCAGACAGCAGCACTTCGCGTTTCGCGTTTTCAGGCACCGAAGCCCAGAACACGCGGTCCAGCATTTCCCGGTGCGATTCCACCAGGATTCCCGCCTCCGCCATTTTGTCTTCGTGTTGCCCCAGGATATTTCTCAGGTGTTCGATTTCCTGGTTCATGTGGTCCAGCATCTGCCGCACCGCATTCACCTTCACATCCCCGCGCTCGAACTGTTCAAGCGCAAATCGGATGGACAAGTGCTCGGCCAGCTGCACTAGCACGCTCTCATCCAGTTTTTTGTTCTTCCCCTGTTCGGCGAGTCCCGCCAGCGCATCCCTTAGCGTCTCTTGCGCCTTGCCAGGCAATTGCGACACCTGATCCTGAAACTCCACCGTAGCCGCGGATGGATTCGTACTCGTTCCAATGCTTCCAAACGTCGACAGCGCGCGCAGGATTCGATAGATCGATTCGTCATCCGGACCTCCAAACATCCGTCCGCCCGCGCCCGGCCCCTTCCCGATGCCGCCGCCGAGCCCCGCGCCCCAACCTGGCCCGCCTCCGATTCCCGCTGTACCCGTGCCGCTTCCAAATCCGCCGCTGCCCGGGCCTGTGCCGCCTCCGGCCCCAATCCCTCGGCCGGGTCCCACACCCAGCCCCGCTCCCGCTCCGCCGCTTCCAGGGCCGCTTCCAGCGCCAAGCCCTGGGCCCCAAGCTGCTTCTCCTCCGCCCCCGGCACTGCTGATCCCGATTCCCGCTCCGCCGCTTCCCGGGCCGCTCCCAGCGCCAAGCGCTGGGCCCCAGCCTGCTTCTCCTCCGCCCCCGGCACCGCTGATCCCGATTCCCGCTTCGCCGCTGCCCTCGGCAGCCGCTGTCCCGCCGCCCCATCCTTCTCCTGCTCCAGGGCCGGCTCCTTCGCCGCCGGCGCCGGCCTCTCCGCCGCCCTTCGATCCCTCCGCCGCGGCGATCAACTCCAGCAGTTTCTTCGGATCATTCAGCATTCTGCGGAATTGATCCTGCCGGTCGCCCATCGACGCCGCTGCAATCTGCGCTGCCATGCTGGATTCTTTCAATCTCGAATCCGTGGCCACGAAACACACTTCATTGACGCGTATGCCCCGGGCACCCGCGATTGCAATTTTCAATTGTTCGGCAAGTTCAGCAGGCTTTGCTTTTCCAGCAGGAAACGCGTGGACAAATCTGGCGAGTTCAGCTTCCGTCACCTGCTGCGTGAACTGCACGCTTGCCAACCCGGCCGCGGAAAGCAGTTGCGCGAACTGCTTCTCCGCCGGTGACCCCTCCAGCGGCACCCCATCGAGCAGCAATTGTGCCCCCGACGCTCCCAGCAGCAATCCGGTCTCTGCCTCTTCCGGTATTGCCGTTCGCAACTCATTCCAGGCGACCGACAACTGCTCCACGACCCGTGCGTGTTCATGCCCGTACAAACGCGCAAACTTCAGCAATATGTTCAGGCTGCGTACGAATGCGCGGGCTGCCGTCGCTTTTGGATCCGTTTTCATCCGAGCTCGCGGGGCTCCATGGACCACCGACCCTTGAATCGGCCGACTAGGACTTTCTCACTAGTACCGTAGAACTCTTGCACTGTCCCCACAATGGTACAGAGGTCCCGTGTGACCCCTGCGTCATCCGCCGCTCGTACAGCTCGGTACACTGCACGAACGGACGGGCTCGTCTTTCTTGAGTACAGGTGTGTGGTCCGTGATTTATTACTTGGAATTACTTCATGAGGGCGATTCGCCCCGGCCGCTTGCTGCGATTCACCACGTTCGAAGGTTGCGGCAATCCGCCCAATTCCAGCAGCATCTTCCTCAGTCGTGAACGTTCGTCCAACTCCATGTCCACAAATTCAAATGCCATCGCCTGGGGTCTGGCGCCGCGCACAATTGCCTGGGCTCGTATGCTCCTCACCCCGTGTGAAAACTTCAACGTCAGCAGCGAGCCAGGGGCCAGGTGCCGGTCTGAAGCGCCGAGCCCCCCGCCCATATTCAGCTCCATAACGGTCAGGCGCATGTTCTCGCGCAAATTCGTGGTAATGGCCGGCACATATTTCGTCAATTTCAACCGCGCATACCGGCGCTGTCTGGTGACCGACACGTTCGGTTCCGGATCCGTCGGCTCAAGCACAAGTTCTTTCCTGTCCAGTCCGCTGGCCATGATCTTTTCAATCGCCAGCGCGGGTTCCACCTTCTGCAACGCCTGCGCCGCCGCGATCCGAAGCTCCGTGTGATACGCCCAACGCCACACCTGTTTCGATTCCAGAATCAGCTGCAGCATTCCGCTGGCGGCGCTCGCCCGCAAACGTCCTGCCGCCTCGATCGCCTTGATGCGCGTGAATCCAGGAATGGAGTCGTTCCGGATCAGGTCCAGCAGCAGCGGGATGCACTCCGTCCGGCCGCTCATTCCCATCTCGTCCAGCGCCAGTGGCCGGATCAAGGGATCCAGCGATGCATACAGGGAGACCAGCAGCACCGCCCTCTGTTCCGCCGGTGTGGACGACAATTGTCTTATCGTCCGATCATGTGAAGTCCTGGGCCACTGGGCCAGCCGGGTTGGCAGAGTGCGCTCCACGGCCTCGGGTGAAAGTTGGCTTAGCAACCCGATCACTTCCGTCGCTTCCGTAGCCGGTGCCGTTTGCAGTGTCTCCACCAGCCGTTGTATCGCCTCATCCCCCAACCCTCGCACCATTTCGCCCAGCAGTTCGCAATCTTCCCGGAAACCGCAGTTTGCAAAACGATTCGTCAGGTAATGCAGCGATGCCTTGGGCATCAATCCAAGAATGTCCAGCAGTCCGTCCTGCGGGTGCCCTGTCCTCATTGCGTCTTCAATGAATTCCGGCAGCCGCTCTTCCGTTCCAATTCTTTGCCGGATATTGGTGGTCGACCCCGGCCGCAGCGTTTCCACGCTCTCCAGCGACGCCAGCGCCTGCTGCATGGCCGGATAAAACTTCTTTGCTCCCGCTTCCTGGCTCATGCGCACAAACGCCGCTCCAACCAGCGTTTGCAAATCCGATTCCCGTTCCACTCCCAATTGATTCCCCAGCCGTTGGATCACGTCAATCAACGCGCTGCCGTCGCCGCTTCCATAGAACTCCGCCAGATCCGACAAGCCAATCGCCGTCGTCCGCCGCGCTTCCGGCGCTTCCAGCCCGATGCAGGCCGCATACTTCAACAATATCTCGTTGACCGTTTTCAGTTCTCCGCGGCGCAACATCTCTTCCAGGAACGCACGCACGTTTCGCGGCGGCACGCACCACGCCTCATCCGACGTCAAAACCTCTTTCTTGTTTTCCTCCGGAACGTTCAACCAGAATTCCTGGTCCAGCAATTCCGTGTACGACTGCATCTGCAGGCCCGCGTTGGACATCGTCTCTTCCTGCTGGCCCAAGATCTTCCGCAGCGCTTCGATCTCCGCGTTCATGCGGTCCAGCAGCTGTTTCACCGCGTTCACGCGCAACTCACCCCGCTCGTAACTATCCAGCGCGAAGCGGATCGCCACGTGCTCCGCCAGCTTCAGGAGCATCGGTTTGTCCGGCTTTTCGTTCGGCGCCTGAGCTGCCAGGCCCGCCAGCGCCTGCTGCAACGTCACTTGAGCGCGCACCGGCAGTGTCGAAAGCCGCGACTGGAATGCCGCCGCATCCATGCGTGAATCCGGATCCTTCCGCGCTTTTCCGAGTTGCGCAAACAGTCCGATCATCGAACGCACATCGTCTTCGGCGACCGCGTACCCACCGGCTCCGCCCACGGCACCCGGCATCCCAGGAACTCCTCCCCCCAGGCCGCCTTTCAACATCGCGGTGGCCGTCAGCCACCTCCCCGGTTCGCTGCTTGTACCGGTCCCTCCGCCCGTTCCACCGCCGGTTCCGCTGCCGGATCCGCCTCCGCCGCCAAATCCGCCACCGCCTGTGCCGCCGCCCGTCCCGCCGCCGGTCCCACTGCCGGTTCCGCCTCCACCACCAAATCCGCCGCCTGGGCCGCCTCCCGACCCACCGCCCGTCCCACTGCCGGATCCGCCTCCGCCGCCAAATCCGCCGCCTGTGCCGCTTCCCGTCCCACCGCCGCTACCGCCGGCGCCACCTCCGCCCCCGCTGCCATCTCCGCTTCCGCCGCCAGAGCCGCCTGTACCGGTTCCGCCACCGCCCGTTCCCGCGCCCGTCGCTGTCCCTGGTTTGCCGGCTTCCCACAGGCTTCCGGAACCGCCTGTGCCACCGCTCCAGCTTGCAGCGCCGCTGCCGCCCGTGCCGCCGCCTCCACCACCGGGGCCAAAACCCAGTCCCCCTCCGCCACCGCCTGGGCCGCCGCGATTGCTTTCCGCCGCCAGAATCAGTTGCAGCAATTTTTGCGGGTCCTCAAATATTTCGCGGAATTTGTCTCCCTGCGCGCCCAGCACTTTCGACGTCAATTGCGCCGCAACTTTTATTCCCGCCACCGAACTGTCTTCCGCCACGAATCGAATTTCATTGATGCGAATGCTCGGGTCACCGGCCATCGCGGTTTTCAATTGTTCGGCAAGTGAACTTGGCTTGGCATTTCCGCTCGGGAAGGCGCGCGCAAATCGCGCGAATTGCGGTTGGGTAAGATTTGGTGCGAAGTGAATACTTGCAATACCGGAAGTAGTCAGAAGTTGCGCGAAGCTTTTCTCTGCCGCCGCCGCTCCCAGCGGCACTCCGTCCAATAAGATCTGGTTTCCCGAAGCGCCCAGCAGCAGTCCTGTATCGCGGCTTTCTTGCAGCGCAGCGTGCAATTCTTTCCAAGCCGTTTCAAACTGCGCCATCGTCCGTACATGCCCGAATTCGTACAAGCGGGCAAATTTCAGCAGAATGTTCAAGCTGCGAACAAACGCGCGGGCCGACTGTCGGGTATCTCCAGCCATTTCTGCGGATTTCCCTCAGTGAAACATTACTCCTACACTAGGCTCCCTCTCTACAGGAAACAAGCTTTCCCGTGTTTCATGTCGCCATTTCACTAACAGAAGCATCATTTCCGATACAATTCTTGATTGCGTCCCTCTCGGGTTGCTCTTCAGCCCGTCTCATCAGTACAATCTCTCCTGGCCTGTTCGGCTAGTGCCCATCCCGGCTTCCTACCTGGGCGACTTGGGTTCTTAAAGGCCCTCTAACTAAATGGCTGATCGCCAAACTCCGGCCCACTTGAAAGCGGAGATGCCCCAGATTCCGGGCGTCAGCGGCCCGCGCCGTTCCGCTCCGAATCCCATGCTTCCCCTCATCATCGGACTCGTGGTCATTGGCATCATCCTCCTCTTTGCGGTCCGTTGGCTATCTCGGTCCAAATCCGCCGAGCCTGCTCGCACGGAGCAGGCTCCCCAACTCGAAATTCCTGCGCCGCCGCCGGACCCCGCTACCCTGCTGCCCCATGCTACGGAATCCGACCCAGTCATTGCCGCCGTTGCCGACTTGGCCAAGCCATGGACCTCCGCCGACTTCTTCGTTCGTAATCGCCTCACCGGTGAAAATATTCCCGCGACGATCGTCCGCCTGCCCTCCGGCTCTCCAACTCTTCCCACGGGCTACTGGGCCTTCTCCCGCAAAGCTCCTTTTGGCTCCTGCCAACTCGAATACATCGCCGACCTCAACAAGCTCCGTGACGACTACGGCTTCCCGCGCGCCAATCATCCTCTCGTCGGCAACCCTTGCAGCCGCACTCTCTACGATCCTCTCAAGACCTCCAATCTTCCTGGCAACGTCTGGATGCGCGGCGGCATTGTCCAGGGCAGCGACATTCGCCCGCCCTTCGGCGTCGAAATCAAAATCCAGGGCAAGCAAATCCTCGCCATCCGCTCCGAATAGTCCCCGCTGTTGGCTAGTTTCCACTCGCTCTGTGCACGACGCTGGGTTGACCCCACTCCGTTCTTCATTGCTTCTCTGATTCATCACTTCTTTACTTCTTCTCACGCTCTCCCCAAAAGCAAATCGGGCAAGCCCTCCTTCGAGAGCCTGCCCGAATTGGGTCCAATTGTGATTCCGTTTCGTTAGAACTTCAACCGCAGCGACATCTGCAAAATGCGTGGTGTCGACAACATTGTGGTGCTCTGTCCAAACGTCGTGCTGTTGATGTTCTGATCCCCGATAAAGAAAGTCGGGTGGTTCAAAATATTGAAGGCCTCCGTCCGGAACGTCAGTTTAAACCGCTCCGTCAGGCCGAAATCCTTCGCCGCTGAAAAATCCCAGTTAAAGTACGCAGGCCCGCTAAAGGCCTCTAGTTGTAGGTTGCCTATCTCTCCTGGTTGCGGATTGCAGAACCCACCGGGAACCGCGGGCGTGCAGCCCCCCAGTTGTGGCGAAGACGGCGCACCTGTGCCGTCCGCGCTGATCAGCTTCGGATTTACGACATAGACAACGCCACCCGTAGTCTTGTAAAGGCCCAGGTCCCCGCTGATCTGTTGGTGTGTCAGAGTCGAGACTGCGGTGTCGTTCACGGACCGCGACCCGCCGCGATTGAACGTCGCATATTCGGACAGGATGGAAAACGGCGGGCCACTCTGCCAGGTAAAGATAGATGATGTCTGCCAGCCGTTCACAAGCAATCCCAGTGCACGGCTCGGCGATCCAAACAGCTTGTGGCCTCGTCCGATTGGCAGTTCATACGTGAAGTTCGCCTTGAACGCATGCGTCAGGTCAAACTGAGCGCGCGCCTTCTCCAGACCGGACCGCGCATTGTCCTGATAGGGTTGAAATTGCGATTGCGACCCACCAAAGTCCGTCATCGTCTTGCTGAAGGTGTAATTCGCCTGGAAGTACAATCCCTTGCTGAAGCGCCGCCGAACCTCGATGATTCCCGCGTTCCAACTCGAGAACGACGTGTTCTTCAGCAGGTCCGCTCCCATGATGTAAGGATTCTGGAACCAGTTGATTTTGTTGGCCGGCCCCGGAAACGCTCCCACTCCAGTATCGTATTCATTGGCATGGTAGATCGCAATGAGTTGTCCAACCTGGCCCTGATAAATCAAGTTGTTAATGGTCGAACTTCCCAACTGACCTCCATAAATATTCTGGAACACTGGCAAGCAAGGGTTTACGCAGTTATACGTCGGGTCAAAGCCAAGCCCCTTAGCCACCGAGGCGAACCCGTTAGCCCTTGCATTCTGAAAATCGGTAAAGAAATTGTTGCCATTGTTATCCACAGCGTTGAAATTCAGTTGATTCAGGTCAATGGCTCGGAACAATCCGACTCCGTGATTGCCCACGTAGCTCACTTGAAGCGAAGTGTTCCAGCCGATGTCCCGCTGCACACTCAAGTTCCACTGCTGCACCTGCGGTGGCTTCAAATTGGGATCAATCCCGTAGCCCGCGAGGCTTCCAATGCTAAAAACTGTATTCGATGCATTGATGGAGTTGGTGTTGAAATCAAGGGGTACCTGATAGGGAGGAGAGGCTATGTTCCCTGCCCCAATCCCCATCGGATTCGATACCGTTGGTCCAGTCGGTACGTAAGGAGTGCCACCGACGACGCTGAGCCCAGTGTTTCCGACCGCCGCATTATTGACTGCAGTGAAAAACTCATCGTTCACGTAATTGATACTGAATCCCGCGCGAACCGCGGTTTTTCCATTTCCAAACGGATCCCACGCGATCCCGATGTTGGGCGCAAACCCTTTCCAGTATCCGCTGTACATTCCGCGGGTGCTATTGCCACTAGCGAAATCGAGTGTCGCATTGCTCAACAAGGTCTGCTGTAGCGTCGCCCCCTGCGGGATTACGGGCAGCAGCACTAATCCATGCTCTTCGCTAACCGGCCCAAAGTAATCCCAACGCAGGCCATAATTCAGCGTCAGCCGAGGGCTGATTCTCCAGCTATCCCCTGCATAAATCGCATACTGGTTCTGCCGGTAATTAAAGTTCTGAGGTGCCCCAGGCACAAAGCCCGACGATTGACTCGTCACATTAAACGTCTGGGTGACGGAGCTCAAGATACCGGCAACGCTCGTCAGGAGCGCCGCGGCATTGTTGTAATCAGCCGTACCAGCTTGAAATCCGCTTGGGGCTGGCATGTCACTCGGCCCGAACGCATCTCCGTTTAAGAAGCTGAAACCAAGGCCATAAGTAGGAATGGTCCCAAATTCGCTGGTCGTAAGAACCGTGACCCTGCTTACCGACCCGCCGAACTTAATCGTGTGGTTCCCTTTCGTAAAACTTGCATTGTCAAGTCCGGTCCAGGTGCGGGTATTGCGGCCCTGGGGCAGGAAGTTCGGATCCACATTCGTGAAGGGCAATGTCGTGTTATCGAGCATATAGCCGCCGAATCGCTGACTGCTCGTGAAAAACGCGGGGGCCAGGTTGAATCCGAATCGTGCTTCGTTGGTGATCGATCCCGTCGGGCTCCACCGCCACGCCAGCGATAGAAACTTGGTGGAGTCGTTGTTCTGGATCAGAGGCACGACGTCGTAAGACGTATCAATGTCCGGCCGGTCCACTACTTGTCGGTTCCACGCAAACGTGCCGGAAATTGTATTGTGCGTATTCAGGTTGTAGTCCACGCGAATCCCGGTGTTGTCCAGCGTATTGTTATTCCGGGCGTTTAATTGATATCCCAGCAGATTGGTTCCGTCCCCAACGCGCGTGTTGTTGTGCAGCGCAGCGGGAATTTGTTGAAGCAGCGACAACATCGTCGGATCAGTCGCATACTGAAAATTCGTTCCACTGTTGCTCGTGAAATTCAGCAAATTGATTGTGGTGGGGCTCGCTGCCGGATTCCCGTTTGCATCGACCGGGGTATAGGTGAATGGCAAGGTCGGGTTAGCGCTTGCCAGCGCGGCTTGAACTGTGGGGCTGACCACCGTGGTGTTATTCGGCGCTTGGTTCTTTAGTCTGAGCAATTCGTACCAGCCATACACAAACAATTTATCCTTGATGATCGGGCCGCCAAGGTTTCCGCCACCCTGATTTTGAATCAGCTTCGGCAACGGCACCCCGCTGGCGTCGTTGAACCAATTGTTCGCCGCCCACGCGTTCGTGCGGTAATACCAAAAGCCTTCCCCATGAAACTTGTTCGTTCCTTTTGGCGTGACAATCGCCACCTGCGACGCGCCGTTCCCGTATTCTACTCCCGCATTCTGGTTGATCACCGTGAACTCTTGCGCCTGGCTGCTAAATGGCAGGTTCGGGGAGTAATCCAGTACGCCCTCACGAATGAAATTATCTTGAATGTTAATTCCGTCCAGCGTCAGATTTGAGTACGTGCTCCGCTGGCCATCGATCGTTGTACTGGGGCTAACATTGAAATTAACCTGTTCATTGACGCCTGCCTCCAGCCCCAGCAATGCCAGCGGATTCCGGTTCAGAATCGGCAGATCATCAATTTGCTTCTTCTCCACTGTGCTTGAAACTTCCGTATCCGTCGTGTTCACGACCTCCGCGCCCGCCTCCACTGTGATCGTCTCTCTCGCCGCCCCGACTTCCAACTTAATCGGCGGTACGGAGTGATCCGAAGCCGCATCTAGCTTGATGTCTTGCACCACAGCCGTGCGGAAATTCGCCGTTTCCACCGTCACGCGGTACAACCCGGGATCGATACTCGCGAACTGGTATCCGCCCGTCGAACTCGTCTTCGTGTTGTAGGAGTAGTTCGTCCCCTGGTTCGTCAGCGTCACGTTCGCGCCTTCCACCGGCAACCCCTGTGGATCCAGAACCGTTCCCACGATAGACGCCGTCGGTGTCTGCGCGCACGCCGTGCCGGTAGCAGCCAGCCCTCCGATCAACGCCACCACCGCCAAAACCGCCCAATACACCCTCGTCCTTCTGCGGAAGTCCATGCTTCCTCCTCGGACCAATATAAAACTTTCTCGTAGCCTCTTAGCTGAAATAGGCGGAACCGTGCTTAGTTCGTTATCGAACTGGCGACTGAAAATTTTGGGAGAATTTCAGTTGCTCAGCGTCATTCCCACCCGCGGAGAAATCACCGTCGACACGAAGTACTGGGAAGGGTTGGTGCAATCAATTTTCCAATCAAGATTTCTTTTGAAGCGCTGTTTCCAATATAACTAGCCTTTTCTCAACGCATTACAATCCGCTCTCGGCTCACCCATTTTGCAAATTCTCCATTTCTCTACGCTTATCCGTATCCTCTCCGGAATTACGAAGACTGCCTTCCGCGAACCAATTCAGCTGGTAAGGCTCAACTCCCACTCTCTCTCCGTCCGGCTCGCCGTCCCGCAGGAAACCTTTCCCGCTTCTTTCGTCATTTTCCGAGTTGCTTCTCATTCGATTCCTGCGAGCCGCCTGAGCGCGTCGAAACCGGTCTGAAGATGAGGCTGCCTATGAGCTCTGCCTTCCTGGACTCCCACCTCAGGCTTTTTCTTCGATCTGGGATCAAAGACACTTTCGGACGCATCCGCACTGAATACTCGGTGTTCAGTTAGTTTCGGAGGGCTGGCTTCTTTCACAGTCCATAGCTCAACCAAAATTACAGTTCATTCGGTACCACTAAGCTCTTTCATTTATGCCAATATCTCTGCCCTGTTCTGTGGAAATCCCGTTCACAATCTTCCTGCATTTGTGTTCTCTCTTCATTCCGCGCTAAATTTGTTAGAACAGTTGGACGCGAAGCGCAATTGCCAGGGTCCCGGTAGAAGCGCGCAACCAATTGTCCCCAGTCCTGCGTCTCACAAGTTAACGGAGGCTCTATGCTTCGACGAAAGTTACTTCTCTCCACTCTTTCTCTCTCACTGCTCCTTGCCTTCGCCTGCAACAACAAGCCCAGCGATGACGCCATCGCCACCAGCATCAAAGCCAAGCTTTATTCCGAGCCGCTCCTGAAATCCGCTTCCGTCGAGGTCATCGCCAAGGACGGCATCGTCACTCTTTCCGGCAAGGTGCCCGACGACGCGGCTCGCCTCGCCGCGCAACACATCGCGGCCACAACGCCCGGCGTCAAAACCGTCGTCGATCAAACCACGATGGCTCCTCCGCCACCTGCAACCACAGCCGAAAATTTTGCCCCACCTCCTCCAGCGCGACCTGCACGGCCAGCACGAACTCCCCGCAAGCCGGCTCCGCCCGTACCCGTCGCAACTCCCGCTCCAGCCCCCGCGCCATCTCAGGACTCGGCGCCCAGTCCGGGCCCGCTGCACGACCCAGCGCCAGAAAAGCCCTCCGCTCCTGCGCCGCCCCCTCCGCCTCCTCCGCCTCCTCCGCCACAGCCCATCACCGTTACCATTCCTGAGGGTACTATCCTCACTGTGCGCACCATTGATTCCATCGACTCCAGCGTCAACCGCACCGGCCAGACCTTCCGCGCTTCTCTCGACGCGCCCATTGTTGTCGGCGATCGAGTCGTCGTACCCAAAGGCCTCAACGTAAATCTCAAACTCGTTGACGCCAGCTCCGCCGGAAAATTCAAGGGCCGGAGCGAACTGACCGTTTCGCTCGACAGCTTCACCTATCAGGGCAGGAGCTATCAGATCGCCAGCAGCGACGTGCAGGAAAAGGGCGGCTCTCGCGGCAAGCGCTCCGCCGAAGTCATCGGTGGAGGCGCCGTGCTCGGCGCCATCATCGGTGGCCTCGCCGGGGGCGGCAAAGGCGCGGCCATCGGTGCAGGCGCAGGCGCGGGCGCCGGCACCGTCGTGCAAGCCGTAACGCACGGCGAGAAGGTGAAGATCGCGTCCGAAACCCGCCTCGACTTCACCCTGCACGATCCCGTCAGCGTAACTTACTTCCCCAGGAAATCTTCCTACGAAAGCCAGTCCGCACCTCCGCAGCCGCAATCCGATCCTGCAACGGACGCTCCGCCGTCCCAGCCAACCAGCACCGATCAGCCACCCCAACAATAATTTCTGCCTTCAATCGTCAAGCTTCTTCTCCAAGCCCCGAGGCCAAAACCTCGGGGCTCTTATTTGGAGTGCGGCTTGCCCTGAGTATCACCGAAGGGGAGCAGCGCTGCCGCCTTTACGAATTCAACTCAACCACCCAAATTTCCGATGGGACACACTAATCACCAAATCTTGTCATCCTGAGCGCATTCGATAAGGTCCGGTGTTGGGACTCCGGTGGTGTTTACCGGAGATGCGCGAAGGACCTCAACTCAAACCCCTCCATAAAATTCCCCGATGTACTCAATCTCCTTGTATCTTTGCTCCTCTCCTTCCTTACCTCTTTACTTCTCATCCTTCTTCTCTCATTCTCTTAACTCATGACTTCCATCTCTCGCCGCAACTTTCTCCACTCCACCGCCGCCGCATCCGCGCTAGCGCTCACTTCCCCTCTTCCACAAAGTCAAAATCCCCCAGCCTTCTCCATCCTCAAGCCACTCGGCGACCGCGTCCACCCGATCACCGCCGACGAATTTCATTCGCGTCTCCTCCGCGCGCAATCCCTGATGTCCCAATCGAACCCCGCCTTTGACGCGCTCCTCATCGGCCCCGGCACTTCTCTCTACTATTTCACCGGTATCCGTTGGTGGCTCAGCGAACGCCTCCTCGCTCTCATTATTCCGCGGACCGGCCAACCCATCCTCATCTCGCCCGCGTTCGAAGAATCCCGCATGCGCGAATCCCTCCTCTACTCCGCGGAAGTCCGCGCCTGGCAGGAAGACGAAAGCCCATCGCAACTCATCGCCACATCGCTCGCCGACCGCGGACTCCGCACCGGCCGCATCGGCATCGAAGAGCGGCTCCCCTTCACCTTCTACGATCATTTCCGCGCCGCGGCGCCGGCCTATGATTTCGTCTCCGCCGATCCCATCACCATCGCCTGCCGCGCCGTAAAATCCGCGCACGAACTCGAGCTGATGCGCCTCGCCTGCGAAGCCACCTGCGACGTCTACCGCGTGGTTTTTGCAAACTTGAAAGAAGGAATGACGCAGGAGCAAGTAAGCGAGCTGGTCGTGTCAAGCTACGCGAAGATGCATCTGCACGGAGACGCACTCGTTCTCTTCGGCCCCTCGGCTGCTCTGCCGCATGGCAGCAAGCAGCCGCGCACCCTAAAGGAAGGCGACGTTGTATTGATTGATGATGGCTGCACCGTCGAAGGCTACTGCTCCGACGTCACGCGAACCGGCGTCTTCGGCAAGCCCAGCGAAAAAATCCAGCGCGCTTTCGAAACCGTTCGCAAAGCCCAGGACGCCGCTCTCGACGCTGCGCGCGCCGGAAAATTTTCTGGCTCCGTCGACGACGCCGCTCGCTCTGTCGTCACTTCCGCCGGCTACGGCCCTAGCTACAAATTCTTCGCGCATCGCCTCGGCCACGGCATCGGCCTCGACATCCACGAGCATCCTTATCTGGTCCATGCCAGCAAAACCGTCCTCGAACCCGGCATGACCTTCTCCAACGAACCCGGCATCTACATCCCCGGTGAATTCGGCGTCCGCTGCGAGGACGTAATGGCCATCACCGCCGAAGGCCCCGCCCAACTCCTCACACCCGGCTTCCAAGTCTCCCTGGAAAAACCATTGGGCTAAATCCCCCGCGTTTTGCCGAGCAGCTTTCGCGCTCTCTGCTAATCTCTGCTCACTCTGCGTTAAAATCTGCTCTCTGCTCCTCCGAAGGTTCTCCATGTCCGATCCGGTTGCGCAAGATGACGATTTGTCATCCTGAGGCCATCCGACAAGGATGGGCGAAGGATCTCAACTTCAGCCTTTACGCAAAACTAGGCCACTAGCAATCGAATTATTGCATCTTTACTTCCTCACCTCTTTACTTCTCTCTTCCACAAACTCCACCAATCTCTCCTCCGCCCAAAACCTCTCCCGCCCCTCCCACTTCGAAATAAACCCGCAGTGCCCCCCGCGCTCCGGCGTTACAAAATTCACCTGGGGATTCTTCTCCACATGCGTCTTCAAAAACGCCGCATACGGCACAAACGGATCGTCCTTCGCCGTAATCATCACCGTTGGCACGGTCACCAGGCCAACCACGCTCTTCGCTCCCGCATGCTCGTAATAATCCTCAGCATCCTTGTACCCGAACTGCGGCGCCGTAATCGCGTCATCAAATTCCCGCACCGTACGTATCGCCCCGAACCCATTCCGCGAATATCGCTCCGGAAAAAGCTCCGCCTTCCTCTGATACCGCGCCATTAATCCCTTCACAAAATGCCGCTGGTACAAATAATTCTCCGTCTCATCCAGCGCGTCCGCGCAAGCCGACAAATCCAGTGCCGGGCAAACCGTGCCCACCCCGCGCAATTCCTTCGGCGGCGCCGCCCCCCACTCCCCAGCCATCTTCGTCACCAAGTTTCCGCCCATCGAATACCCGGCAAAATAAATCTGCGTAAATCCCTCGGCCATCAATTCCAAAAGAATCGCCCGGTAATCCCCGCTCAACCCGCTGTTATACAAAGTCGGCGTCAGCCGCTCCGTCCCGCCGCAATTCCGCTGATTCATCCGCACCGCATGAAATCCCCGCGCCCAGGCCTTGTCCGCAATCCCCCGCACATAATTCGAATCGCACGACCCCTCCAGCCCATGCACAATCACAATCACCGGCACATCTCGCCGTTTCCCCGCCTGCCAATGGCACACGCCCTTCAGCTGCGTCTCCGCGTCCACCCGAAACAGCCGCTCCTCGCCCTCCGGCAACGTAAACTTCCGCCGCAGGAACGCCCCCGCCATCGTCTGCAGGTGCCCGTTCCGCAACCACCCATGCGGCTCGAATTCCTTGAAATTCTCTTCCATACTCCGACTTTAGGGGAGACCTGCCCCGCAGGCAAGCTAGCCGCAAGCTTTGTTTGACCGCTTCCTTGCCGGCTGCAATCAAAAGAGTTGCGGAGTATTGTTAACACTAACCCGTTTTCGGGCGTCTACCCGGTGAGACGTTCCCTATCTCCATGGACCTGACATGGCCGCACTCTCTGAACTCCGGTCTTCCCATTCCGGTCCGCCGACCGGGAATCTTCCTCACGAAACCGGCGGCCCCGACGACGCCCTTGTCCGCGCCGCCCAACTAGGCGATCGCTCCGCCTTTGGTCTCCTCTACGCTCGCTATTCCCGCATAGTTCACGGCATTTTGCTTGCCCGCATTCCCTTCTCCGACGTTGACGATCTCGTGCAAGACGTTTTCCTTCAAGCCCTACCGCGCCTCAACGCCCTCCGCGATCTCTCCCGCTTCCCCGGATGGCTCCCCTCCAACGATCAAATCACCCTCGCCAAATACAACCGCTTCCTCGGACCCATCCTCCGCGTCATGATCCAGAAATCCACCGACCCGGCCCGCAGCGAGCAACTCGACCGCTATTTCCAGGAAGCCTCTGCCAAGCTGTACGCCACCTCTAAAAACTGAACGAAAATCCGCGGCCTTCGGTGGTAGTGGGTCAGTTCGAGATCCATCGAGCCTTGACAAGCATTTCGAGCGCGATGTCGGTCAACGAACGATTCTCAGTGGTGACAGCAAAGTCCTCCAAATGAGCGCGGTCAAGGATGGCATTCAATTTCGCAACTCGGTCGATATATTCCCGCTGCGATACCCCTAATTCACGCATCTGTACGCGTCGCTTCATCGTTTCGATGCTCGCGGTGAGACGACAAACGAGCGAGTTGGCAGCTGGAATAATGTCGCGACAGAATTTTAGTTGAGCGCTGTCTTCGATCGCGCGCGCCACTAAAAATCGCTGCACTCCCAAGTCGGTATAGTTCCTGCAGATAGACCGAAGGTTGTCGTACATCACGCCATCGCTAGGGACTGCGGACGGAAGATGAGCAAGGCCGAGCGCATCCAGGTCAATCGCCGCATGTACAATCTGGCGTTGAGCAAGAATGTCCGAAGCTTCGCCCAAGACAGCCGTCTTGCCGGCTCCCATAGTGCCCGTGATAATTAGCAACGATTCCGTAAGCCCTCTATCGTTCTTCGATCTTTTCATGCTTTCACGGCCAGGGCGATGGAAAGCCAGCCAAACTGACCCGCCGTGCATTCGGGACCTTATCTTGACCCAAACCCCCTCCACCCCTAAAATAGAAGTTTCACCGTGACACAATTTTTCGATCTGTTGAATTCATCCTCCAGCCCAGTGGCCACCCGCTGGGCTGCGCTGTTTCTGGCCGCCGGCCCTCTCGCTCCAACGCGCTGGGCGTCCCGCAATAAATTCAAATACAAGAGGCTCCCATGATTGATGGTCCCATCCCCGAAGCTCTTACCTTCGACGACGTCCTCCTCCTCCCCGGCAAATCCTCCATCCTGCCCACCGAAGTCGACCCCACCACGAAATTCACCCGCAAGCTCGCCCTCAACATCCCTCTCGCCTCCGCCGCCATGGACACCGTCACCGAATCGCGCCTCGCCATCGGCATCGCCCGCCAGGGCGGCATCGGCATCATCCACCGCAATTTCCCCATCGACCGCCAGTTCGAGGAAGTCGACCGCGTCAAGCGCTCCGAATCCGGCATGATCGTCGACCCCGTCACCATTTCCCCCGACATCACCCTCCGCCAGGCCCTCGAAATCATGACCAAGTACCGCATCTCCGGCCTCCCGGTCACTCGCGGCACTCGCCTCACCGGCATCCTTACCAACCGCGATCTCCGCTTCGAAAAAAATCACACCCAGCTCGTCGGCCAGGTGATGACCAAGGACAATCTCGTCACCGTCCCCGTCGGCACCACCCTCGAAGAAGCCGAAAAAATCCTCCAGAAACACCGTATCGAGAAACTTCTCGTCGTTGACCAGGACTTCAACCTCAAGGGCCTTATCACCGTTAAAGACATCCAGAAAAAACTCGAATATCCCCGCGCCGCAAAAGACGACCACGGCCGCCTCACCGTCGGTGCTGCCGTCGGCGCCACCGGCGATTTTCTCGAGCGCGCCGTCGAAATGGCCAAGGCCAAAGCCGACGTCCTCGCCATCGATACCGCCCACGGGCATACCGAGCGCGTCATGGAAGCAATCAAGGTCATCCGCCACCGCCTGCCCGAAATGCAAATCGTCGCCGGCAACGTCGCCACTTACGAAGCCGCCAAGGATCTCATCGCCCTTGGCATTGACGGCCTCAAAGTCGGCATCGGCCCCGGCTCCATTTGCACCACGCGTATCGTCACCGGCGCCGGTGTTCCGCAAATCACCGCCATCGTGGAAGCCTCCAGAGCGGCGAAAGGCACCGACGTGCCGATCATCGCGGACGGCGGCATCAAGTATTCCGGCGACATCACCAAGGCCCTCGCCGCTGGCGCATCCTGCGTGATGATCGGCAGCCTCTTCGCTGGCACGGAGGAAGCCCCCGGCGAAACGATTCTCTATCAGGGCCGCACCTTCAAGTCTTATCGCGGTATGGGCTCCACCGGTGCCATGAACGCAGGCTCGGACCGCTACTCCGTCGTCCAGGATTCCCCCGAGAGCGGCAAGTCCGTTCCCGAAGGCGTCGAAGGCCGCGTCGCTTACAAAGGTCCCCTCGGCGGACTCACCGATCAACTCGTCGGCGGCCTGAAAAGTGGCATGGGCTACGTCGGCGCGCGCACCCTGAAAGAACTCGCCGAAAAAAGCAAATTCGTGCGCATCACCGCTGCAGGCCTCCGCGAATCCCACGTCCACGACGTGGTCATCACCAAAGAAGCCCCCAACTACCGTATGGAGTAGCGCAAAGCAGCACGCACCAGTAGCACGGGCTTTAGCCTGTGTTCTTAGGTTTCTCTTGATGTAGGGCCCGCCTTCCGAGGCGGGCCACTCTCTGATTTAGAGTTCCTTCCACACCCGCCTCCCCACATACCCAACTCGCCTCCCCACACATCGAATAATCATGCGCCGGCAACCGGTCAGCCGGCAGGGAGTCCGCGCTTGAGTTCTCGAATCGCTATAGCCATCTCCATCATTCAATCCATTCTTCTCCTGGTACATATCTTCATTTACGAAACATGGACCGCCCTCGCCGGCGCTCCTCGCCAACCGTGGCTGCTCCTCCTCCAAATTTCTTTCGCCGTACTCTCCGTCAGCTTCCTCGCCAGCTCACTCCTTGCCCATCGCTTTTTCAATCGCTCCGTGCGCACCTACTATCGCCTCGCCAGCATCTGGCTAGGCTTCGTGAATTTCGCCTTCGCCGCCGCCGTGCTCTCGTGGATCGTGCTCGGCATCACGATCGCCTTTACTCTCCCCTTTAGCCAAGCCGGCATCGCGCTCTTTTTCTTCGGCCTCGCCCTTCTCGCCACGCTCTACGGCCTCGCCAACGCCGCCACTCTTCGCTTCCGGCGCGTCACCGTGAAACTCCCCGGCCTCCCCGCCTCCTGGCGCGGACGCGTCGCCGCCCTCGTCACCGACACGCATCTCGGCCACATCAAGGGCCGCAACTTCATCACCCGCATCGTCACCAAGCTCCGCCAGCTTCGCGCCGACGTCGTCTTCATCAGCGGCGACATGTTCGACGGCACCCACGTCGACGCGCCTCGCCTCGTCTCTCCCTGGCGCCAGCTCTCGCCCAAATTTGGTTCCTACTTCGTCACCGGCAATCACGACGAGTTCTCCGACTCCAACGGCTATCTCAGCGCCATACGCAATTCCGGCATTCGCGTTCTCAACAACGAAACCGTCAATCTCGACGGCCTCCAGGTCCTCGGCGTCCCCTATCACGACTCCGCGAATCCCGAGCGCTTCCGCTCCATCCTCGCCAACGCCGATCTCGACCGCTCGCGCGCCAGCGTCCTGCTCTCCCACGTGCCACACAGTTTGCCCATCGCTGAAAAGCAGGGCATCTCGCTGCAGCTTTCCGGCCACACGCACGGCGGCCAGATCTTTCCCTTCACGTGGTTCACCTCGCGCATCTTCGGCGCCTACACCTACGGCCTCAAGCGCTTCGGCGATCTCCTCGTCTACACCTCCAGCGGCGCCGGCACCTGGGGCCCGCCCCTGCGCGTCTGCACCGCCCCCGAAATCGTCCTGATTCGCTTCGAGTGAGTTTTTGTAGCGGCCACTTTCAAGTGGCCCCGCCGGGTGCCCCACACGCCGTCTTTGCGTGTGGGGTTCTTGATTTTTTGTTCGTCATCCTGAGCGCATCCGATAAGGTCCGGTTTTTGGACTCCGGTGATTTTTACTGGAGATGCGCGAAGGACCTCAACGTAATCCCCTCCACACAACTGAACTCGAGCACAGCTTGTCTCTTCACGGAACGCGGGTCCCAGGTCATGAACCGCGCCGCTCCTACCGCGCCGTCCACCCGCCATCAATCAAAATCGTCTCCCCCGTAATCAACGATGCCGCCGGCGACGCCAAAAACACCACCGCCCCCGCCACCTCCATCGGCTCTCCAATCCGGTGCAACCCCGCAATCCGCTCGATCGTGTCCGCGCGAAACGCTGAGTCCGCCAGCGCCGCCTCCGTTCCCGGCGTGCGAATAAACGTCGGCGCCACCGCATTCACCGTGACGTTGTGCCTGCCCCACTCCACCGCCAAACATTTCGTCAAGTGCGCGATCGCCGCCTTCGTCATGCAATAAATCGATTCCGTCGGCAGCGCCGCAAATCCCGCCTGCGAACTCATATTGATAATCTTTCCGCTTCCCTGCCGGATCATCACGCGTCCCGCCGCCTGGCTGGCAAAAAACGTCCCCTTCAAGTTCACCGCAACCGTCAAATCAAAATCTTCCTCCCGCACATTCTCCGCCGGATTCTCCGGTCCCAGCCCCGCGTTGTTCACTAAAATGTCCAGCCGCCCGAATTCCTTCGCGGCATCTTCCACCGCCCGGCGAACCTGCTCCAGCTTGGTCATGTCCATCTGCAGCGGCAACGCCCGTCGCCCCATCGCGCGGATCTCCGCCGCCAATCCGCTGTCGGCTTTCACATCACGCAGCCCGAGCGCCACATCCGCCCCCGCATGCGCCATCGCCAGCGAAATCGCGCGCCCCAATCCCCGCGCTGCTCCGGTCACCAACGCCACCTGCCCAGTCAAATCAAATTTCGGAAAATCCATCGTCGCCTCTCAATTCGCAGGCAAAGCAAAAAGTTGTCATCCCGAACCCGCGTTTTTTGCGGGTGAGGGATCTGCTTTTCACAAAAGTAGGAATAAAGCAGATTCCTCACCCCGTCCAAAAAACGGACGGGGTTCGGAATGACATGATTGGGTCCTTTTTCGCCCGCTGTCAACTCGCGTTGAGCCACTTGCTAACCACTCTCCCCGTTGCTTTCCTCCCCTGAATGAACTAAAAACATCTCTCGGCTCTTAAATCAAAATAAAATCTCGGGACCTCACTCAATGAAAATTTCACGAATACTTCTCTCCATCTCGCTGCTTCTCCTCCCCGCCGTCTCCCCGGCGCAATCCCCCGCTCCCTCCAAATCCTTCAAAGCCGTCAAATTCGGCAAGCTCTGGGACGCCCGCGGCAAGCTCTGGACCAACGCCATCGTCCTCGTCGAGGACGACAAAATCAAATCCGTCACCACCAATCCCTCCGACATCCCTCCGCACGCCCAAATCATTGATCTCTCCAAATTCACCGGTCTCCCCGGCCTTATCGACGTCCACACCCACATGACCATCTACACCGACGAAACTCCCGGCCAGCCCATGCTCCCGCAGCTCACGAAAAATCCTCCCGCCGTCGAAGTCTTCCTCGCCCGCAAAGGCGCGCTCCGCACTCTCGAAGCCGGCGTCACCACCGTCCGCGATCTCGGCGCCGATCAATATGAAGACATCGCAATGCGCGACCTCATCAATCACGGCGAAATGGTCGGCCCGCGCATGTTCGTCTGCGGCTACGGACTCACCGTCACCAGCACGCCCTGGAAGCCCGGCCTCAATCCCCCCGCAGGTGGCATCGCCGACGGCGTTCCCGAAGTTCTCCGCGCCGTCCGCCAGCAGATCGCCGCCGGCGCCGACGTCATCAAGCTCTACGCCTCCACCGGCACCGACGATGACGTCACGCAATTTCAAACCTACTCCTATGACGAAATCAAAACCGCCGTCGACGCCGCCCACCAATTCGGCAAGAAAATCGCCATCCATTCCTACGGACCTGACGGCGCGCGCGACGCCGTCCGCGCCGGCACCGACTCGCTCGAGCACGCCACCGACATGGACGACGCCACCATCCAGGAAATGGTCAAGCGCGGCACGTTTTACGTCCCCACCATCGACCACAATCGCTACTACCTGGACAACTGGCAGAAGATTGGCTACGCGAATGGATTTCAGGAAAAGACGAAGGCGTTCATCGAACGTAATCTCGAAACCGCGCGCAAAGCCTTCAAAGCCGGCGTGAAATTCGCCATGGGCTCCGACGCCATCTATACCATGTTTGGGGAAAACACCCGCGAACTCGCCTGGTTCGTCAAAGCTGGCATGACTCCCGAGCAAGCCCTGCGCACCGCCACCACCAACGCCGCCGAACTCCTCGGCCATCCCACCGAACTCGGCGCCGTTGCCCCCGGCTTTTTTGCCGACCTAGTCGCCGTCGAAGGCGACCCGCTCTCCAACATCGACGCAGCCATCCACCAAGTCCGCTGGGTAATGAAATCCGGCGCCGTCGTCGTCGACAAAACCTCCGCCACCCCTCACTAATCCCCAATCCGCTAGACTCTTTAGGAGGCCGGGGCTTCGGCCCCGGCGTAATCGATTCAACAAGAATGGGCTTCAGCCCCTGAAGGAAGCTTACTTCGCCTTCGTAATCGATTTGTAGGGGCGGGGCTTGCTCTGCCCTCTTGGGTTTTCTTACCGCTACCTCCGACCTCTCTTCGTTCCCCTATGTAGCGCTGGCTTTTATGCCAGCCCGCCGCTGCGGCGGCATCTTGGGTTGCTCCGCCTCTTCTCTTCATGGCACAGCGATTCCTCGCTGTACCCCTCCCGTCCACACCGCAGCGCCGGAGGCGCGGCAGAACTGAGCCCAGCCCGTCAGGGCTGGGTACAACACGGCGAACACCCAAGCGCCGGAGGCGCGACACATTCTGCCTTCCCAAATCTCAAAGTCAACGCGAGAGGAGTTGCGCCGTCTCTCTCGCCACAGCTGGCCTATCCCTCGTCCGCCGCAGGCGGCCAAAGGGCGGGTCCGCTCTCTCATTCACTCTTCTCTTTAGGAGGCCGGGGCTTCAGCCCCGGCGCACAGACTCTGACAGGAATGGGCTTTCGCGCCTTCTGCGCCCGCCGGGTTTTTGGCGGGAGCCCCTGAAGTAAGTCTTGTCCGCCACCCTCTTCTCAGTCATCCCGACCGGAACACCCTTTTTGTGTCCCGTGTGCCTTTTACCGGGATGGCCGACTTGCTCTTCCGTTCGCGCTGCGCGAACGTCGGCCATGGAGCGCGCCTTTTGCGTCCCGCGTGCTGCACCGGGACAGAGGGACCGTGGCAACACCTAATCCCCACCTCGCCATCCGAGGGGACGCTCTTTCTCAAATCTTGTCATTCTGAGGACATCCGACGAGGTCCGGTGTTGGGACTCCGGTGATGTTTACCGGGGATGTCCGAAGAACCTCAACTTCAAATATTCCACCAAGTCAGTGTTCGAAGGACTGGCTGACGCCCACCCCACCCTCAAAAATCCCGCCACGGCCTCCAAAACGGCACGCTCGTATACCCCACCCGGCCGCACGCCCCATCCTCATGCGCGTTCCACTTCCGCGCCCTCTCCAGCAATCCTCTAATCTTCTTGAGCAATCGTTTCAGCCAAGCTGTCATCCCGAACCCCCGCGCCTTTTGCGGGGTGAGGGATCTGCTTTAACTCCCCAAACCCCTTCATTCCGAACCCCGTTCGCTTAGGGCAAAACCCCAAAGCATGTCATTCCGAACCCCATTCGCCTTTTAATGGGGTGAGGAACCTGCTTTTTCTGGTCGAATCCTGCCTACCCCGCACTATCCCCGCCTGCCAACACCTTGTCAATGCCGACCACGATCGTCTCTGCTTCTCATGCTGGCGTGAATTGTCGTCATGAGTCCCGTGACGCCTTGCGCGCCCATCCGAATAACACCTGTAGGGGTGAATGGAAAGTCGTTTCTTACTTCTCTAGCTCGGTGTAGACGCGCTCAAATTCCAAGCGCACTGGCGCGTATTCATCGGCGAGTACCTTCAGCGCTGCTTCATAGCGACGGTCCCCGCTTAGCATCCCAAAATCCGTGGAACTGAACCAGGCATAATTGGGCGCCCCCAACTTGATTGCCTTCTCCATCCAGTTCAGAGCTTGTTCACGATCTCCTTGCAAAGCACTGAGTGCAGCCAAGTACTGCGCGATGCCCCAACCTACTTCCCCCCGCGGAGTAAGAACCTGCATCTCGCGGCGGGAATCCGAAATTTGTCCGCGAGCATTGTAGAGCCAGGCACGGATCTCTGCCTGGTTTACTTCCGTTTTCGGAATCTGCTGCAGCCTTTGAACGACTCGCTCCGCAGCGTTGAGATCGCCTAACCATACGTGAGTAATGCCAATCAAAGTTAATTCCTCCACCACACTTCCAGCTTCCTTTTCCGCCTTGACGTTTTCCACTCGCGCTTTTGGCAACCGCCCAGCGAAGTAGTGGTATATGGCTCTCCGAAAGTGGACATGTTGCGTTGGATCGATTTCGCTGAGATGGTCCAGCATACCCAGTGCTCGATCGGAATCACCCATATAGAAAAAATATCGAGCTACATAGGTCAGTGCGGGGCCATAGTGTGGGTCGGCAACGACGCTCGCAAGGCCTTCCCGAATTGACTCCCCGCTGAAGGAGCGCCCTTTCCTCTCCAAAGCCCGAGCTAGGGCGAAGTGCGCATCGGCCAGTTGGGGATCGAGTTCCAAGGCACGCCGAGCGGATTTTTCCGCTCGACTCAACCAATCTGTATCATTGGAGAAATCCCAGAAGCGGGTGGTGTACGCCTGCGCGAGTAGGGCTTGGGCTCGCCCAAAACCGGGGTCTTGGTTTACGGCGCGCTGCAAGAAGTCGATGGCCTTCCCGTTGCTCTCCTCTGTGCCTTGGAGCTGGAAGGCGAGCCCCCTTAAATAGGCATCGTAGGCTTCGGGATGATTAGTACCGACATGCAGGCCTTGTTGTCTGTCTCCCTGAGTCTGCGATGTGCTCGATGCACTCGCTGACACGTTGCCGTTCATGACTAGTGAAGTCACAGCTCCTACCACTCGGCCGGCCATTCTATCGACCATGTTCATCACATTCGCTAACGCGCTTTCGAACGGCTCTGACCAAAGCTCGCGGTCTCTTCGCGCGTCGACAATATCTACTTTGATGCGCAGTTGGTCCCCCGACCGCCAGAAGCTGCCTTCCACAACAGTCCCAACTTGCTGCTCACGTGCAACACGCTGCAAGTCCAAGTTTTGACCCCTATAGTGTTCGACAGACCTGAACGGTCGGACAAACAGTGAGGTACCTCTGCTCAACTTCGCGTTGGCCATACTCAACTGTGCGTCTAACTCATTTGGCAAGGCCACACTGAGGTAATCAACATCCTTGTCGTTGGTCTCGTTCCGGAAGGGAAGAACCGCAATATCACGTTCTGGGAACTTAGTGCTTCCCCGGCTCAACCACGAAGCTCCCCCGGCCACTAGCAGCACTACGAATACCCCCGTCACAGCAAGCCGATGGCGATGAGATAATCGCCTTGCCCTCCTCGCCCACACTAACCAGAGCGCGGTCTTCCGCCGGGCGGCCGCGGTGGTTAGGAGAAAAATCTCAACCGGCTCCCTCGCTCCTTTCAGCTCTCGCAGGCCAACCGACTTGAACGCAAAATGCGGGTTGGCGCGCACCATGTCTCGCAGTGTGCGCGACACCATAACCTGGTCGCCCTCTGCATGGGACTTAACGCGATCAGCCAGATTCACGGCATCGCCGAATACGTCGTTGTGCTTTTCCGTCACCAGCCCATAGTGCACACCCACGCGGATATGGATGGCTTCCTCGGCAGGAAGCTTGCTTCGCAGATCGTCCATCGTCCGCTGAAGACTCCAGGCAGCCCCTAGCGCGTCGGCCGGCTGCGCAAAAACTGCTAGGATACTGTCACCGATGGTCTTAATGACTTGCCCGTTGGCCTCTTCAACTACTGGAAAGAGGGCTCGATTGTGGCACTCGAGCATCCGCAACCCCGCTTCGTCGCCACGCTCAGCGAAGTACCGCGTTGAACCCACAACGTCGGTGAACAAGATGGCGCGCGGCTCGGCAGGACGTTCGGTTTTTAGTTTTGTTGGAGCGGTCATTTCGCGTAGCTCTACAATGGCGCTTCCGCTTCATGCAAACTCACTCTTTGCAGCTGGAGTTTCCGTCTTCGACTTTGCGCAGAACCATATGCCAACGCCATTCGAGTGTCAATCCCGATCGATGGGTGGCCCGGGCATTGGTCTACTGTGCACTAACCAGTTGCGGTCGATCCCCACAATCTTCCCTCCCCGCTATCCTTTCGCCGCAAAATCGTCCCAGTACCAATGACTACTATTGCTAGAAGATATATCTTTTGGGAAAATGACTCATGTTCGCGCGGGGAAGTTTGCCTCCAAACCCTCCGCCCCTCCCTGCCTCCTGGAGTGAACCCTTGAAGTGGCACACAAAATTGGACACAGTTTCCGGGAAAGGAAACCACAGTGAAGAGAAAGAGATACTCCCGGAGATTTCAGCGAGTGGCCGTGGAGCGGATGAGAACGTGCGAAAACGTCGGTGAGTTGGCGCGAGAACTGGGGGTA
>Ga0210402_10000525_pt1 | contig 42645 bp, 34 predicted proteins | sample IncBWC7MmetaG_FD_161055 | JGI IMG/M metagenome (GOLD analysis project Ga0210402, IMG submission 161055) | Forest soil microbial communities from Barre Woods Harvard Forest LTER site, Petersham, Massachusetts, United States - Inc-BW-C-7-M | ecosystem: Environmental > Terrestrial > Soil >...
GTTCGGGGCGTGCGCATCGGCGCGCATCCGGGGTACCCGGACCGGGCCAATTTCGGGCGGCTTGAGATGGGCATGGCAGCCGAAGACATCGCGCGTACGGTGTGGGAGCAGATTGAACGCCTGGACGCGGTGGTGCGCCGGCTGGGCGGTGAAATCGTCCACGTGAAGCCGCATGGGGCGCTCTACAACGTGGCGGTGAGGAACGCGGAAGTGGCACAGGCCATCGCCACCGGAGTGGCGCGGTGGAACCCGAAGACGGTGCTGTTCGGCCTGGCCGGTTCGCCGATGCTGGAGGTGTGGCGGGCCATGGGCATGGCGGTGGCGGGGGAGGCATTTGCCGACCGGCGGTACGAACCCGATGGCACGCTGCGTTCGCGAAAGTTCGCCGACGCGCTGATCACCGATCCACCGGCAGCGGCGGCACAGGCTCTGCGGCTGGCACGCCAAGGAAATGCGCAGACGGTATGCGTGCACGGCGATACACCCGGCGCGGTGGAGATTCTGAAAGCCTGCCACGAGGCGCTAACATCCGGCCGTGAGGAGCTAACATAAGGGTAATGAGGCTCCTTGCCGCCGTTTTGGTTCTGGCTGCGCCACTATTCGGGCAGTCTCTGTGCAGCTTTTCGGTCACGCCAACGACATTCAATATCGGCAGTCAGGCGTTCACGGGAAGCATCTCGGTGGCGCCGAGCGGCAGTTTCTGTACCGGATGGCCGGCGGCGGTGGATCCTGGGGTAACCTGGCTGCATATCACAAGTGGCCCTTCGGGCAATGGCCCCGGAACGGTGAATTTCACGGCGGATGCGAATCCGGCTGGCATAGACCGCAGGGGCACCATGTCGGTTGCTAGCACACAGGTGCTGGTAGCGCAAACCGCCAAGCCGTGCACCTTTTCGGTCTCGCCGGCCACGGCCAGCTTTCCCGTGAACGGGGGAAGCGCCTCCGTTCAAGTAACGGCAACATGTTCCTGGCAGGCCGCCTCCACCGATGCTAGCTGGATCGTGGTTCCATTCAACGCTAACAACAGCAACAACAACCCCGCGGGCCTGGTGAATTACACGATCGGACCTAACGGGTGCGTGACGGGAAGAAGCGGCTCGATCGTCATCCAGACCGGCCTGGTGGGTGTTGCGCCCAGCCTGGCGATCAAGCAGGATGGCTCCACGGCAAACCTGGCGATTTCCACTGCCAGCGCGACGGTGGATGCCGGGGCCAGCGACGGACGCCTGTTGGTAAGCACCGGGAGTGGGTGCGGCTGGACTGCGGCCAGCGATGTGAGCTGGATGCAGGTCACGGCTGGGGGCTCCGGCAGCGGTAACGGGGGCGTGGCCTACCATGTGGTGGCGAATGCAGTGGCCACGCGAACGGGCCACATCAAGGTGACCCCGGTTGGCGTGGTGGGGGGACAGTTGCTCACCGTAACACAACCGGCCTCGGGACCGCCCCAGCCAGCCGTGACTTCGGTGGCGAACGCCGCCAGCTATTCGAGCACGGCGGTTTCACCCGGGGAGATCGTCACGATTTTCGGCAGCAACCTGGGGCCGGCCAGCCTGACGCTTTATCAGCTCAATGGGGGCGCGTTTCCAGTGTCCATCGCGGGTACGCAAGTGCTGTTCGATGGCACGCCGGCGGCGATGATTTACGCCTCGCGCGGCCAGGTAAGCGCGGTGGCGCCCTACGGCCTGGCCGGAAAGACTACGACCAATGTGCAGGTGCAATACCAGGGTGCGGCTTCGAGCGGTGTGGCGGCGCCGGTGCAGGCAGCTACGCCGGGCATCTTCTCGCTGGATGCTTCGGGGCTGGGGCCGGGCGCGGTTCTCAACCAGGATTCCTCGCTCAACGGGGGTCCCAACCCGGCGGCGAAGGGTTCGGTGGTGGCCATTTACTGCACCGGTAGCGGCGTGACCAATCCGGCTTCCACGGATGGCGCGATCACGGGAACGCCGCTGCCCCTGCTGACCGGGAACGTCAGCGTGACCATCGGCGGCATCGGAGCGACGGTGCTCTATAGCGGTGGGGCGCCGCAGGCGATTGCGGGGCTGACGCAGATCAACGTGGAAGTTCCGGCCGCGGTGACGGCGGGGCCATCGGTCCCCGTGGTGGTACAGGTGGGCACGGCGCAAAGCCAGGCGGGCGTGACGATGGCGGTGAAGTAGCGCAGGCGTCCGCGCCAGGAATCCTCGCCTGTACTCAGGAATCGAAGTCAATCGAAAAGAGGATATATGCCAGTTCAACCTCCAGGCGCGAACACCGCGCCGAAGCCGGCGCCGCCCAGCGACTGGGACCGCGTTGCCGCCAACCAGGAATTTAAAGACCTGATGGCAGCCAAAGCACGATTCATCGTGCCAGCCACCCTGTTCTTCATCGTTTACTACTTCACCCTGCCCATCCTGGTGGGATACGCGCCCAGGTTCATGAGCACGCCGGTTGCGGGCGTACTCAACCTGGCCTACCTGTTTGCCCTGTCCCAGTTCTTCATGGCCTGGACCATGGCCTGGCTATACATGCGAGCCGCCGCGCGGTTTGACGCCATGGGCAAGAAGATTCTGGCCACCCTGGCCGTGGACAAAGCAGCCGCCGATAAAGAGACTGCTAAAGAAAAGGAGCGAAGCTGATGCCCCTGATCATGTTCCTGGTCTTCATCGCCATTACTCTGGTAATTACTTACTGGGCGGCGCGGCGCAGTTCCGGCGCCAGCGCCTACTTCGCGGCCGGCCGCCGCATCAAAGGCTGGCAGAACGGCATCGCGGTAGCCGGCGATTACATGAGCGCCGCGTCGTTCCTGGGCATCGCCGGCATCATCGCCTTCCAGGGCTATGACGGGTTTCTATATTCGGTCGGTTGGCTGGTGGCTTACCTGACTGTGCTGCTGGTGGTAGCCGAGCCGCTTCGCAACGCCGGCAAGTACACCATGGCAGACGTGCTGGCATACCGGCTGCGGCCGCGCCCCGTGCGCGCCATGGCGGCTCTCAGCACATTGACCGTCAGCACGTTTTACATGATTGCGCAGATGGTGGGTGCGGGGACCCTGGTAGCCCTGCTGCTGAAGGGGTCGGGCATCAGCTACAACTGGGCCGTTACCATTGTGGGCGTGCTCATGGTGGCGTATGTGGTTTTCGGCGGAATGCTGGCCACCACGTGGGTCCAGATCGTCAAAGCCGTGCTGCTGATCGCCGGCACCATCCTGCTGAGCGTCCTGGTGCTGGCGCATTTCGATTTCAGTTTCAACGCCTTCTTCACCGCCATTACGCAGGTCAAGGACGGCGACAAGGTGGTCAACTTCCTGCAGCCGGGTCTGCGCTACAAACCGCCCTACGGGGCGCTCGACCTGATCTCTCTAGGTTTGGCCCTGATCTTCGGCACGGCCGGTCTGCCCCACATCCTGGTCCGCTTCTACACCGTGCCTGACGCCCGGACGGCGCGCATCAGCGTGGTATGGGCCATGGCGATCATCGGGTCGTTCTACATCATGACGACGTTCCTCGGTTTCGGCGCCGCCACCATTCTGGGCAAAGGCTTCATATCCACCCACGGCGGCACCAACATGAGCGCGCCGCTGCTGGCCCAGCGCCTGGGCGGCGATATTTTCTTCGCGTTTATCTCCTCGATCGCCTTTGCCACCATCCTGGCGGTGGTGGCCGGCTTGACCATCAGCGCATCCACTTCGTTCGCGCACGATTTCTACAGCAACGTGATCCACCACGGCCAGTTGGCGAGCCCGCAGGCCGAAGTCCGCGTGGCACGCATCACGGCGTTTGTGGTCGGCGCCGTGGCCATCACGGTGGCGATTGTTCTTGGCCCCACCTTCAACGTGGCGTTTCTGGTCGCGCTGGCCTTTGCTGTGGCGGCGTCGGCCAATCTGCCGGTGATCGTGTTCTCGCTGTTCTGGAAGCGTTTTACCACCGAAGGCGCCGTCTGGGGTTTGGCCACCGGCCTGGCGAGTTCGCTGGCCCTGATCGCGATCAGCCCCAGCATCATGGGCGTGGACGCGCCCACCGTTGCCGCGGCGGCTCGCCACCTGATTCAGATGAAGCCCGTGTTCCCGCTGGAGAACCCCGGGATCGTCAGCATCCCGCTGGGCTTCCTGGGAGCTTACTTAGGTACGATGTTGAGCCGCGTGGACGCGGATTCGGAAGCCCGGTTCACCGAACTGGAAGTCCGCGCCCACACCGGCCTGGGCTCGGAGAAAGCCACCGCGCACTAGAATCCGTTGTGGGGCAGATTGTTAATCTGCGGCGGATTGGCAATCCGCCTCGGGCGATGCGGCAGCGAGCCCGCCCGCCGCCATACCCGCAAGGCGTGTCGAAGCCCGGCAGGCGGATTGCCAATCCGCCGGACCCAGAGGGTGCCCCCGCCATCCTGCCCCACAGTCTGATAGCATCGGAAGCCATGAAGCTCACAGGCTTGTTGGTGCTCGGCGTTTTGCCGGCAATCGCGCAGTATGCGGTTCATCGCGAAGGCGACGTGGTCCGCCTGGAAGACGCCGGGCGCCAGACCACGGTCTCCATCATCCCGTCGCGCGGCAACAGCGCCTTCGACATGCGGGTCAAAAGCAAGAAGGTGCTGCAATTCCCTTATGCCAACGTGGAAGCCTACAAAGCCGGACGCGGTCTCAGCGGCATTCCCTTCCTGGCCCCCTGGGCCAATCGGTTGGATGAGCCGGCGTTCTATGCCAACGGCAAGAAGTACCCGTTCAATCTGGAGTTGGGCAACGTGCGGCCGGGCGCGCAAAACCACCCGATCCACGGCTTCCTGACCACGGCGCCCCAGTGGGAGGTGGTGGAGGCCAAGGCCGACGCCGGTTCGGCCTGGATCACCAGCCGGCTCGACTTTTACCGGCAGCCGCAATTCATGGCGCAGTTCCCGTTTGCCCACACCATCGAAATGACCTACCGGCTGAAGGACGGCACGCTCGAAGTGCTGACCAAACTGCACAACCTGAGCGCCGAGCCCATGCCGGTGGCCATCGGATTCCATCCGTACTTTCAGGTGAACGATGCGCCCCGCGACGAATGGACGTTCGGCATTGCCGCGCGCAGCGAGTGGCTTCTCAGCAAGGAGTTGATTCCGACCGGCGAAACCCGGCCCATCGAGCAGTTCCTGCCCAAACCGCAAGGCGGAACGCTGCAGGGACTGGCGCTCGACCACGTGTTCGGCGACCTGATTCGGGACGCCGCCGGCAAAGCCACCATGTGGGTGCAGGGCAAGGCCGAAAGGATCGAAGTGGTGTTCGGACCGAATTACCGCTCCGTGGTGGTCTACTCTCCGGGCGGCCCCGGCCGCGACTTCATCTGCTTCGAACCCATGACGGGCATCACGGACGCGCTGAACCTGGCGCATCGGGGCCTATACAAAGAGCTGCAGAGCATCCCACCGGGGCAGACCTGGCAGGAGAGTTTTTGGGTGAATCCCAGCGGGTTCTAAGAATTTGGATGGCGGCTCTTTTCACCGCGGCGTCGCTCGCCACCCCTTGCGTGTTCTGCCATACTTTCAGGCATGACACGTCGACAAGCTCTTGCGGCCCCACTGGCGGCTGCGGCCTTTTCGGCCGGCGCGCAATCCAGCCTGCAAGCCAGCCCGCAATCCGGTCCGCAAGCCAGCCCCCGGTTTATCAAGGGAATCTGCTCCGTCATTTTCCCGAAAGAGATGCCTCGATCCGAATGCTTCACGCAAGCCAGGTCGGCGGGTTTCGATGCCATTGAACTCTCCATCGGCCCGGATTTTCCGTTAGACATCAGCCACGACGACGCGCGCCGCATGGCGGATGCCGCCCACAAAGCCGGTATCCGTATCGCTACGCTTTGGATTTCGGACGCTCTCCATCAAAACCCGCTCAATGCCGCCGACCCGGCTGCGCGCGCCCGTGGGGTAGAGGCGATCCGCCGGGCCATCGCCATCGCTACCGACATGAACTGCAACGCCATTCTGCTTTATGCGGTACGCCTCGGGAATGGTGCGCGGCTGGAATACGGCTCGCAGGAAACCTGGGACCGCTTCAGTGCGGAACTAACCAAACTGGTCCCGGACGCGGAGCGAGCCAAGGTTTCCCTCAACCCCGAAAACGTCTGGAACAAGTTCCTTTTGAGCCCGCTCGAAATGCGCTCTTTCGTCGACCAGTTCCACAGCGAATATGTGGGGACCCATTTCGACGCCGGCAACTGCATGCAGTACGGATACCCGGAGGATTGGATTCTCACCCTCGGCAAGCGCATCAGGCGCATCCACTGCAAGGATTTCAAGTTGGGCGGCCGTGGCGAACCGGCGCGCTTCGCCGATCTTCTGGAAGGCGACGTAAATTGGAAGGCCGTGATGGCCGCCCTGGTGAAGATCGGTTACAACGGATTCCTCTCGCCGGAAATAGGACGCGATCCCAGCAAGACCGATCAGTTGAAAGAGGTCTCCGCGGCGCTGGACAAGATTCTGGCGATGGCCTGATAACAGGCGGAATTGAGTTGGACTATTCAGGAACAAGCAGGGTTAATTATGCACGTAGATCGCAGGTTCTTTCTCATCGGCTCAGCTTTGTCCGCGCAGGCGTTCCAATCTGAAAAACCAGTCAACACGGCGATGATTGGCATCGGCGGCCGCGGGTCGTTTTTGCTGCAGGGTGTGCTCCGGCAACCCAACGCGAAGGTGCTGGCGCTGTGCGACATCAAGCCGGACCGCCTGGACAAAGCGGCCTCCGCAGCCGCCAGGGACAACCCGGCAACCATTGCCGACTGGCGCCGCGTCATCGAGAACCAGGACGTGGATGCCGTCTTTATTGCGACTCCGCCATACCTGCATTCGGAAATGGCCATCCAGGCGATCGAGGCCGGCAAACACGTGTACTGCGAAAAACCACTGGGCGTCACTCCCGCGCAAGTTCGGGCGCTTCTCGATGCCGCCAGAGGCTCCAGGAAGGTGTTCGTTGCCGGGCAGCAGTTACGGTCGCAGAAGCAACTTGCGGAGACCGTCCGCAAGATTCGCGAGGGGGTGATTGGCGATGTGATCATGGTGAAAGCCCAACGGCACGCCGCCGCGGACCTGCCCCACGACGGATCGTCGGCCGACTGGTACTTCGACGTGACGAAATCCGGCGGGTACCTCATCGAACAGTCGGTCCACAATCTGGATTTGTGTAACTGGGCTATCGGGTCTCATCCCCTGCGCGCGAGCGGGTTCGGGGGAATCCTGTTTTATAAGAACGATCCGCCGGGGCGCACCATTTTCGACTGCGGGAGCATTACCTACGATTATCCCAACGCGGTGAAGATGTCCTTCACGCAGAACGTGTTTCACCCCGCGTCCATGCCTCACGGCAATCAGTACGTTTACGTGTACGGCACCAAGGGCGCCGTGGATCTGATGACGGCGAGCATGTATCCTCCCGGCAGAGGCAGCCAACCCGTCCTGTTGGCGCCCAAGCAGGAGGAAGACCAGTACGCGCATATTGCGGCATTCTACGACTCCATCCTGCACGGCACACCGCCGCCGGTGGATATCAGAGTCGGGGCCACCGCGGCGCTCACGGCCATTCTGGGCCATGATGCGATGGTCCAGGAGAAAGTGGTCAAATGGAGCGATTTCGGCGTCGATTTGTGACCCTGGCGGTCCTGTCACCTGGCCCTGATCCGGGGCAGCCCGGGCCGCGGTCAGTTTTGGCGCGCCTACAAACCTGATTTGCGGGCCGGTGCCGGTTTGGCCCCCGGTTTCTCCTCCGCCGCTTTCGCCACACCCTCGTACAGCCGCCGGTACATCTCCGCATTGCGCAGCACCGCCTGCACGTAGTCGCGGGTTTCGGTGAAGGGGATCGATTCCACGAACTCGGCGGGCTCGCGGTAGGTGTTCCAGGTGAGCCACTCGGCCACGCGCGCGGGGCCGGCGTTGTAGGCGGCCAGGGTCTGCTCCAGGCTGCCGTTGTTGTGGTTCAGCATCCCGCGCAGAATGGAGCATCCGATCTTCAGATTGACGGCGGGCTGATAGAGCGCGCGGGTGGTGAAGCGCTCCACACCGGCCTGGCGGGCGTACTGGCGGCCGGTGGCGGGGCGAACCTGCGTCAGACCGTACGCCTTGGCGGGGGAAATGGCCTCCGGATTGAACTCGGATTCCTGCCGGATCAGGCCGGCCAGAAGATACGGATCAATCTCGCGTGCCTGCGCGCTCTGCACCAGGTCGGCCCGGTAGGGCAGCGGGAACAGCAACTCCCAAAACTTCCGCGGGGCGCTCTGCACGGGCAAGCCGAGATAGTCTGGCGTCATCGTCTTCATGATGCGCATCGCCCGGTGGGGCGCCTCGGCGGCGGCAGCGCTCTCCATGGCCAGCAGCGGCGCCTGACCATCCGTGCGCGCGCCGAAGCGCAGTTCGGAATCGGCCAGATCGGCGAGCCCGGCGCTGCGCAGCAGTCGCGAGCGCGCAATGCGGAGGGCGGTCGCTTGCGAACTCTCGGCAGGCACGGACCTGGCCACGGGAAACGTCAGGTTGGACAGCCACTGTGCGGCCGCTGCGGTTTTTGCGGCCCCTTCCATTTGACTGCCACCGGCAACCTCCGGGCTGCGCAGCCGATCGCGGGCGAGCATCGCGTAGTAGGTATTCTCGAAGGTCTGCACCAGAAGCTGGTAGGCGGCGCGGGCCGCGGCCGGATCGGTTTGACGCTCAGAGCCGCGTCCCAGGAAATAAAGGGCGGCGCCGGCTGTGTAGTGGCCGGGATAATTGCGCAGATGCTCGGCCAACAGGTCGGCGGCATTTACAGCGCCGTGAAGGTACTGGTGGAATGTCACTTTCCAGTGGCACAGTGCCGCCGCCGGAGCCGCCGGGAAGGATTCATAGGCGGCCTGATACAGCGGAACGTAATCGTCGGGACGATTGACCAGCAGATAGCGGTTAGCCACCGAGACCAGCGCCTTCAAACGCCAGGGCGAATCGGGACATTTGGCGGCCAGTTCCTTGACGGCGGCCATCATGGCGTCTTCATTGTTCAGGTGGCGGGCGCATTCCGCGATGTAGTACAAACGCTCGGCGGCGGCTTCCGAATCGCCGACTTCCAGGTCGCGCAGATAGCTGTACGCGAGGCTGGTTGCGCCGGTCAGAAAATCGACCGCGCCCAGGCTTACGCGCGCCCGATCTTGCGGCGCGTTGGTCAGTTGACTGAGCAGCGCCTGGTACTCCGACCTGGCGGCCGCATATTCGCGCAGTTCCAGAAGACGGTCGGCACGCCGCAGTTTTTGTTCCGGCAGCGGCGGCGGATAGGCTGCGCCCATGGTGTCTTTGAGAGCCACCAGGGCGGCGGCGGAGCGGACGGCGGCATCGCCGGCGACGTACTGAAAGTAGACGCGCTGATAGAAGTCGGCGGCGTTAGGCAGATCGCCGGCGGCCTGGTAACAATCGGCCAGGGCGAGGTCGCCATCGGGCTGCGGCAAGTCCGCGTAGTGGCTGCGCAAGAGCCGGATTGCCGCGGCCGCGTCCGGCGTTTTGAGAGCGCGGGCCTCCACCAGCCAGGCTTTGCCGGAAACGGGCGAAGGCGCGGCCGCCGGGTGGGCCGGAGCCAGGTCCCTGGCTGACACCGTGGTGTCGTTCGATTCCACCCGCGCGGCGGCCAGGTAGTAGGCGGCGTAGTCGGCGATTTCGGGCAGCTTCGCCTGAACAGGCTTGAGCTCGCCGACCGCGGCCGGGTAGTGGGTCTGCTCGTAGTCCGTGATCCCCAGAGCCAGCCGCGCCAGGGCGCCGGTGCGGTCCTTGCCGTGAGCCGCGGCGTAAGACTCCACCGCGGCGCGGCGGCCAGGAGTGGGGGTTTCGCGGTAAGCCTGGACGAGGCCGGCAAGTGGGCTGGCAAGGTCCGACGAAACCGGCCGGGCCGGCGCGGGCTTGACCTTCGAGGGCTTGCGGGTTGCAGCGAAAGCGGGCGCCGCCTGCCACAATGCAGCGCACGCCAAGAGGGCCGCGCTACCGAACCAGAGGGCCGGGATAGGTTTTGCCAAGCAGGTCCGGATCGTCATTAGCCAGGGTCCTTGTGAATTCCAGGTCGAGGTAGTCTACCATGTTCGGGCACGACACGAAGAATTGGTTGCGAAAAGTCTGGCGCGCGGCGTCGATCGATTTCCGCAGCGCTTCGTAAAGGTTGTGCCGAGTGCGCCCGGTTTGGACGGCGTCGGCTTCGAAGAGGCGCATCTCGGCCACTTGCACACGCGCGAAACGTTGGGCGCGCAGGTGGATTTGCTGGTCTTCGACAGACAGGTTTTCCCACGTCATGGCGGGCGCCGGCGCGGGAACCGTGGCGGCCGGCGAGATGGCGATCAGTTCGGAAACCGTGACCGGTTCGGGGATGGCGCTCCACACCGCGGCCGCCACCTGCGTGAGCAACTCGATCGCGGACCCCTCCACCGTGCCCCAGGCATAGATCAGCGCCGGCACACGGTCGCGCACCACCACGGGATAGATCGAAACGCGCCCATCAGCCGGGTGGCCGAAAAGCTTGCAGAGTTGGGAAGAGACTTCGGCGGGCGTCGAGACCGCGGTCACCGGGTCGCGGCTTTCCACGGCGCCGGCCAGCGCGGCAGCCGACGGGAGAGAGATCTCCAGGCCCAATGCCTCGGCGGCCGATTCGGGCATGACCCGTACGCGCGTGAGCTTCGCGGCTTCTCCGGCCACGCGGAACAGGGCGGATCCGCCGCTGAATTGGGCCGCGGCATCCAGCAGGGTGGCCGAAAGCTCATCGGCATCCGACGCCATGCGCAGACGGCGCACCGCCTGGTTCAACTGGTCGCCAAACTCTCGCTGCGCACCCTCACGCGACTCGGCGAAAAGCGTCTCCACTTCGAATGACAACCGGGATTGATGGTCTTCCAGCAGTTTTTGGAGCGCAGTTCTTGTGGGGCCGGGAGCCATTCGCTGTATTCATTCTAACAAAGCGGACGGCAGCCGAACCCGAAATGCAGTAGATATGCGTAGAGATGGACCGCCTTTCGGTGTCAGGCGCCCACGGTAAACTCCCGCTAGCGTTTTTTTCGAAACCGAAAGCGTCCGATGCCGATCAGCACCACGCCTGCGAGCAACAGGCCGGCCGCCGAGGTTTGGGTCGATGGAGTTGTCGATGGAGTTATGGTGGCGCCGTGCAGAGGACCAAACGTTCCGGCCATGACCCAAGAAACGTTGAGGAAGATGCGAAATCTCATCTGAAGCACCGTTGGCTTCATCGTACGCGGAAAGAATAATTAGAACTGTTCGAAGAAGCTCTAATTCAAATGCATGAGTACTGGTACGGACTAGTCCAACCTTTGGTCTGACAAAAGCGAGCAGGAAGATAGGGGGCATTCCGAAGCTTGGCCGTTGCAGTCCGGTGATTACCGCGTCCGGGTTGATGGCGATGGCAAGATCGCGATGGCAACACGGTTATTGCACAGCGCCGGTTCACGACGAGTGTGGCCGTGGGGGCGAGGCGCGCCGGCCCAATAACGTCGTTGGCAGCGGTGTGCTGCTGAAAGGGCCCCTGAGCCACGGCGAGCAGAGGTGCCCGCCTTCCAGTTGACGGCGTCGGGCATGGTATAAAGCAGCATGGTTGATTTCAACAACGCTGGTTTCGACGAGGCGGTGCAAGCCTGGCTGGCGGGTTTCCTCAACAGCGCCGGCGCGGCGGCTGGCACGGTTCATCTGCACACCGTGGGTGGGCTGCGGCTGGCGGCCGGGGTTAACATTCCGCCGCCCGTGCAGCAGGCCGTGCAGTGGGTGCCGTCGGGAAAAGGGATGGCGGGGCTGGCTCTGGAACGTGGCGAGCCGGTGCAAACTTGCAATCTGCAGGAGGATCGCTCAGGGGCCGTAAAGCCCGGTGCGCGGGCCGTGAATGCGCAGGCGGCAGTGGCGATGCCGGTGCGCGACCGAGTGGGAGCGATCGTTGCGGTGGTGGGCGCGGCCTGGATGGACGAGCGCGAAATCCAGGGTGCGGAGTTGGAAAGCCTGCAGGGCGCGGCGGCTTCACTGGTGGATGTGGCGCGGGGCTGAGGCCCTGACAGGTCCGAACGGCGGCGGGCGTTCGAGGTGGGCGTGCTTCAGCTCTACATGCTGGTGCGGTCGGGTATGGCCCGCATGGGTGCATCACCGGAGGTCCTTGCTGGCGGCCGTCCGTGCGGTCACCCGGCGCAAGACCTGCATCGATCCTTCTGTGAGCGGACAGACTCTCCAGGCCGCGCGGACTCGTCGCCGGCTGGTTCTACGTCATCGGCAACGCCGATTTCCAGAAGCTGCCTGACGAAGAAAGATGTGCTGAAGTAGGCTCACACGGTGCGTATGTCGAACGCCAGAATCGTGGCGCCGGTATGGGCGAAGTTGGCCACGTCGGCCGCGGTCGCCTGGCCCTCGGGCGAAGCCATCGCGGATTGCATATCCGCCATGCTGTCGAAATCGAGCTCCGCAATCAAGTAAGGTGGTTGATTGCCCGCCATCGCAACGGGGCTTCCGGAATTGACGGTGTACGCCCGCAATCCGGGGATCGTCTTGGCGAGCGGGACGTGGGTCGCAAAATAGTACCGGTCGAATGCAGCCGGGTCAGAGGGCTGGTTGTAGAGTACAAGTATCCGGGTCATATCCAGCTAGTGTAGGTGGTTCTGCAAGCGTGGCAACACTCCGTTCATAAGATCCTGCCAAGCCCATGTCTGCAAATTCACTGCGAAGCCAGGGGAACGAGTCGGTATAACATAACACTAACCTCGAAATCGGCCACAGTCTATCAGGCGGCCATCCGGTCAGCTCAAAGACAGTCAACTTAAGAACGGGTCAGGTCGCTACTGACCGTCTCGAGCGCTGGTCCAATCCGCGCTCTCACTGGCATGCCAAACAGGCCAAACCCGGCGCCAGGCAACAGCCGGGAGGGGGTGTTCCAGGGTCCCTGAGTGATGCGGATACCAGTCCCACCTGGAGTCCCACACCTTACCGGCTAGGCCGTATAGCCGGACTATTATGAATATTGGCTCAGCTCAGACAAAATCGAACTCGACTAGTGTAGGGTAGCCAAGTAAATTGGCCCATAATGAATTTTGGCTCACGTCTGCGCCAATATACGTGATAGACTGTCACCGTGAAAACTGATCGCTCGCTTCTAGAAGCTGCATTAGTTGGGTACGAGACACAATTGGCCTCTATCCAACAATCTATGCAGGAAATTCGAAAGCAATTGGGACAAAAGGCCGCCGCGGGCGCCGGTACCGGCGCGCAACCTGTCACGCGAACCAAGCGCAAGCTATCCGCCGCCGCGCGTAAGAGAATCGCGGCGGCGCAGAAGAAGCGCTGGGCCGAGTATAACCGCAAAAAAGCGGCTAGCCAGTAGTAATAACGCCGATTTCACGAAGGCCGGATGTCGAGGACCAGTCTCTATCCAGGGGCGCTGTGTTTCATAGGCGCACGTGGCCCTGCCCTTGCCTGCCAAAGAGCCTGATTTCGAATGGCTGCTCCGTTACCTGTCAGCAGGCGGCGGGAGTCCTTTGCCTGAATAGGCCCGCCGGATGGTTCCGTATCCGAGGCCCAGTACTCGCGCAATCTTGCGGAAGCTGAGGCCTGCTTCCCTCAGCTCTCTAACTTGGTCTGCTGAAGCGGTGCGAGGCGGGCGCCCGCGGGAGCGCTTGGTGTGACCATTGGTTTCTGGCATGTGGCTATTCGGTTGTGAGGTGAGTGCGCCCAACGTTTCATTGGTTTTCGTTCGGCCGATCAACGATTCCCTATCGTCGTCGCTAAGGAACTCCAACCCGCCTATACCAGACGGCCTCCGCGCGTAAGACGGCTCTCTAACGGTCGAGCGACAAGTCGCGGCTCTGATGCGAAGTCCGGTATTGTCAACCAGGCCCTCAGCCCGAGAGTGGGTAGTGCAGAGCCACGACTTGTCGCTCGACCGTAAGGGAGTGGTTACTTCTCCGCCGCACGGCAGTTTCGCGACACTCCGCGGGGCCTCAACTCACGACAAAGTTGGCGTTTGACAGCGGGCTGGTGACTAACCACCTTCACCCGTCGATTCGAATTTTTCGGATCGCCTGCTGGTTGTTTTCCCAGCGGGTTTTTTTCAGGGTGAACCAGGCATCGTCCGGTGGGAGTTGCACCGTGCGGTGCGCGTCCGTGGCCCTGGAGGCGATGGTGTGCTCGCCCGCCGCGGGCTTCGGCCAGGTCAGACTCCAGAACGTCCAGGTGTATGTCTCGCGGTTGGGAACCAGCTCGGCCGGCTTCCACGGGCCGTCGTCGATTTTGACTTCCACGGTCTTGATCGGCGTGCCGTCGCTCCATGCGGCGCCGGTCAACCGAATGTCGCCATCGGGGCGGCGCACCGCCCGCGCGGGCACGGACTTGAGATTCATCCGGCCAACCAGGGTTTCGCGCCAGATGGTCTCGTCGCCGCGCTTCTCGCCGCGAATCGTGACGTAGTCGCGCGCCATGAAACGGCCCTGGTACTTGCGGTCATGCACTTCGATACGGTTGACCCACTTCACCCAGGCGACACCGTACCAGCCGGGAACGGCCAGGCGCAGCGGGCCGCCGTGATTCTTCGGGATGGGCTGCCCGTTCAGCTCATACGCGAGGATGATATGGTTCTTCAGGGCATCCTCGGCGGAAAGGCTGCGGGCAAAATTCTGCTTGTAATCGGCGTCGCGGATCTTTTCCGTTCCGGAGTCGGCGCCGAAGAACACGATCTCAATTCCCGCCGGCCGGATGCCGCATTCTTTCAGGAGCGGCGCCAGGAGTGTGCCGGACCAGTGAACATTACCGATCAGGCTTCCCGCCGGAGCGTTGCCGGAGCATTCGAGCAGCGCGTTGTATTGCGTCTTGGGCCGCGATTTCAACTCATCGAGCGAAAAGGTCTTGGACTTGGAGACCAGCCCGCCGACGTCGAGCTGCCACCTGGCAGTGTCCACTTCCGGGATCGGATAATGGCCCACGGCGAACAACTGTTCCGTTGGGGTGGACCAGGAAGTGAGGTTGTCCCAGATCATTCCGGGCCGTTCCGGGTTGAACGGTTGGGTGCCTGCGAACGGGACTACCTTTTCATCGGCAGCGCTCAAAAAGTATGGGTCGAGCAGCGCCCCGCCGCCCAGCACCAGCCCGCCCAGAAATTCACGCCTTTGCAGCTTCATGTTCCTCGGTTTGCTGTTTAGTATACACGCACCGTACGCCCGTCGCGCCTGTCAGACCATGCAGTGTCACACCATGCCGTGTCACACCATGCCGTGTCAGACCAGCCGGCAGATCCAACCGCTGGAGGCATCGGAATACCAAAAGACGCCCTCGTGAAGAGCCAGACCGTGGGGTTCGGGATCGTCTTTGGACAACTGGATCTTGGCTAGAAGCGTGCCATCCTTGGGATCGAGCTTATAGATGGCGCGATCCAGTGTCTCGATGCACCAAAGGTAGCCGTTATCCCAGGCCAAGCCATGAGTGCGGATGCCGGGACCCGGTATGCTGCGCAGCAACTTGCCGGTCTCGGGCTCAATCAGGTGGATCGTTTCCGCCGGCGGCATTGCCATCCAGATCTTGCCATCCACCCATTTGAGGCCGTGCGCGCCGGAAGGACGAGTCGGCTTTCCGAACTTGGGGAAACCGGCGCCGGGCTCATCAAACGACGCCAGCGTCTTTCCCGTTTTGGGAGCTACCTTGAGAGTCTTCAAACTCCAGGTGGACGCAATCCATAGGGCTCCATTGCCGAAGGTGATTCCGCTGCCGTGAATGGACTCGGTCTGGATTTCCTGGATGACGGAGCCGTCGGCGTAGCGGACCTTGAAAACTTTGTTGGGGTCGACCTGGTCGAGAATCCACAAGCCATCAGGGGCATCCTGCAGATCGTTGGGAGCCTTGCCGGGAGCGTGAAACGCCTTGTCCACGCGCCTGGCGACCAAAGGCAGGTTCTCCTTGACTCCGGCCGGGAATGCCAGGCGCGGCAACAGCGTCAGGCTACTGGCACCGGCCAGAAAACTGCGCCGCGAAATATCCCGCGAAACCTCGGTGAGCACTCGCACGCCTGTTCCTCCTTACCAAACGATGCCAGCGTATATCAAAGTCCGCGGGAGTTCAAGTAGTGCCGGGGACGAACCGTAGCGCAGGTGATCGGGGCGGGCAGACTGCGCTACAATCTTTTAATTGACCACCTCCCCCGAGCATCGAACAGGAGCGGCATTGCACGATGTCTCATAAATCCCAATCCAGGCCGGATGGTGCGGTCCAGGAGGCCTTGATCGAGCGGGTGTCGGTTGATGTCCACCCCAAAGAGAGGGAGAAGGTTGCGCAGTTGATCGCCGCGGGCAAGTCTGGACCGGCTCTGGACTTTGCCAAGGACGTTCACAAACGCCGCCGCAACCCCTCGTCGGAAGCGCTGCTGCTGGATGCCTATGGCGCTCGCCTGGCGTCGCTGGTGGAACGCAATCTGGACCGGGAAGCCCAGGCGCTCATGGATCTGGTGCGCGAACGCTACCCCTCGTCCGGCGACCGGCTGCGGGAATGGCAGGCCGTCATCGCTGCGCGGCACGGGGACCTGAGTGCGTTGTTGCGGCCGTTGACAGATCCAGGATTGCCGGCGGACAAACAAGCGGCCGTTGCCGCCCGCGTGCGGAGCGATGTGCTGGATCTTCAGGCGCTGGCGGAGTGCCGGACGCTGGCCCCGGAGCATCCGTTGCGCACGGCCGCCGCCGCGCTCCATAAAGCCTTCGAAGCCGTAACCAGCGGGCCGGTGGCCGATGAGGCATTGGCGCTGCCGGAGGTTTCGCGGCACAGCCCCCTGGCGCCGTGGAAAATGCTGGTTCGCGCCATCGCCGCCTTCTATCGCCGCGACGATGCGCTGTGCGAAAAATGTCTGGCGGCGGTGGAGCCTGGTTCCGCAGCCGCCCGCCTGACGCCGGCGCTCGGTGCGCTGATGCACAAGCCGCTGGCTCTCACGCCGGCCGCCACCGCGCTGGTGAATCAGGCCGGCGGGAACCTCGATCAACTGCGCGCCGTTCTGAAAAGACTGGACTCGGCGCTGATCCGCCGCAACCAGCCGTTGATCCTTCAGGAGGTCCGCTTCGCCGTGGCAGCCTGCGGCCAGGCTGATCCCGGATTGCTGGAGCGGCTCAAGCAACACATCTCCGTCCGCGCCATGATCGCGCAGGCCAAGGCGGAGAAGGTTGCGGCCGCCATGGACGGGCCCGCCCTGAGAAACGCCTGGTTCTGGCGCTTGCTGGCGCGAGGCTTCGAAGAGGATAAAGGCGAGCCCATGGCTATTGCCCAAGCCTGCAGCGCCTGGGAGGAATTTCGTAAGCACGCGGTACGCGAAGGCTGGTTTCCGGCGGAAGGCCCTGAAGCCGCTACGCTTTTTCTGCACATGGCGGACCTGCTGCATCACGTGTCGCCCCCGAACCTGATCGGCGTCCGCGTCCGCTTTGAGCGCCAATTCGACGGTTATGCGGCATCTTATCGGGGCCAGCCTCCGGAAATCCGTGCGCTGATGCCCGACCGGAACAACCGCCATCTGTATTTTCTGTCGATACAAGAAGTTTTGGAGCGGGCTTGCCAAGCCGACCCATGCGCCGAAAACTTTCAACGGTGGCTGCGTCACACCGCCGAGGCGTCGCCAGACTCGTCCGATCTGGTGGCGGAGCGCTGGTGCGCGGCTCTGCCCAATGACATCCCTCCGCTGTTGCACCTGATGCAATCGGCGGAAAAGCGCAACGCGCTCCAGAAGGCCTTCAAGTACATGGAGCGGGCCGAACAAATCGACGGACTGAATGCCGATGTGCGCCGCGCCCGGCTGCGCCTCCTGGTAGCGATGGCGGTGCGGCATCTTCGCGAGAAAAAGCCGCACCTCGCCGAGAAGGAGTTGCGCCAGATGGCAGCGTTGCCGCAGGCACAGCAGGGCGACCGGCCGGCGTTCGTTGCGGCGTTGCGCTGGGTTTGGTGTGGATTGCAGCTCTGGCCGGGGGAGGCCACCGCCGCGCATAAGGAAGCGGTGCAGATTTTGGGCGACGGCGTTACCGCCCACCTTCTGATCCTCAACGTTCAGAACTGGTGCGGGCTGACGGAGCTCGAGCTTGGTAAGCCGCCAAAGCCCAGCGTGCCGCTGTTCGCAGCCATGGGCCGCGTGTGCGCTTTGGGCGACGATATGGGCATGCCGGTCGACCTGAGCCGGGAGATGCCGGCACAATTGATGAAGGAGCTATCCGCGCCGAAGGTCTCCGCCGACCCGCGGGCGCTGGCGGCGCTCGGCGAAGCTGCCATGCGGCGCGACGATTCTCGTCTGGCCTACGCGATTGCCGGGGCCGGCCTGGCGCAGGGCTCCGATAACCACGGCCGCTTCCTGTTCCTGCGGTCGCGCTCGTTGCCGCCGTGGGAAGACCAGCGCCGGTCCAGTTGTCTCGCGGCCGCCTCTGAACTGGCAAGGCGCCAGCACGATTCCGACTTGCTGAACCGGATCGGCGAGTGGCGGGATGAGTTGATGGATTGGATGGATGCCCCTGAGGTGGCCCAGGCCGCAATCGGCAGTGAAGAGATCGCGCGCGTGGTTCAGTATGAGACGGCGGAGCGGGGCTTTCCTGAATCGCGGCCCGGATCGCGGCCCGGATCGCCATTCGATTCGGAAGACGACGGGGAGTGCCAGTGTCCCGAATGCTGCGCGGCCAGGGGCGAATTGCCTGACCTGCCCCCGGAGCTGATGGAACTGGTAGAACAAATGGGGCCCGAGGCGGTGGCACAGGCCTTAGGCGAGATGCTCGGGATCGGCGGGAAAAAGAAACGCGGCAGGCGCCGCCCGTACCCGGATTTATATAGCGACGATGCTCCGTTCTAAGGCCGGCCATTTTGAGACCAGACATGACACTCGATGATCCGCGCCAGGTGCTGGGAGTCTCGCCGGAAGCCGGCGATGAGGAAATCCGCGCCGCTTATTTAAGGAAGGTCAAAGAATACCCGCCAGACCGCGCGCCGCGCGAGTTTGAGAAGGTGCGCGACGCCTACGAGACTTTGCGCGACCCGCGCCGGCGCACGCTCCACCTGTTGTCCGCCGATCCCAAACAGCCCCTGGTCTCCTTGCTGGATGGCCGGGTGTCCGAACGTCGTTTCACGGGGCCCAATGCCTGGCTGGCGGTTCTGCGGGAGCCCAAGCCCTGATGGATCGCAGCCAGATTCTGCAGCGATTTACGCAGTGGCTGGATAGCGCGCTGGCCGAAGAAGACCCGCCGCAGGGTATTCCGGCGGAGATTCTGGCGGAGGATTCGGCGGAAAGCGCTCCCACCGACTGGTACACCATGTGGGCCGCGGTGACCGCCCTCACTCAGGAGGTCAAGCTGCAAGGGCGGGCCTTCAAGCAACTGAGCGAGACCCTGGCCGCCGAGGCCGAACGGCGCGGCCGCAAGGAATCGCTGGGAGCGCTCCTGGAAATGCGGGAACGGCTCTTGCGCGGCCTGGAAGCAACCCGCGGCCCGGAGGCAACGCGCGGCCCGGAAGCCGTAGGCGGCCGCGACCCTCTGCAGCCCAATCTGTGGGATCGCCTGTTTCCCGACCGGTGGCGTAAGGCACAGCACGCGCTCGACGTGGTGCGCGCCCTGGAGGAAGGCTACCGCCTGAGTCTGGGCTATCTGGACGATCTGCTGTTTCAGTTTCAGGTTCAGCCCATCGAATGCGAAGGGCGGCAGTTCGATCCGCGTCGCATGAACGCCGTCGATGTCGAGGAGACGGACCGGGCGGCGGAGGGAACGGTGCTTTCCGTGTACCGTGTAGGCTATGAATGGAATGGCGAATTGTTCCGGCCGGCGCAGGTCCGGGTGGCCCGGCGGCCGGGAAACGGGGTGAGCATTGAGTGAAACGGTAGTTGGAATCGATTTGGGGACCACCAATTCCGAAGTGGCTGCATTTTTAGAGGGCCGGGTGCGCGTCCTCGGACCCAACCAAAGCAAGATGCTGCCGTCTTGCGTGGGAATCGCTCCTTCGGGAGAGTTGCTGGTGGGTGAAGCGGCGCTCAACCAGCAGCGCATCTACCCCGAACGCACGGTGCGCAGCATCAAGCGCAAGATGGGCAGCGGCGAAACCGTGATGGTGGCCGGTATGGCGTTTTCGCCCCAGGAGATTTCCGCGCTCATCCTCAAGGAACTGGCCGCCTGGGCCGGGCGCGAATTGGGCCAGCCGGTGTCGCGCGCCGTCATTACAGTACCGGCGTATTTTTCGGACGCGCAACGCAATGCCACCCGGGAAGCCGGCACCATGGCGGGGCTGGAAGTGCTGCGCATCCTCAACGAGCCCACGGCCGCCAGCCTGGCCTATGGTTTCGCCGACGGCGCGCGCCATACCGTGATGGTCTATGACCTCGGCGGCGGAACGTTCGATGTCTCCATCGTCACCATTGAGGGTGACGTGACCGAGGTTTTATCCAGCCACGGAAACAACCGCCTGGGCGGCGACGATTTCGACGACCTGTTGGCAGCCCGCCTGGAACGCGAGTTCCAGGAGCGGCACGGCATCCAACTGGGAGCGGAGCACCGGGCGGCGCGCGCGCGGTTGTGGTGGGCGGCCGAAACCGCCAAGAAGCAGCTCAGCTTCGAACCCTACGCCCGCGTGCGCGAGGAAGCGCTGGTGGTCCACAATGGCAAGCCGCTCCATCTGGACCTGGAATTGTCGCGCCAGGAATACGAGAAGATGATTCTGCCGTTGGTGGAATCCACGCTTGACAGCGTCTCCAAGGCGATGACCGATGCGGGAAAAAAGCCCGGGGATTTGGATGCCATTCTGCTGGTGGGCGGATCCACGCGGACGCCTCTGGTTTCGCGCCTGCTCCACGAACGCACCAACCTGGAGCCCCGGCAGGACGTGCATCCCGACCTGAGTGTGGCTTTGGGTGCGGGGGTTCTGGCTTCGCGCCTGGCCGGGCGCGACGTGGAACGCGTGCTGGTGGATGTGTCGCCCTACTCGTTTGGCCCGTCTTACCTGGGCGAGCGCGGCGGCGTGCCGTATCCGCACTGCTACCACCCTTTGATACACCGCAACACGCCGCTGCCGGTGACGCGGACGGAAAGCTACTACACTAGTTTCCCCGGCCAGACCCGCGTGGACATCCAGATTTTTCAGGGCGATGACGAGGACGCCCTGAACAATCTGCTGGTGGGCGATTTCCAGGTGGAAGGACTGGCCCGCATGGAAAGCCTGAACGAGGTGATGTGCCGGATGAGCCTGGATGTGGATGGCATTCTTCACGTTTCGGCCATCGAAAAGCGCACCGGCAAGTCCAAGCAGATTACCATAACTGGCGCGCTTCAGGCCAAGAGTGAGGAGGAGATTGCGGCCTCGCGCAGGCGTCTGGATGAGCTTTTCACCGCGCGGGTAGACGCCTTCGGCGATCTGGAAGGCGATCTGGAAGACCTGGGGCAGGAGGAAGACGGCGGGCTGGATGACGACGCCGGCGACGCGATTGAGGTGGAGGCCGCGCCGGTGGAGGTTCAGCGCACCAACGGGAAAGCAGTGGAGACGGATGCCCCTTGGGCGGCCCTGCGGCATGAGGCCGTGGATCTGGTCCAGCGCTCGCGGGCCCTGCTGGACCGCATGCATGCCGAAGACAACGCGGAAGCCGTGGCCTTGCAGCAGGCCATCGAAAAGGCTGTGGCCGCTCATGATTCGCACGCGCTGGGCGAAGCTGTGCGCTCGCTCAAGGAGTTGCTGTTCTTCGTGGAGGGCGCCTGATGTGCCCGGTCTGCCGCGCGCGTTTTCGCGGCGCCCGCGAGTGCTCCCGTTGCGGCGCGGATCTCACGGTGGTTATGACGCTGGCGGCGTCGGCATGGCGCCTGCGGCAGGCGGCGCGTGAAGCCGTTGCCGCCGGCGAATTTGCGCGGGCGCGCCAGTTGGCGTCGAGGGCGCAAGAGATCTGCCATGTGCCGGGAGGAAGACGGCTGGAAGCGCTGGCCGGGTGGTTGGGGGAGTAGGGAGAGGCTACTACCTGCCATCCTTAGTTCGGCGTACGTATCGGACTTTCTTGGTTTCGATTTGGCCGAGCACGTCATCGTGTTTCTGGCCATCGATGACATCTTTCAAGTGCACTTGGCCGTCCTCATATTGCAAGTGGATGCGCCAGCCGGAAATCTTATCGATATCCGCGCGGTACACCGCTTCCTTATAGCCGAAAACGCGATGCAGGCGCGTTTTCGGGAACTTGCGGGTGCGATGGCACTCGTGACCTTCCAGTTCGGCAAGTGCGTCCAAGAAATCCAGTTTAAGCTGATGGTTTGGAAGGCGTCTGGCAGCGTCGCAAATAACGCCCCATTCATCAAAGAGCGGAATTGTACGGGCCACTACGCCGCTCCGTTGCGCCTGTCCAATTGGCCTCCATACAGTAGTTGAGCAATCGAGCGGTATGCACGTTGTTCTTCACCTTGCCGGACGGCACGGAATAAGGTGACCACGGTCTGACCGAAAATCGGATCTTCATCGACGGTCAGAATTATCCGGATATCCACGCCTGCTCGTAGGGCGTACAGCGAGGAACTCAGGCCACCTTTGAGGTGGATTGGCAGCGGCTGGTAAAGTTCGGAAAACAACTTAGGCCGGTTCTCCCTCAGCAGGGCATACGCGCGCTTCAACGAATCTTGAATACGGCTCTGGTCGGCCGGGCTCAATTCTTCCCGGTCACGCCGGAATCCAGCCGTCGTCCGCTCGACGATTGTCCTGGCCGCTTTGGTAAGTGTGGGCAAAATGCAATTCCTTTTCTAGCATACGCCAAGGTGGAACATGTTGGGAACACGGTGGCCAGCAGCAGCCTGGTCGCGAAATCGAAGTTGCGTGACATGCCGATGGTTGACACGCCGATGTTGGGTGACATGCGATAAGCCTTTCACCCCATGCAAACATCGAAAGGTCCGCCGGATTAGTTCTCAGACGCTGCCGGCTGGCCTCCCTGCCTCACATCCCGGAGGGCGGTTCCAGGGCCACTTCGTCGCCGGCCTGAACGCCGGAGGTCACGGCCACCTGGGTGTCGTTAGACGCCCCGATTTCCACTTCGCGGGGCACGAACGCGCCAGCCTGCTTCACGTAGACCACGTTCTTGCCATCCGTCTCATGGACCGCTTCACGCGGCAGCAGGATGCCGTCCACGGGTTCGGCGACCTGGATGTCGGCGCTGGCCGTGAGGTCGGGAATCACGCTCGTGTTCGACTCTTCGATGCCGATGCGAACCGGGATGCGGCGGACATTGTAGTTCAGGCGGCGCCCGCCGACGGCCAGCGAACCCACCGATTCCACGCGGCCGTTCAGGGTCAGTCCGGGGAATGCATCGAAATGCAAATCGGCAGGTTGCCCGATGCGGACCAGTTCGGCCTCCGACTGGTTGATGGCGGCGTCCAATTGCATGCTTCCGGTATCCATCACTCGCAGGAACGGCTGTCCCGGCGAAACCAGGTCGCCGATCTTGATCTGCCCCGGTTCGCCGCCGCGGTAAACCGTCTGCAGCACTACCATGCCGCCGATGGGCGATTTAATGGTGCACCGGTCGCGATCCGTCAGATGGCGGTTGCGGTGACGCACCTCCTTTTGGTAATTGAGCCGGTAAACATTCAGGTCCGCCTCCTGCCGCTCCTTGGTGAGAGGAATCTGCTTTTGCGCATCCCGGTAGACTTCCTTCGCCTCTTCTACGGCGAGTTGCAGTTGTTCCTGCGTGATCGCGGTTCTTGCCGGGATGGCGCGCGCATCCTGGTTGGCTTTATCCAGCGTCGCCCTGGCCACGCGCAGGCCCTGGCGCAGCGATTCCATCTGGTAGACCAGTTGGGCCTCGCGCCGGCGGATATCGAGCGCGGCTTGCGACAGGCCGGCTTCCACGTCGTCCAGATGATCCCGCACCGCCTGGTCGTCAATGCGCGCCACCACTTCGCCCTCTTTAACCTTGGAGCCGGAGGCAGCGAGATAAATCAGAGTGAGACCGCGCCCCTGATCCGGCGCCTGCAGAATGGGCGCGGCGATATTGGCGAAACGCCGCGCGATGATGGAACCGGCCACACGGCGCGTCTTTTCCAGAACGCCGTGAATGGCGCGGGCGGTCCGAATGGGACTGGTTGGAGCCGGTCTGGACCCGGCCTCCGAGCGCAGGAACCAGGTGCCGGCCAGCGCGGCGAGCAGGAAAACCAAAAGGGGCCAACGGTATCGGCCTGGTGGCGCCGAACCTGGTGGCGACGAACCTGGTGGCGACGAACCTGGTGGCGACGAACCTGGTAGCGAGGACGAAGACTCGGGTGATGGAGCTCCGGGTGAGCTTGGGAACGCTGAATTCGGCGATGCGGACATGAGCGGCGATTGAACTTTTATTATATATCAGATAATACGGTTATGTTATGCGGGAATAGCGGTATGCGGCCCCCGCCAGAGAATGTGCCTGGTCTGCACCGGCGGAAGTTCGCCAATGGGTGCTGGAGTCTCGCCCGAGATTGGGCCGCTATAATCTGGACATGGCCTTTGCGGGACGGCGGGTTCTCTGCCTGGAGAGCCGGCGTGCGGTGGAGATGGAGGAATTGATCCGAAAGCAGGGTGGCGAGCCCTTCGTGGCGCCCTCCATGCGGGAAGTGCCGATCGAAGAAAACGAGAGCGCATTCCGGTTCGCGGACCGGCTCTACGCAGGAGCATTCGATATGATGATCCTGCTGACCGGGGTGGGCACGCGGCAACTTAACCGGCTTCTGGCTACCCGCTACTCCGAAGCCGCGTTTGCCGACGCGTTGCGCCGCATTACCGTGGTCGCCCGCGGCCCAAAACCGACTGCCGCGCTGCGGGAGATGGGGTTGACGCCGGCGATCGTCGCGCCCGAACCGAATACCTGGCGGGAGTTGCTGCGGGCCACGGAGTTCTGCCCCGAACGGCGCATCGCGGTGCAGGAATATGGACGCACCAATCCGGAGTTGTTGGAAGGCTTGCGTGGCCGCGGCGCGGAGGTGACCGCGGTTCGCGTTTACCACTGGGACCTGCCCGCGGACACCGGCCCTCTGCGCGAGGCCGCCCACCGTCTGGCAGCCGGCCAGTTCGATATCGCGCTATTCACCACGGCGGCGCAGATCGGCCACCTGGCGCGCGTGGCTCGGGAAGAAGGAATTGCCGAGGCGGCTCTCGATGGGCTGCGGAACTGCATGATCGTATCCATCGGGCCCACCACCACGGAGGCGCTGGAGGAATTCGGGCTGCGCCCGGAGTTCGAGCCCTCGCATCCCAAGATGGGTTTTCTGGTGAAGGAAGCCGCCGAGCGCTGAGCGCCGTTAGCCCAGGCGCTGTCAGAAAATAACCAGCTCAATCTCCGGCAACAGCTACAGTACGGTCGCGGCTCTGAAAGCGTGTCGGAGCCGCGACCGTCAGGGAGCGGTTGGCACGGTTATTTCGGAACAGTGCCTTAGATTAGAACCGAGTCGCAATGACAACCGGATCAGTCCCGGCACCCACCGGATCGTCTGCCGTCGCATCCACAAAACCGAGCGGGTCCTACTCCAGATCCTTGAAGATTTCGTCGCGCGTGAGTTCGAGGCGCGGATCGCCGGTTGTTGCGATACTGGCGCCGCGGACTTCGTTCAGCAAACCGCTGGAGTACACCAATATCGTTCGCAGCCGCGGATCGATCACCCAGATATTCGTCACGCCTTTCCGGTCGAATTCCTCCAGCCGTTCCATCGTCTTGGTCATGCGGTCGTCTTCGGACAGAACCTCGATTGCCAGGAACGCGGCATCCACCAGGTACTTCGTCTTGGGACGCGTCAACACCACGCAAACATCCGGCAGGCGATAGCGAGTGGCCCGGGTTTGCGACCGAAGTACCGGACACACGTAAACATGCGCATACTTGGTTCCGAGGGCGAAAATCAGGTTGCTCTGAACCGTGCTATGCGGCCAGTCTCCCACGTTGCGCTCCACCAGAACGCCATCTTCGTACTCCACATCGGGATGGTAAGAGGTGTTCAAAGTATTCTTCCACCGGGATCAGCGTCTCGACGCCCATGGCTTTACAATACCACCGCACGCCGGGGCGGCACTTTTTCGCGTGTGGGTGGGAATTTCCGGCGCGGCCGATGCCGCCGGTCGCGATAGAATCGGGGGCCGACGACGGCCGACGCGGAGTCTACTCCAGGTCCTGGAAGATTTCGTCGCGCGTGAGTTCGAGGCGCGGTTCGCCGGTGGTTGCGATACCGGCACCGCGGACTTCGTTCAGCGTGCCGTTGGAGTAGACCGACACGGTTCGCAGCCGCGGATCGATCACCCAGATATTCGGCACGCCTTTCCGGTAAAATTCCTCCAGCCTCTCCATCGTCTTAGTCATGCGGTCGTCTTCCGACAGAACCTCGACTATCAGGAATGCGGCATCCACCAGGTACTTCGTCTTGGGACGCGCCAATAGCACACAGACGTCTGGAAGACGAAAACGCGTGGCCCGGGTCTGTGACCGCAGTTCCGGAACGGCGAAAACCTTCGGATACTTCTGGCTCAGCCAGACGATCAAATTCCTATGAACCAGGCTATGCCACAAATCTCCCACGTTGCGCTCCACCAAAACGCCGTCCTCGTACTCCACATCGGGATGGTAAGATGTGCTCAAGTATTCTTCAACCGGGATCAGCGCCTCGACGCTCATGGTTTTACAATACCACCGCACGCCCGCGGTTCTTTTCAGGTAGCATTTTCATGTATGATGGCAGTCGCGTGCCGGTGTTTCGGCGGGAGGGTTACGTATTCATGACAGACCGTTCACAGTATCCAAACAAAAAGGCGGCAGACGAAAAACCGGGCATCAGCCGCCGCGGGCTCTTCGATACCATTTCGGCCGCCTCTCTGGCAGCGACGGCGGCGGCTCTTACCGCAAACCGCGCCAGTGCGGCGCCTTCGCCCGCGGGCGCGATCGAGCCGATTCCGAACTTCAAGTTCAACATCGAAAACCAGACGGGCTGGCAGGGTGAAGGCGGTTCGGCCAAGGAAGCCACGGTGGCCGAGTTCCCGATTTCGCAGAGTATCGCGGGCGTCTCCATGCGTCTCAAGCCCGGCTCCATCCGCGAACTGCACTGGCACGCGCTGGCCGCCGAATGGGCGTACATGCTGGAAGGCCGCTGCCGCGCCACTGTGGTGATGCCTAATGGGCAGTCCGAGATTTCGGATTTCGGACCGGGCGACACCTGGTACTTCCCCCGCGGGCACGGGCACGCGCTGCAGGGCATGGGTCCGGGCGAGGCCCACTTCATTCTGGGTTTCGATAACGGCCACTTCTCCGAGTACGGCACGTTCGACATCACCGACTGGATCGCGACGGCGCCCAAGAACATAGTGGCCCGATCGTTGGGGATTCCGGAATCGGCGGTGGCCCAGTTGCCGAAAAAGGAAATTTACATCGGACCGGGCAAGGTTCCGGAAATGGCGATCGAGCCGTTGCGCGATGCCCAGATGCAGCCGGCGCAGTCCTCGCACAAATACCGGCTGGACATGCAGCCCCCGAGAATTTTCCCGGGCGGCCGCGAGTACATCGTGTCGTCCAAGGAGTTTCCCATCCAGACCACGCTGACGGCGGCGCGCATGGATTTGCAGCCGGGCGCGCTGCAGGAACTGCACTGGCATCCGCACGCCGATGAGTGGCACTTCTACGTGCGCGGCCGGGCCCGCGTCGGGCTCTTCGGCTCACACTCGCGCACCCGCGTCGACGAGTTCGGACCCAACGACGTCGGCTTCATCCCGCAAGGCTTCGGCCACTATGTGGAGCAGATCGGCGATGAGCCGACCGAGATTATCATTCTGTTTAATAGCGGCGTCTACGAATCCATCTCGCTGTCCTCCTGGCTGGGCGGCAACCCGGTATCGCTGCTGGAAACCAACCTCCTGATCCCCAGGAGCCTGATCGATCAACTGCCGAAGCGCGAAACCGGCATCATTGCGAAGAAGGCTTAACCGGCAAGAAGGCTTAATCGGCGAGAGGCTGCGGAAAACCACCCCTTCGGCTTCAACTGGCCATTGAAGCCAAGAGCGCCGAGTTGGTTGATGTCCAGTTAAGATCGGCACCGGCAAGGCGTATTGCAAATGCCCCCTTGTCTCGGAGACTCACGGCGCGCAATTCGTTGTGTCGTAGCAGTACACTGTACAGAGGCAAAAGGCGAAGCGAAGACGTGAGCAAATCCCTCCGTTCGAGTTGGCGCCGGATGGCGTGAACTGCGCCCCGCCATCCGGCGATCAAAGAAAGGAGCGTGCGCCGTGGACATGACCATTCGTAGATATACCGACTTCGAGGAGATGAAGGCGGACGAGTATCGCTACTGGCAGAGCCGGCCCGTGCATGAGCGGTTGGCTGCTGTTGCCGAACTCACCGAAGAGGGATACAGGATGAAGGGTGTGGGGCTCGATGCTTTCAGACTTCAAACAACTCTTGTCCGTTTTGAACGCGCACCGGGTTAAATACCTTTGTCGTCACTTTGCAGGGTCGAAGAGAATGCTAATTCGTGTTGGAACAGACACCGGGGCACCATCGGCGGTTGGAGGGCCATACTGCCCATGCTTGATCACTTCCTGAGCCGACTGAACTAACATCGGGTGTCCACGAAGCAGGGTCAGACGCTGCACCTTTCCATTAGGCACAATTACGGCCGAGAAGGCCCGACACCGGCGGGCGCGGTGAAGTCGAAAATCGGTTTACCCGTGGCGAGGCTATATAAAACGTCCGGACAGAAGTCTACACCGTTAGGCCAGACGATGGTCCCCGCCTCAGTGTCCACCTGAACCTGCTTGAAGAATCCTACGTCCTCCAACTGGAGGAACACTCCTCCGCGCCCGACGATCCGTTGCCGGAAATCGAGTTCGCCCATCGTGCCATCGGTGAAGCTCAGTTCCAGGCGATGGCCGCACACGTGCTGGACTCGCTTAACTCTCGGATACATGAAGCAAATCCTATTCCAGAGGCTTGATTCTCTCTACCGGCTAAGCGTTGTGAAGCCGATGCCAGTTCTGCATCAACTCGCGTTGATGAAGCGCTGCCCATTCGAAACCATCGACGCCGCACGATTCGGAAGCGTGCCCTCGAGAATCGCGATCGGCTCGATTCCGACTTGAGCCTCATTCCCTGCATAGATGGCATGGATATGTGGCGGATTGTGGTCGTCGAAATACATACGGATTACGATGCCAAAGAAGCGGCTGATCTCGGGCATTTGCCCATATCCTACCAGGTCCTTCTTCACAGCCCGGCGACCAGTGGATCCGGCCAATTCCGACCTTTCCCCCGAAGCCCGGGTTCTTTGTGATTCTCGGCCTCGGGCTGGCCGGTTTCGCAGTGGGCTACCTCTTCGGCTATCTTCACCAACGCTACCGAAGGAAGAGCGTGGCCGCTCGTCCCGGCCCTCGGCAGCGCCAAAATGGCTTCGTTCCGTCACAATACGCCCGCCACTCCTAAGCCCGCTCAGGCAGCGTACCGCTACACGCAAACCGCCTGCCCGAATTGTCTTCGTTCCGTCACAAAATGGCAGCCCTCGCCCCAAGAGGTCACCAAAAAGCACAAAAAGCCCGCCCACCTTGACACAACCTGCTATCCATCGTGTAATATCAGCTATCCAGCAGCGGGAAGGAGCATGCGCATGATACCGACGAGAAGGTCGTTTCTCAAGATCGGCGCCGGAGGGATTGTTACATCCGTCCTCGGCTTCGATTTGCAGCCCGCCTATGCGGAGTCCCGCGAGTTGAAAATCTCGCGCACTACCGAAACCCGCTCAACGTGTCCCTACTGTTCGGTAAGTTGCGGCGTGATCATCCACACGCTGGGCGACAAAGCCAAGAACGTCACTCCGCAGGTGGTCCACGTGGAGGGCGATCCGGACCATCCCATCAACCGCGGCACGCTTTGCCCCAAGGGCTCGTCTCTGCAGCAGGACATTCTGAATGACCGCCGCCTGCTCAAGCCGCAGGTGCGCCGGCCCGGGTCGGACCACTGGGAAGACATCGCCTGGAACACCGCCATCGATGAGATCGCGCGCCAGGTAAAGAAGACCCGTGACGAGACGTTCATCGCCACCGACGCCCAGGGCCGCACCGTCAATCGCTGCGAAGGCATTGCGTGGAACGGCGGCTGCACCGACACCAACGAGTTCAACTATCTGGTGGTCAAGACCATGCGCAGCCTGGGGGTCTGCTACCTGGAAAACCAGGCCCGTGTTTGACACGGCCCCACGGTCTCCAGTTTGGGGCCCACGTTCGGTCGCGGTGCGATGACAAATGGCTGGATCGACATCAAGAACACGGACATGATGTTGATCATGGGCGGCAATCCGGCGGAAAATCACCCGTGCGGCTTCAAATGGCCCATCGAAGCCAAGCGCCAGCGCAACGCCAAGATGATCGTAGTGGACCCTCGGTTCACGCGCACGGCCGCCACCGCGGACATGTTCCTGCAGATTCGCGCCGGCGCCGATATCGCCTTCCTGGGCGGGCTGATCAAGTACGCCATCGAGAAGAACCGCATCGCCGGGGACTACCTTCTTAACTACACCAACGCGGCGTTCCTGGTGGACGAAGGCTTTGCATTGCCGGAAGACGGTGGACTGTTCTCCGGCTTCGACGCCACAACCCACGCGTATGACAAGTCCACTTGGAACTACCAGCCAGTGGCCGCGACCCTCAGGGTCGCGGCTGCCATGCCCCCCAACCCCGCCTATGACCTGACGCTCCAGCATCCGCGCTCGGTCTTCCAACTCCTCAAGAAGCACTATTCCCGCTACACCCCCGAAATGGTCGCGCGCATCACGGGCATCCCTGCCGACCAATTCCTCAAGGCCGCCGACCTGTTCACCTCCGTCCGCAAAGACGGCGACATGAAAAAGGCCGCCACCATCATCTACGCCGTCGGTTGGACGCAACACAGTTCCGGAACCCAGATCATCCGCACCGCCGCCATCCTGCAATTGCTTTTGGGCAACGTGGGCCGCGCCGGCGGCGGCGTCAACGCGCTGCGCGGCCACTCCAACATCCAGGGCGCCACCGACATGGCGGGCGTGTTCGACATACTGCCCGGCTACTTGAAGATGCCGTCCGTCGCCGATACGAATTTCAAAGCTTACCTGGACCGCATCACGCCCAAGGCTTCCAAGCCCGGCCCGTGGGAGTCTTTCAACTACTGGTCGAACACGCCGAAGTTCGCCGTCTCTTTCCTCAAGGCCATGTTCGGCGACGCGGCGAAAAAAGAGAACGACTGGGCCTTCGACTACCTGCCCAAACTCGACCGGCGCTACTCCTGGGCCGAAATCTGGGACGACATGTACAACGGCCACATCAAGGGTCTGCTGGCTTTCGGCATGAACGGCGTGGCCATCGGTCCCAATACGAGCAAGAATATCGACGCGTTGAAGCGGGCCGACTGGCTGGTGGTCTGCGAGATCTATCCCGACGAAACCAGCGAATTCTGGAAATCACCCGGCATTACGCCGGAGCAGATGAGGAAGATCCCGACGACCGTTTACCGCTTGCCGGGCGCGGGTTTCGCCGAAAAGGACGGCACCTTCGTCAACTCCGCGCGCTGGCTGCAATGGAAGAACGCCGCGCTGCCGCCGCCGGGCGAAAGCAAGCTGGACCAGGAGATTCTGGCGCGCATTTTCCTGAAGGTCCGGGAACTATACGTGAAGGAGGGCGGCGCGTTCCCAGACCCCATCCTGCACGCGTCCTGGAACTACTCCGACCCGCACAACCCGTCGCTTTCCGAAGTGGCCAAAGAGATCAACGGCCGCGCGCTGGCCGACGTCACCGACCCCAAACTCAACCAGACCTTCAAGGCCGGCCAGCAACTTCCGGGCTTCGCCTGGCTGCGCGATGACGGCTCCACGCTCTCCGGCAACTGGCTCTATTGCGGTTCGTGGACCGAAGCCGGCGCCATGATGCAGCGGCGCGGCACCGAAGACCCCTCGGGCCTCGGTGTCTATCCCAACTGGGCCTGGTCGTGGCCCGCCAACCGCCGCGTGCTTTATAACCGTGCCTCGTGCGATCCCGATGGCAAGCCCTGGGACGCCGACCGCAAGCAGATCTGGTGGAACGAGGCCCAGCAGCGGTGGGTGGGCGTGGACGTTCCCGATTTCAAAGTGGATTCGCCGCCCAAGGACCACATGGGCCCGTTCATCATGAATGCCGAAGGCGTGGGCCGCCTGTTCGCCCCGCTGGCCGCGTTTGCCGATGGGCCGTTCCCGGAACATTACGAGCCCGTCGAAAGCCCCTTGGCCAACCCGCTGCATCCGAAGCAATCCGGCAATCCCGTGGCCAAGAAATTCAGCAGCGCGGATGACAAGTACGCCACGCCGGGCGACGGATACAACATCGTCTGCACCACCTTCCGGCTGACCGAGCACTATCATTACTGGACCAAGAACAACCCGATGAACGTGCAGTTGATGCCGGAGCCGTTTATCGAAATCCCGGCGGAGTTGGCCGACGATATGGGTCTGCGCGGCGGCGAAACCATGAAGGTCTCCAGCGCCCGCGGCCACTACATCGCCAAGGCCATGGTGACGCGCCGCATCAAACCCATGCAGATCGACGGCAAGAAAACGTATCAGATCGGCATCCCCATCCACTGGGGCTACCGTGGCATCGCCGAAGACGCGGGCAAGACCGGCCTCACCCTGGCCAACATGCTTTCCCCCGCGGTCACCGATCCCAACGCTTACACACCGGAGTTTAAAGGATTCCTGGTGAAACTGGAGAAGGTATGAGGAAGGCAGGGGAACAGTGGCCAGTGGCCGGTGGCCAGTGGCCGGTGAGGTCGGCCCCCAGTTCTTCACCGGCCACCGGCCACCCGCCACCGGCCACCGTTGCCCCCAGTTATTCACCTGCCACTGGCCACCGGCCACCGGCCACCTTTCCTGCCACGTGGAGGTCCGCTGCCCTATGAGCGGCACCCTCCGCATCCAGGCCATCTCGGGCCACGCCGGCCCAGTTCCCGGCCAAGGCACGCAGCGCCAGCCGCAGGTGGCGAAACTCATCGACACCACCACTTGCATCGGCTGCAAAGCCTGTGAAGTGGCCTGCCTGGAGTGGAACGATCTGCCGTTCCGCGAAACCGTCTTCCAGAACACGTACCAGACCATGCCGGAGACGGCCTGGAATTACTGGAACCTGATCAAGTTCAACGAACATCCACAACCCGACGGCGGCATGATGTGGCTCATGCGCAAAGACCAGTGCATGCACTGTGCCGACCCCGGCTGCCTGGCCGCCTGCCCGGCCGACAACGCCATCGTGCAGTATCAGAACGGCATCGTCGATTTCCAGCAGGAGTATTGCATCGGCTGCCAGTATTGCGTCACGGGCTGCCCGTTCAATATTCCCAAGTTCAATCCCAATACCAAGAAGATGTTCAAGTGCACGCTGTGCACCGACCGCGTCTCGCAGGGCCTGGAACCGGCCTGCATCAAGGCCTGCCCAACCGGCTGCCTGCACTTCGGCACCAAGGACGATATGAAGGAACTGGCCGAATCGCGCGCGCTGCAGCTTCGCCAGCACACGGCCCACAACAACGCGGGCGTCTACGATCCGGCCGGCGTGGGCGGCACCAGCGTCATCTACGTGCTGCACGATATCGCGAACCCCGAGGCTTATGGCGGCTTGCCCAAGGACCCGCGCGTCCCCTGGAGCGTGCGGTTTTGGAAGCGCCCGCTGAAGTGGCTCGGCAACCTGGCGGTAATCGGCGGCCTTCTCGGCGTCACCATGCACTACCTGCGCTTCGGGCCGAAGCACGTGAACGACGTGGCTGACGCGAAGGACGTGAAAGCCGTGAAGGATGAAGCCTGATGGCAAACCTGCTGCGGTACACCCTGGTCGAGCGCGTTGTCCACTGGATCTCCGCCATCGCCTACACCTACGCCCTGGCCACCGGCGCCGCATTCTGGTCGCCGCACCTGTACTGGATCGCGATCGTGCTGGGCGGCGCGCCGACTTCGCGCTTTTGGCACCCCTGGGTGGCGCTAGTCTTCGTGGCCGCCCTGTTCTGGATGATGCGCGCCTGGCTCGCCGACATGCGGATCACCGCCGCCGACCGCGCCTGGGGCGGCGCCATGCGGCACTACATTCGGAACGAAGATGAGAACCTGCCCCCCATCGACCGCTTCAACCTGGGCCAGAAATATTTCTTCTGGGCCATGCTGGCGGCGGGTCTGGTGCTGCTGCTTTCGGGCGCGGTACTGTGGTTTCCGGAACTGATTCCGTGGAGCTGGCGCGGCCTGCGCTACGCCGCCATCCTGCTGCATGCCGCGTCGGCGCTGGTGACCACGGGCGCGTTCATCATCCACGTTTACATGGGAACCGCGGTAGTGCGCGGTGGATTCACCTCCATCATTCGCGGCGAGGTTTCGCCCGCCTGGGCCAGGACGCATCACCGGCTCTGGTACAACCGCGTCACCGGTCACCGGGTCACTGACAGATGACTGGTTCTGCCTGGGATAAGTCCGGCTCGCGATGGGACAAGCGAATCGCCCGCGCCGCCGAACTGGAACATTCCTGGCCCCCCGCAGCCGAACTGCTCCGCCTCTACCTGCAGATCGCCGAATTCCAGGCAGGCAACACCGGCCACCAGGCGCGTGCTACTGAATCCATCCTGCGCCTGGTCGCGAACCAGGCTCCGCCCCCGCTCTCACAGGCCGCCGAAGCGCTCCTCTGCATACCCGCCCGATGGCAGTCGGCAGTCGAATCTCCGTCGACACCGGCCGAAGCGTTCTTCTCGCTGGCCGTCCGGCAACCCCGCCAGGAAGCGCTGGCCCGCCGCGGCACCGCCACTCGAACTGAGGTCCAGCCCCTCTGCCCTTTCTGCGGTTCCAAGCCCGTGGTCGCCATCCTCCGCCCCGAAGGCGACGGCGCCAAACGATCGCTCCTCTGCAGTCTCTGCTTCACGGAGTGGGATTTCCGCCGCCTCCTCTGCCCGCAATGCGGTGAAGAAGACAAGGACAAGCTCCCGGTCTATATCGCCGCCGAGTTCCCGCACATCCGCGTGGAGGCCTGCGACACCTGCCGCAGCTACATCAAATCCGTAGACCTGACGCGCAACGGCCTGGCCGTGCCCGAAGTGGACGAACTGGCGTCCATCTCCCTCGACCTGTGGGCCGCTGAAAACGGCTACTCCAAGCTGCAGACCAACCTCTTCGGCCTGTAGGGGAGGAATCGGCTGTCGCCGTCGCGGCGATGAGAAGAGCCCCCCGGCGGTCGCAGTCGTGCCGGCGCTGAAGCGTCGGCCACCCGGCACGCCGGCGCTGGTCGACGTTGCGTATGCAGGCGTACGGGCTCGCAGAACGCCCCGGGCGCCGAAATGGCTGGAGGATGACCGCTTCGATATCATCGCGAAGGCGCCGCCCACGGTATCCGAAGAGGCACTGAAGGTGATGCTCCAAAAACTTGATCGTGCGGCGCTTCAAGCTGGCGCCGCATGCCGAAGACCAGCCGATGCCCGTATATGTTTTGACTGCGCAAGCTCCGGCGTTGACATACGCAATTTTCCTCCAGAAAATTCATGCGTTAAGTCTATTTGGCCGCCACGGCACGTCTGAGGAATGCGACGACATTGGCCAGGTCGGCTCGCTCGGCCGCCTCGAGTGGTGTCCGGCCATTGGAGTCTTTGACTCTCAGATCCGCGCCCAGTGCAACAAGCGCTTCAACCGCGTTCATCTTGCCCATTGCGGCTGCAATGTGAAGCGGCGTTTGAGCATCACCTCGGGTGCGAGCGTTCATATCGGCCCCGTGCATCGCGAGTTCCCGAATGACCTCGGCGCAATCCCCCAGCGCAGCATCGTGGATCGGCTGTGTGCCCGCCAGACTGATGGCGTTTAGCCGCGCGCCATGCGCAAGTAACACGCGGACACCATCAAGATCGCCTTTCAACGCAGCATCGGCAAGCGGCGTTGTGCCGGCTGTGCCAGTTGCATTCGGATCTGCACCCAGGGCGAGCAGCATCTTCGTGACATTAGTCTGGCCGCGCCTCGCCGTATACTCAAGCGACCACGGCATCGGTCCCATCTGTTCACGATGCTTTTCCCGGTCGGAATTCCAAAGCAAGAGCCTGATAGCTCTCAGATCCTGCAGGTCCGGGAGATTGAGCGCCACATCAAATGCTGTCCGGCCCTGCTGATCGCGCGCTTTAGGATCCGCGCCGGATTCGAGCAGCAGACCCACACATGCAGTCTGGCGTGAGTCGATTGCGATATTCAGGGGTGTCATCCCGTTCTCGTCCGTTTCGTTCAAAGGCGGGTGGTGCGACAGCAACTGCCGCATCCGATCCCCGTCACACCGACGCGCGGCTCGATGCAGCTCTCCGGCTTGGCAAAAAGCAAGGGATGCGACCAACGTGACAATCACGCGCATGGAAAAAGGATACCAAACAATGTTAGGGCGGCTAGATAAGGTGACGAGTTTTGGACGCTCAACACCCGAATACTTAAAACCCGAACGGCTTAGCGTTGGCCGAAGCCCGTATATGGAGTTTCAACGGAACAACCACGACTTCCAGCAGACCCGCCTTTACAAAAGGGAGAGTGCCCAACATCTCCCGGAGGCGAATCTGTCCAAGTGCGTGTCACGGTTCGCAAACGGCTTTATACCCGGGTGCATTCCACGCTGTCGGAGATGCACTCTCATCGTATGAGATCGCGATGCTCTAAAGCCGCTCCCGCCGCCGCGCGGATTAGCCGCTAAACGATCACCACCGTTTTAAAATAGCTATCTCGTGTACCTTCAATAATATACACTCTATCGCCAGTGAAAACTCCTGCACCTTCATGGTTAGCTTAGGGGTAGTACAAGGTACGCCATGTCTAGCGTGAGGTCAATAATGATGTTTCCAGCCGCGCAGTTCAACGCCAACCGCCAGAATTTCCGTTGGAGAGGCAAAATGGGTTCGTTCCGTGAGGGCCAAGCGGTTTCGTTTTCTTCAGTTTGGACCTCCAAAATGGGTCCGTTTGGCAATTCCTCCCAGCCGCCGCTGCGGCAGCGTGAGGCAGACCGAAAAGGTTCCCCCCGGGCAGCTTCAGCGCTAGTAAAAGTCGGGCGAGCTCTTCTCCATTTCGAGCAGCCGCAACCATCGCCAATCTGAGTGAGCCACCCCACGCGCTGAAACAACGGAACGCACCTGAAAGCGATTGCACGATCAGTCCGCCGCGGTACCCCCGAATCGCAACGGCAGCAACCACCCCTAATCGGAAAAAAGAACGAATAGTATGGAATTATTGGCGCGTTTACGTTGACGGGCGGTTTCCGGGCGTCCTTTGCAAGCGTTTAAATTTTCAATTGACTTGCGAGTCAAGTCATAGTATAAAATCACTAGCCTGAGGTGCGGTGTCAATTCCGCCGCCTGGCGCCGTCTGAGGCGTAGGTTTGAGGTGTGGGTTGATGTGGTTTTGAGGCGTGGGTTAAGGCGTTTGCCGAGCCCAGGCGCGGCTGTCCGCCGATCGCCATAACCGTTCGCTATTAGGGGGTGTGTATGTCGCCGAGTTCGCGATGGTTCGTGATTCGTTTTGCTGTTCTGGCAGTTGTCATGAGTGCCGCTTGTTGGGGGCAGTTTAGCGGCAGCATCCAAGGGACCGTGCAGGATCCCGCGGGTGCCGTGGTGCCCAACGCGAAAGTCCAGTTGAAGAACACGGAGACGAACGTGGCCTCCACCACTACGTCGGACTCGGAAGGCAATTACCGGTTTGTCAGCCTCGCCCCCGGTTCCTACCAGGTCACCGTGGATGCCAGCGGCTTCAACACGACCGCGGTTTCGTTCGCGCTCGAAACCAGCCAGAACCTGAATCTCCCAGTGGCCATGAAGGTGGCCACGGCATCGCAATCGGTGGAGGTTACCGCCCAGGCTCCCGTCCTGAATACGGCCGAGAGCCGGAACCAGATGACGCTCGAAACGGCGGCGCTGTCCAGCCTTCCGCTGGCGGGCCGCAATATGATTTCGCTGGTCACGATGGCGCCCGGAGTGATCGGGATCGGCACCACCACCGGCGGAAGTCCAGGGTCCGGCGTGGACAATTACTCCACGGAGCTGCAGGTGGATGCCAGCGCCAATGGTTCGGGCAGCGTCGGGAACATGTACATGGTGGATGGGCTGGATGTGACCAGCGCCATCCGGCCGGGCGTATTGAACCTGACGCCGAATCCCGATTCGGTGCAGGAAGTCAGTATCCAAACCAATACTTTCAGCGTGGAATACGGCCGTGCCAGCTCCGTCCAGATGGCCATGACCACGAAATCCGGCACCGAAGGCCTGCATGGCACCGCCAGCGACTACTTCACCAATCAAAAGCTATGGGCCGGGACGGAGTTCGTTCACAACTACTCTCCTTACCATAGCAACAACGTCTCCGCCACTATCGGCGGACCGATTGTTCCGCATCACCAGTTCTTCTTCTTCTTCTCCATTGAGCCTCTGCGCGCTTCGACTTCCACCGGGAACAGCACGCAGACCTATGAGGATCCGCAGTTCGCCAACTGGGCCAAGCAGAATTTCCCGAACACGCTGGGCACCAAGATCCTGAACAGCTATCCCGCCTCCAGCGCCACCACTACGGCGGTTCTGCAGACGGCCAATAATGTGTTTCCGGGGACCTGCGGCACGGCGGCCACTTTCAATCTGCCGTGCAACACGCCGATGATCGACTCCGGCATTTTCAACGGAACCAATTACCGCAACGGCACCCAGTTCAACGTCCGCATCGACAAGTATTTCAAGAACGACCGGATCTACGGCAACACCTACCGGACGGTTCTGGACACGGGCGGACCCGCCATCCGGCCGGCCTTCGCCGCCACCAGCCACTTCATCCTGAATGCCTGGCAATTCAGCGAGACTCACACCTTTTCGCCCAGCACGGTGAACGAAGCCAGCTTCGGGTACATGCGGGACGAGGGGATCCAGCCGAAGACCGGCCTGTTCAGCGTCCCCCTGATCAACGTAACCGGGCAGAGTACGGCCTTCGGCAACGGTTTCGCGGCGGGCGATTTCATTCAGCACAACTATCATTGGCGCGACGTGCTGACGCACATCACCGGCTCCCACACATTCAAGTTCGGATACGAGGGATGGTTCGGCGATGACGTGGAGCAGTTCCAGGGGCCGCACGCCCAGCCCACGTTCAATTTCAACAACCTGCTGGACCTGGTGCAGGACAAGCCGTTCACGGAGACGGGCGTGGCCTACAATCCGATCACGGGCAAGCCGGTGTTGTGGGATTGGAACGCCGCATCGAAGACCTTCGGCCTGTTCGCTCAGGACACCTGGAAGGTCAAGTCGAACCTGACGCTGACCTATGGCGTGCGGTGGGACGACTACGGCAATCCTTATTCGCGCTCCACCAACACCGTATTCGGCAACTTCATCCTGGGCCAGGGCGCGACTTTCCAGGACCAGGTTACGAATGGGAAGGTGGCGGTGAAAAACGACATCTTCAATGGGGCGCAGAAGGCCTGGAGCCCGCGCGTGGGCGTGTCGTGGGATCCGAACAAGAAGGGCGACTGGGTTGTCAGGGGCGGCATCGGCATGTTCCACAACTGGGTGACGCCGGCCAATGCGCAGGAGGAGCTCCGTGGCAATCCGCCAGGGCCGATCTATCCAACGTTCTTCGGCACTGGGGCGATTCCGCCGCTATTCGTGTTGGGGAACAGCAACGTACCTCCGTTCGGGTTTACGTACCCGGCGGTGGCCGGCGGGCAGCTTGATGCTCACGGTGGGATCGTCGGTCTGCAACCGGGTATCGGCGCCATCGATCCCAATCTGTTGACCCCGATCGCCTACAACTTCACGGCCAACGTGGAGCGCAAGGTGGCCCGCGATACGGTGGCCTCGGTGGGCTACTCGGGCTCGCGCGGCAGGGACTTGCTGGCGGGCGGCGGCCAGCAGTTCAGCGTGAGTTATGGCGTGGATATCAACAACTTCGCGGGTGACCTGATCCAGCACAACAGCACGGTTCCGACCCGCTTGAACCCGAGCTTCGGTTCGATCTCTTACACGCAGAACGATCGCCAGTCGAGATTCGACGCGTTGATTGTGGGTGTCCGGACGCGCTTTGCCAAGAACGGGTTTCTCAACGCCTATTACACGCGCTCCTCTTCGAAAGACGACACCCAAGTGTATCCGGTGGCCACCAACCCGTATCAATACTACGGGCCTTCGATCTGGGACTCGCCCAACCGGCTCTCTCTCACCGCGAGTTACAGCATACCCGGGTGGAATCAGGGCCACGGATTGGCCGGGCGCCTCACCGGCGGGTGGACCGCCAGCGGAACCACCATCCTGCAGAGCGGCCACCCCTTCACGGTCAACACGACCGCCGCGTTCCAACCGGTTCGGGACGCCAACGGCAATTTCACCGGGATCACTGCTGCCAGCGGCGACTATAATGCGGATGGCGTCAACAACGACTATCCCAACGTCACCAGCTACAGCATGCCAAACAGCCGCCAGGCTTATCTGACAGGCGTGTTCCCCAAGTCGAACTTCACCGTGCCCACGCTGGGTACCGAGGGCAATGAGCGCTGGGGTCAGTTCCGCAACCCGGGTTTCGCGGAGACCGACGCCAGCCTGTCGAAGGAAACCAGGATTACCGAGAGATTGCACGTGCAATTGCGGTTCGAGTTCTACAACGTGTTCAACCGTGTGAACCTGAACGGCGTCTCGGCGAATCTGTCGAGCTCTACCTTCGGCCGCGTGACCTCGCAACTGAATCCGCGATGGATTCAGATCGGCGCTAAGCTCTCATTCTAGGATGTGGGGCAGGTTGCTAACCTGCGGCGGATTGTTAATCCGCCTGCCGCCGCTCTTTACCCGGTGCGCACTCTCGCTGCTGCTCACGCTGCTGCTCCTCCCGCTGCCTCTCGCAGCCCATCCCTGCGAGTCCTGCCACCCAAAACAAGTGGCCGCCTATTCGCATTCCAGTATGTCTCGTTCGCTGCGCCGTCCCGCCAATGAGCCGGCAGGCGCCCTCACAGCCGCTGGTTCCGGCGCCCGATTTACCGTTCGCTCCGACGGTAAAGGCACCTGGCAGCGCATGGAGCGCGCAGGCGAGACATCCGAGCAACCGGTCGCGTATGTCATCGGGTCGGGCCGCCACGCAGCCGGGTATCTCATCCTGGTCGGCGACCATCTGTTTCAGTCACCGATCTGTTATTACACCAATCGCCGGGCCTACGGTCTGGCCCCGGGGTACGAACGAATTCCCGAACCCGATTTCACGCGGCCGGTCGGCGAGGAGTGCGTGCTCTGCCACTCCGGGCGGCCGCTGCATATTCCCGGCACGGCGAACCGGTACACGCCCCCCGTGTTCGCCCCAGAGGCGATTTCGTGCGAGCGCTGTCACGGCGCGGCCGAGGCGCACCTGCGGCGGCCGGTGCCGGGTTCCATCGTCAACCCGGCCAAACTGGCGCCGGCGGCGCGCGACAGCATCTGCGAGCAGTGCCACCTTGCGGGCGTAACCCGCATTCTTAATCCCGGCGTCCACTTCGGCGACTTTCGTCCGGGCCAGCGCCTGGAGGAGGTGTTCACCGTCTATACCCGCGCCGGCGGCGATGCCTTCAACTCTGCCTCTTTCAAAGTGATCAGCCACGCCGAACAGTTGGCACGGAGCGCCTGCGCGCGCAACAGCCACGGCGAGTTGTGGTGCGGAACCTGTCACAATCCCCACCCGGCAGCGGCGCCAACGTCCCAGACCTTCAGCGCACGTTGCCAGGCGTGCCACCAGGGTAAGCTGCCGAAATCGCATCCCACCGGCGCCAACTGCGTGAGCTGCCACATGACCCGCCGCCAGGCGCAGGATGGCGGGCATACCGTGTTCACCGATCATCGGATCGCCAGGCGCCCGCAGCCCGATGAGCCAACGTCTGAGCCACCAGATGGGCCGAGGTCTGATCCAACGGGTGAGCCAACTCCGCAGCCGGAAAGCCTGGTGGCGTGGCGTGATCCCCCGCCGGCGCTGGCGGCGCGCAACCTGGCGCTCGCCTATGTCAACGCCGGCATCTCCGGCCGCTCTCCGGCCCAAATGGTGCGCGGCTACCGCATGCTGACCGAGGTGCAGCGAGCGGCGCCTGGCGATATCGGCGTGCTCAAGGGAATTGGACGGGCGCTGCTGTTGGGTAAAGAGCCGCTCGAAGCCCTCAGGGCGTTCGAGCGGGTGCTGCAATTGGACCCAGACAGCGCCGGCAGCGAAGAGGACGTGGGCATCGCCTGCCTGGAGTCCGGCCAGGTGGAGAAAGCCGCCTCGCATTTGGAGCGAGCCCTGGAATTGGACCCGCTCCAGTTGTCGGCCGCGACGGCACTCCAGCAGGTTTACCGAAGGCAGGGGGAGGACAAGAAGGCGACCGCTCTGGGTGATCGAATGGCCGACCAGATGCGGCGGGTTACGCTCAGCTCGCCGATGAAATCGGGCAAGTAGACGTTCATCGTCCGGAGAATGTCGCGGGTGCGCAAAGCCGGCCAGCCCGGGCGAATCCGGAGGCAACCGAGCGAAGGGGAGGTTGCGAGTCGTCGGCCCAGTTGGCGAGTGGCTACCCGCATGACACGCCGGAGTTGTTAGAGCTGGCCCTGTGAGTACTTATCGCGCCGTCGTCGTCTTCCCGTCCGCGTCGTCGTCCTCGGTTCCTGGCCTCGCCTCTCTCTCGCCGGGCTTGGATTCTGATATCGTAATCGCGGAGGAAACCATGCTCAAACGGATCTGCGCGCTGATGCTTTGCATGTCTTTCGCGTTTGCGGCCGATGTCACCGGTACC
>Ga0210402_10000526_pt1 | contig 42642 bp, 34 predicted proteins | sample IncBWC7MmetaG_FD_161055 | JGI IMG/M metagenome (GOLD analysis project Ga0210402, IMG submission 161055) | Forest soil microbial communities from Barre Woods Harvard Forest LTER site, Petersham, Massachusetts, United States - Inc-BW-C-7-M | ecosystem: Environmental > Terrestrial > Soil >...
GAGTACGCCAACGGCGAGATCGCAGTACCGTGTATCGTCGAATGCTGTGCGGCGATCGCGCAGCACAACGGCAAGCACGCGTGCCTCGCGGGGCGTTCCGGAGTAAGTGGCATCCTGCCACAATAGGTTATAGAAGCGGGTGTCCAGTGTTTGGTACTTCCGCACCAAATCCGCCAACTGCTTCAGTTCCCTGTCGCTTCCATAATCCCGCAGCAGAGCCGCCGCGCCCTGCAGATCGTCGAAGCCCGCGTTCGGGCGATCCGCGACCTTGAGTGCCCGCGCCAGAGCCGCCGGGAGTATGGCCCGATTACCGTTTCGCGCCAGCACCAGGGCAATATAGGATGAGCCTGCAAGGTCATTGTCGAGGGCGTGCCTGAGAGTCTGGGTGGTCACGGGATTGCTGCCGTATTCAATCAGGGAATTGGCCGATCCCCACGCGTTCCATGGCGCGCCGGCAATCCACGTTTCGATCAGGAGAGCGTCGGTCTCGGGAGACGCTTTGAGCTTCCTCAGCGGGGTCTGCGCCAGGAACAAACTGGGGCGCAACGGCCAGTCTTTCGGCTCTGCCTTTCCCGAGAGAAGGTCCGCGACGGCCGGCCGTGGAACACCTTGCGCGGCCAGGAGATTGGCGGCCACTTCCGCCCAGCGCTGCCGGTCCTGGCCGATGGCGGGCTCCAGCAGCGGCATGAGTTCACCAATCAGATCCTCATTCTGCCCCGCCAGATACCCGGCAATGGCAAAGACTTCACGCGGGGTTCCCCGGCTGAGCGTGTTGGCGATCTCGCGGACCAGGAAGGGGCGCTCAGTGGCCGGCGGTGGCCCGAAATCGGCCAGGCCGGCTCGCGCCGGAATCGTCAGGTCCGCACCGGAATCGGCCGTCAGCCGCCACAACTCCGAAGCCGGATTCCGGTTCTCTCGAAGCGGGAAAATCAGCACCTGACCAGGCTCGATGTGGGGTAAGGGCGGCGGGTAACCGTTGACGATTTGGGTAACGCTGGGACCGTACGCCCAAAAAGACACTGGAAGCAGGTTGACCGCGACCGCCTCTCCGGAACCGGTATAGGAACGCAGCACCTCGACTTCAGCGGTCATGGCCCATGTCTCCGCTTTCCAGGGAAGCGAGCCGTCCGGAACGCGTTCTCTTTTTTCGACGCCGAGGACGCGGCCAACCACCAGCACCGGGGCTGCCGCCGTTTCCTTCAACTGCCAGATTTTGAGGAACCCCGCTTCCACGCTGGCCGGTATACCCACCAGCAGCGGAATCGCCATGAGAAACGGCGCCACATACGTTCTGGTCCGGTGGTGCATGCTTCAGCTTAGTACACCGTTTCAATAATACGGTCTCGTATTTCGAGGCAGACGCTCCGTGACCGTCGCGGCCCTGGTCGGAGCCGTCGCGGCTCTGGTCGGAGCCGCGCGCGTGAGCAAGCGGTGTCCCGATACGTTGGCGAACTTCTGAAACGGTGTACTTAAGCGGCGCGGCTGGCTGCGCACTCTTGGGCCGAATGGTGGCCGGTGTACTAAGGCGGTGCATTAAGGCGGTGTATTAAGATGAAAGCATGCGCTGCCTCCGGTCGTTATGCGCGGTGTTGTGTGCGGTGTCATGCGCGATGTTGTGCGCGGCCAGCCTTGCCTGGGCGCAGGGCACCACGCCAAAGTCCACGCTGGAGGACTATCCCGCACACGCTACGGTGGGCGACGTCGGGGTCGGGGCCGAGTTCATGGTCCATAGCTTCAGCCGCGGCGAGCAGATGTTTATCGCACCGGACTACCTGGTGGTGGAAGTGGCGATGTTCCCGCCGAAGGGGCAGGCCGTCCTGGTGGAACCCGGCAAATTCAGCCTGCGGATCAATGGCAGGAAAGCCGTGCTCTTTGTGCAGACGCCGGCCGCGGTGGCGGCATCGCTGAACCATCCCGAGTGGGAACAGCGGCCTCGCGCGGATGCTGCGATCGGGATGGGCGGCATCGGCGTCGGCACCGGACAGCCCCGGCAGACCGCGCCGTTTCCGGGTGCGCCGCAGTCCCGCCTTCCACAGCCTCCACGCGCGCCGGACGCGGACAATCCCGCCGGCATCGAGCGCGAGCGCGTCAAGCCGGAGGAATTGCTGGTAGAGACGGCGCTGCCGGGAGGCGATCACCGCGGCCCCGTCAGCGGCTTTCTATACTTCGCGTTCAAGGGCAAGACCGGTTCCATCAAGTCTCTCGAATTGCTGTTCGAAAGCGCGGTGCTGAGGCTCCGATAGGCAATTAGTACCCGCCCTCCAGCCAACGGCAGGACAGCCAACGGCAGGACAGCCAACGGCAGGGCAGCTTCCCCCTGTGCGCCCGGCGCATCCCGAACAGGTTAGCAACCTGCCCCAGAAGCTTCATCCCATCCGGGGCAATGGTGTAGAATCGACCTGGATAGGTGGTCCATCATGCCACGAGCACCAATCGATCGCCGGTCCTGGCTGCGCGGCGCCCTCGCGACGGGGACGCTCTTCGGCTTGGATGCGCTGTTTACAGCCGAACGCACCGATGCGGCCGCGGTGGGGCCGAACGACAAGATCAAGGTCACAAAGGTGGAAGCGTTCGTTCTCAAGAACTCATGGGTTTTCGTGAAGGTTTCGACCGATGCCGGCATTACCGGTTGGGGCGAAATGCTCAAGGACGATGCCAAGGCGTGCGCCGCGGGAGCGCTCGAAGTGGCGCGTTATCTGGTCGGCCAGGACCCCAATCGCGTGGTGTTTCACTGGCAGGCGATTCAGCGCGGGTCGTTTTATCGCGGCGGCCCGATCAAGACCGCCATCCAAAGCGGGATCGATCAGGCTCTCTGGGACATCAAGGGCAAAGTCTATGGCGTGCCGGTTTACAAGCTGCTCGGCGGCCCCACACGCGACCGGATCCGGGTCTACGGTCAGGTCAACGCGGCTACCGGCGTCAACGCGATGAAAGTGGCGCCGAATGCGACGCGGGCGCCTTTCAAATACATCGAGGGGCAGAAGTTCGTGGCTGAAGTGGCGGAGCGTTTCAAAGCTCTGCGGGACCGTCAAGGTGCCGGCGTCGATATTGCCATCGATTTTCACGGGGCGGTGGAGCCTCCCACGGCCTCGCTTCTCATCAAAGCGCTGGAGCCGTATCAGCCGTGGTTCTACGAAGAGATTGTTCAGCCTCTCAACGTGGACATGATGGCCGAGTTGGCAAAGAAGACCCACATCCCGCTCGCCACCGGTGAACGCATCTTTACGAAGTGGGGCTTCCGGGAGATTCTCGAGAAAAAGGCGGCTATGATCCTCCAGCCGGACGTCTGCTACGCCGGCGGCATCACGGAACTCCGGCTCATTGCCGGGATGGCGGAGGCTTATTACTTGCCGATCGCGCCGCACAATCCGCAAGGACCGTGCTCGCTGGCGGCCAGCCTGCAGGTTGCCGCATCCATCCCGAACTTCCTCATCCAGGAGCGCGGCGATGCGGAGCACGCCAACCTCCTCGCCAAACCCTTGCCTCCGGTGAAGAACGGCCATCGCGACCTGCCGACCGAGCCGGGCCTCGGCATAACTATAGACGAAAACAAGCTGATGGCGCAGGTCGGCGAGCCCCAGGAGTACCGGACGCGTTACGACCCCGACGACGGTTCGGTCGTCGATTGGTAATCCGCAATGGCACGCTGCCGCCCTCTCAAGCACACAATTGTATGTGACAGCACAAAACTCTCCGACTGATAACGAAGGTCAACATTGTAACGTTGTGTGTTGGCCTGAATACTGGGCCTAGCCTCTGGAGGGCGATCAGAGATGTACATGATTATCAGATACCCGGTTGGGGTGGTCGTTGAAGGTGTGGTACTGGCGGAAGGAAGCAACCGCATGCGCGTCGCCGCGGCGGGTTTTCCGGACACCATCGAATTGGAGCGCTCGGGCCCACAATGGTTTACTGCAGCTCGCCAGCCGGTTGAGTTCGATTTCCTTATGTCAAACGCCGGCCAGGAGGAGGGCGTTTCCGCTCCAAGTCCACTTCTGGCTGCCCGGGCCGCCGGTGACAACACAGGCGAGTAGTTTTTTTTGACGGATTTGCAGGCGCCTGCCATCCGGGATAGGAGCGTGGTTCGCTCTCGTGGTTCCGACGAAGGGTCGCGGCGGGTGCTCGCGGCCCTTCTCTTCTTCGGGGCTAATCCCGGCGCATTCGCAATCGGGGCGTCGCGCGGTGGCAACTGGAGCCGCGGTAGCCGCCGCGACTGAGTCTGCTCAGCGTCATACTGTTAGTTTGTCCCCACTAGTCAAACCGCCCCGCCCCGCCTGGGCTCAGTGGATCGGCCCGGAGACGCTCATCTCGCAGGTTCGTGGCACGGCCCCATTCCTGGAGCCGCGCCTGGGCGCTACCGAGCCCGGCCGACTCATCGAACTCGGCCAGTCGCCCGACGGCTTTCTGCGCATTCTGGCCAGTTGGGAGAACATCCTGCGCCCCAACCTGAACCCCGAGGAACAGTTGCAGGACTACTTCGCCTTCTGCCTGGCCTGTCACCACGCCACCGTCGCCACGTTCGTGCCGACCGATGTCGATACCAAAATCCGCGGCATCGTCTGGCGCGAATCGCGCGACCCCGACGTGCTGCGGCCCATGCTGCGCCTGGCGCTGGCCTCGCGCGCCTGGACTGAAGACGGCATCTCGATTCGCGCCATCCGCGGCGTCAGCGGCCACAACGGCGAACAGTGGAGCGCCATTGCGGCCGGACTGGGCCGCCTGCTGGAACTCGGCGATACCGCTACCGCCGAAGAAGCGCAGGCCGCCATCGAAGCCGAGATCGATCGCGAACAGGCGGTCTTCGATGAAGTCGCCGCGGAACCGGGCGGCGAACTCGACCTGTTGCGCCTCTCGATGACCCTGGCGCACAACCGCGGCGATCTGACTCAAGGCATGGGCTTCTGGAAGTGTACCCCGTTGACCGCGCCGGTGATGGAACATTTATCCGAGCGCGGACGCTTCGGGCTCGCTGTCCGGGTGTATCAACACACCGGGATCTCGGCCGAAGGCCACCGGCACTATCCCCTGCGCGCGGTGAAGGCGCTGCGCCGGTCGGCGGCCACACTGCTGCCGCTATGCCCGTTTCTGGACGAGTGGGGCGGCGTGGTGGCCGAACTGGAAGAAAGCCACGAAGTGCTGACGGCGCTGGTGGGCGGTTGCCACAAGGTACCGGGGCAGCAAGGCTACTACCGCGCCATCGCCGGCATGCGGGCCGCCTCCTCCGGCAAGTTCGAACGCGCGGCCGCGCGCATGCCCAACGGGGCGCAGCGTCTGCTGCGCGAAGCCGACCTGCGCAAACTAATCGATGTGCCGCGCGTTTCCTTCGAATCCATGATGCGCAAGCGCGCCCGCGCGGCCCTGGCAATGTTCAGCGGGAAAGACTGACGCTCAGCCCTTGTCGGCCGGGCGCGGGCATCACGCTCCGTAGTCCCCGGCCCCCGGCTTCCTAACCCCAGCCCCGAATCGGTCGCACGCCGCCCATTAGTACTATTAGTACTGTAGCAAACGGGGTTCGGATCGGTTCCATGCGCTAGTATGTAAGATACAGTACGAACAGATCCAAACCCATGTCATTTCTCCGCGGTTTCTTTCTTGTAGCCTTTCTGTCCGTTTGCGCCCACGGTCAGCCGGTCGTCTCCCCGGTTTTCCCTTCCGGTCAGGATCCCACCGGGCCTCGGCGCATTCCCGATTTCCTTCGTACCGCGGCGGTTCCTGCCCCCTGGGCTGCCGCCCCGCTCTCGGCTGCCGAGGCCCAGGTCCAGCGTCACGGGCCTCTGGTACAGAAGGGTGTCCGCCGCGCAGTTCCAGCCGCTGCCTTGCGTCCCAACCTGGTCTCCATGGCTGACGGCCGTACCGTATTGACCCTGGCGGTGGCTTCCCCGGGGGCCACCCGCGTGCGCATCCACTTCACGAATTTCCGCGCCGGCGCCGGCCAGGTCTGGGTCTTCGCCGCCGGTGACGAATTCGCCTTCGCGCCTTATACCGGCAGCGGCCCCAACCGCGATGGCGAGTTCTGGGCCGCCGCCGTCAATTCCGATACCGCCATCATCGCCTACACCGCTCCCGCCGGCCAGACACCTGCCCAGCCTCCGTTTACCGTGGATGCCCTGGTTCACGAATGGGCCGCCACCGCCGCCGGTGCCCCAAATGCAACCGGTGCCCCCAATGCAACCGGTGCCCCCAATGCAACTGGCGCCGGATCTTGCGAGATGGACGCCGCCTGCTTCCCCGATTTCCGAACCGCCGCCACCGCCGTGGTGCGCTACAGCTTCATCCGCGATGCCCCCGATAACGGCAGCTACGTCTGCTCCGGCGCCATGGTCAATACCATCGGCAAGTCGCTCAAGCCCTACATGCTCACCGCGCACCACTGCATCGCCAGCGATTCCGAAGCCAAGACCGTCGAAGCCAGCTTTCTGTACCAGGCCGCCTCTTGCAATGGCGCACCCCCCAACCTCGGCGCGTCCGCAGTCCCCACCGTGCTCGGCGGCTCCTATCTGGCCGGCGACGTCATAGCCAACGGAGATTGGGCGCTGCTCCTGCTGCCCTCCGTCCCCGGAGGCGTGGCGTTTCTGAACTGGAACGTGGCGCTCGATGCCGCGGCTTCGGTCACCGGCATCCATCACCCGGAAGGCTCCTATACCCGAATCGCCCAGGGAAGCCGCACCGCCGACCAGGGGATCGCCATCGGCAGTGAAACCGGGCCGGCCGGCGCCTACTATCAGGTCGCCTGGTCCACCGGAATTACCGAGGAAGGCTCCTCCGGTTCGCCGCTGCTCAATGCCAACCAGGAAATAGTCGGCACCCTCACCGGTGGTCCGGTAATTCCGTCCGGAGCCAATGCATGCAGCGTCAAACCCGCCGGCATCTACGGCCGCTTCACCAACGCCTTTCCCAACGTCAAATCTTATTTGCAGGACGCGCCACCCGCTACCGTCTCGGCCGATACCGCCGGCCTCAGGTTCCAGGTGAACGATGGCGTGGTCGCCGACCCCACGCAACAGAAGATCGGCATCACCACGCTGGCCGCCACGCCTCTCGGCTACGCGGTCCAGGCCAACCGTCCCTGGATCAAAGTACCCACAAACGGCACGGTCTTAGCCGGGTCGCCCGCGTCGCTGGCGGTTTCCATCGACCCCGCCGGGCTCGGTACCGCGGGAAACTATTCGGGCAGCATCACCGTCGCGCTGCCCACCGGCGGCAGCGTCATCATCCCGGTGGTGGTGGCCAGCGTGGTCACCAGATCCAACGTTTCGGTCAGCGTCTCTCCCAATCCCGTGTATCAGTTGACGGATCCGTCGGGCACGGCCTGGACCTACACCGTGACCGTGAAGGAGACCGCCGGCATGAACACCCGCATCACGGGCTTCAAGGTAGACGGTTCCGACCTAACCGCGCAAGTGCAAAGCGCGTTCGGCGCCAACCTCGCTGCTTCTTCTGGTTTCTCAACCGGTGTCCGCTCCCCCAACGCCACCGTTCCCAGCACCCATACCGTGGAAGTGGATGGCGCGGACGACGCCACCGGCTACACCTGGCAGCAGACCGTGCCGGTGCAGTTCCTGGGGCCGGCAAAACAGGCCGTCCTCAGCCTTATCAGTACGCCCGACCCCATTCGCGAAGACGATGCCGCGCCCGCCAACTGCACCTGGAAGCAACAGCTCAAACTCTCCGAATCGGGCGGATTCGCAGTTCAACTCAACCGCTTCGTGATGGGCAACAACGATTTGACCGCATCCATCGCCGGCGTCTTCGGCAGCACCAACTTCGCCGCGGGGCAGACCGCCGGCGCGGGCATCTGCTGGTCCAACCTCAATCCGCCGGTCAGCCTGGCGATGGAACTCGATGGCACCGATAGCGCGGGCAACGCCATCGTCGCCAGGACCACGGCGAACTTCTCCGGACCGCTGCCGGGCACCGCGCCGCTCAATCTCTTTCCTGGAGTGGTGTCGGTTGGCGCCGCCTCCGGTGGGGCTGCTGCGTTCACCTCCACGGTCGCCATCGATGCAGGCGGCTCCAACGCGGCCTGGACGGCCAACACCAATGCGGTTTCCTGGCTGACCGGGGCGCCGGCATCGGGAACGGGCAACGGCACATTCACCCTGACCGTCAATCCCGCGGGCCTTGCCAACGGCACTTACACTTCGGCCGTGGTGGTTCAGTCCGCCAACACCACGCCACAGATTCAGGCCATCCCAGTCTACCTGCAGGTCGGTCCGGCGCCCGCGGCGCCCAGCATCTCCGATGGCGGCTTTACGAACGGCGCTTCCTTCAAGACAACCATCGCACCCGGTTCGCTGATCAGCATCTTCGGAAGCAACCTCGCCACCAGCGGCGGTTCCGCGACCACGGTTCCCTTGCCAGTGTACGGCAACAGCACCTCGGTCACTATCGATGGGTACGCCGTTCCGCTCAAAGATATCTTCCCCACGCAGTTGAACGTGCAGGTGCCGTGGGAAGTGAAGCCGGGCACCGTGCAGGTGACGGTGAACGTCGCCGGGCGCACCGACACCAAGCCCATGCAGGTGGTGCCAGTGGCTCCCGGCATCTTCATGGATGCCGCCACCAGCCGTCTGGTGCCGTTTTCCACCGGCCATCGCGGCGACTATATGATCCTGTTCATTACCGGCCAGGGCACAGTTTCGCCAACCGTCCCCACCGGCGCCGGGCCGTGGGCCGGAACCGCGCTGGCTCAGTTGCCGGTGCCGGTCCAGTCCGTCCAGGTGACCATCGGCGGCGTCACCGCCCCAGTCCTGTTTGCCGGAATTCCGGCTGGCCTGGTGGGTGTGACGCAGATCAACTTCCAGATTCCCCCCACTGCCACGCTGGGCGACCAGCCCCTGGTGGTCACCGTGGGCGACCAGAAGAGCCAGGCCGCCACGGTCACCGTGCAGTAGGGCCGCAAAAAACGGAGACAAGCATGTCCCAGCGGGCAATTGTCGGCAACTAAGTCTTTTATTTCCAATGCGGCCAAAAGCTATGGAGACATGCATGTCCCCGCAGGCGCCTGGAACCTGATGAATCAGGCCAGCGGAGTGGATGATGGCCCGTCTTCCATCCACCGGCCGGGCGCGACGCGGCAGGTGACGCGCCAGGTGACGCGGCAGGTGAGGATGCTCGCCGACGCGCCGGAAGCAACATGGGGCCGCCTCCATCGGAGCGACTCAGTTTCGGTCGCCGGCCGGCTTTTCGGTCGCAGGCCGGCGGAAAGGCTGCGACGCCCCGAGTCTCGCATCCTTGACAGCGGCGAGGCAGTCATCCGGAATCTCACGCGCGAACGCTACGATTTGCGAACGGTCGGGCCTCAAGTCATGGATGCCGATACCGCGGAACGCGCCCCATCAGCCGGGAGAGTACCGGCGGCCCCAGGCCAACACCCGGCGTAAGATTATGCTTGACTCCGCCCTTAGGTCAGCCCCCAAGATGTCGAGGAGGGATCGGAATGAGCAAGCTCTACCGGGTACATGAATTCGCCGAACTCGCGGGTGTCACGGTGAAGGCTCTGTATCATTATGACCGGCTGGGTTTGCTGAAACCCGGGCGATCGGGCGCCGGGTACCGGATGTACGCGGACCGCGATCTGGAACGCCTGGAGCAGATTATTGCGCTGAAGTTTCTCGGCATCCCTCTCAAACAGATCGCGGTCGTGCTGGGCCGTGCCGCTCTCGAATTGCCGGACGCCTTGCGAATGCAGCGCCGGGCGATCGAGGAAAAGCAGGCGCTGCTAGGCCGTGCCATCCGCGCGATCCGCGCGGCGGAAGAGGCTCTCGAACCCGGCAAACCGGCCGACCCCGCGATCCTGAAACGCATCATCGAGGTAATCGACATGCAGAACGACATCGAAGCGATGAAGAAGTATTACGGCACTGCCGAGGCGTGGGAGCAGCGCCGGCGTTACCACGAGGAAGGGCCATCGCCCGAATGGAAGGAACTTTATCGCGATGTGCGGGCCTCGCTTGGGGAAGACCCGGCCAGTGAAAAGGCGCAGGCGCTGGCGGACCGCTGGCTGAACCTGTCGGTGAGAGCCTGGAGCGGCGACCCTGAAGTCCAAACGCCCAACGTGACCGCCTGGATGGACCGGGAACACTGGCCGGCCACGATGAAACAGAGAATCGCGGAGTTCCGTCTCGAAGAGGTCACGGAATTCATCAGGCAGGCGGCCTGGTCCTCCCGCAGAAAATATTTCAGCCAGGAGGCCTGGGCCAAGGTGGTGAATTTGAGGGACGAGATGAGGAACCAGGCCGCGGAGGATTTGTCGCGCTCCTGGCAGGCCCAGGTGGATCTCTTCCGCGACGTCGAAGCCTCGCTTGCGGAAGACATGCGGGCGAAAGACCCGGCGGGCGAACCGGCTCAGGCGCTCGCCGCTCGTTGGCTGGTGCTCGTCGATGGGACCAGCGGCGGAAATCCCGAGGTCAAAGCTGGCGTGATGCAGGCTTGGGCCGACCGGAGGAATTGGACGGCCACGCTGCGCTGGCAAATGGAGGCCGCGTATGGGACGACATCCGAGCGGTTCGAGAAGGTCGCGGCGTTCATCGACGCCGCGCTGGCCTGCGCGGGGCACGCACACGCGGCGCCACTCCCGACGCCACTCACCGCCCCACTCACCACTGGGCCGCCGACCGCACAATCGTCACCAGGTTCCAGGTGACCACCGCCGCGAACCAGTAGTTCAGGAACACGATCACGCGCTGGCGCTTGTACCGGATCGCGGCCATCACCAGCAGGACCGCGAAGCACTTCGCCAGAAGCAGTCCAGCCACCGGGCCGAGCCGGATCAACCGGCCCACGAACAGGCTGGCTTCGCCCGCACCCAGGCGCAGACCGATCAGGGTGGTCAGCGCATCCAGCGCTTGCAACGAAAAGAAAACCGCCAACGAAGGCGTGGGGAATTCCCTGCGGGTGAGGAACGGGATCATGGTCGTTCTTGTCATTGTTCCAGCCCGCGGCGTGGATCTTCCAGATTGTCTTTGGTTAGGGCCAAAACCCTGCTACCGGCGGTTGACGCCGGGATGGTTGAATCGACCATGCGAATCCCGACAGTATGTGGCCGGCAAGCCCGTAGTATGGCCAGCTAAGATAGTGTCTTGGAGATCGTCATTTGAAAAAACTGCTGCTCTTGCTGCTGGCCGTTGTGGTGGCAGTGGTGGCGTGGGGGATCCTGCGCAAGAACGAGCCGCCCAAGGTTGGGTTCGCTAAGGCGAAGCGGCAGACGTTGGTGAGCAGTCTGCCCACAAACGGTAAGGTGGAACCGTTTGAGTGGCAGGCGGTGCGGGCTGAGGCTGGCGGCGTGGTCGGCAGCGTGCCGGTCCAGGAAGGCCAGGCGGTCGCGAAGGGGGCCGTGGTGGCCACCATCAGCGACCCCGCACTGCAGGCAGATATCGACGCCGCCACGGCTAAGGTGGACGAGGCGCAGGCCAATCTGGCGGCGCTTGAGGCGGGCGGCAAGCCGGCGGAGTTCGCGGACATCGAAAACAGTTTGAGCCGCGCGCGTTTCGACCTGGAGCAGGCGCGAAAGACCTACGCATCGCTCCAGCGCCTGGTGGAGAAACATGCCGCCACCACGCAGGAGGCCGACGCGGCGCGCGACCGGGCGCAGCAGTTCGAAATCGAAATCGCGGGGTTGGAAAAGCGGCCCGGCGCCCTGGTGGCCAAGCCCGATGTGGCCGCCGCCAAGGCCCGGCTGCAGGATGCGGAGACGGCGTTGAACCTAGCGCGGCAGCGGGCCGCCCAATCGGTAGTCCACGCACCCATGGCGGGCGTGGTCTACGGTTTGGAGGTGAGGCCCGGCGCGTATGTGCAGGCGGGCGACCGCGCGGCCAACGTGGGCCGCCTGGACAGGCTGCGCGTCCGCGTCTACGTGGATGAGCCCGAACTTGGCCGCGTAGCCGAAGGCCAGCCCGTGACCCTCACCTGGGACGCGCTGCCCGGCAAGCAGTGGCACGGCACGGTGGCGAAGAAGCCCACTTCCGTTCAGGCGCTGGGGACCAGGCAGGTGGGCGAAGTGGTCTGCACCATCGAAAACACGGGCCGCGAACTGATTCCCGGCACCAACGTGAACGCCGAGATCCGCACCGCCGTGGTGGAGAACGCGCTGGTGATTCCCAAGGAAACGCTGCGCCACGACGCCCAGGGCGACTATGTTTTCACGCTCAAGGATGGCGGCCTCGAGCGTCGCGCCGTGAAGAAGGGGGCATCCAGCATCACATCGGTTCAAGTGGTGGAGGGACTGGCGGATGGCGAGGCGGTGGCGCTGCCGGCCGATATTCCGCTGAAGGCCGGCGATCGCGTGACCTCCGTAATGTAAGTCCCCGATCTATGTCGTAAAAAAACGATGCTGCCCAGTGTAGGATCTAGCAAAGGAGGTTTCTCACACGCTGGTCGCCAGATTTTGGCGGCGGCCGGAGTCGAGCCGTCATGTGCGTTCCCACAAATGTCACGAAGCGATTGATTCTTCCCCTGGTTCTGGCGTGCGCCGTGGTCGGAGAAGAGAGGATCGACCAAGAAACAAACGCAAAGATCCGAAGTGAGGCTACCGGGCGTTCACAGTTAATGCGCACTGTTCATGTCCTCGCGGACCGCTATGGCCCGCGGCTAACCGGCTCGCCCAACTATGCAGATGCAGCGAATTGGGTGGCAAGTCAACTCACCCGGTGGGGACTCAACAACGCTCACCTGGAGCCATTTGACATGGGGTACGTGGGCTGGACGAACGAACGCGCTTACGGTTACCTGACCGCGCCCGTGCAGCAAAACCTCGTCTTCCAAACGCTGGCGTGGACGCCGTCCACCAACGGCACCGTGTCGGGGTCAATCGTTCAACTGGTCGTGCCGGAGAAATCCCCTGGGCAGGGTAGCGCAAATGGGCGAGCCTTGGGTCCGACCCGGGAAGACATGACCCGCTGGCTAGATGAGAACGCACCAAGAGTCAAGGGCAAGATTGTGATGATCGGCCGGGCACGAGAAATCCCCGTCGACCTGAGGCCGCCGCCCGCCAAGCGACTGGACGCCGCGCGGCTCAGAGAGCAATACGATCCGAAGCCATCGCCGGCGCCTCAAACCGTCCGGCCCATCCCACCGCAGGGTGTGGCCGGAGCGGAGCGCGACGGCCTGACACCCAGCCAAGCCGCAGACATGCTGGACGCCTGGCTCCCATCCAGCGGCGCGCTGCTGCTACTCCGTGACGCGGCGCGGCCGCATGGTCAGATTGGTGCGTTTGGCCGGTTTGCAGGTTCCTCAGTCGCGATCCCGACCGTAGTTCTCCGCAATGAAGACTATGGCCGAATCGAGCGCCTGCTCGCCGATGGTGAGGACGTCCACGCTGAGTTCAATATCGCGAACCGTACCTACACAGTGGGGCACACGGTGAACAACGTCGTGGCTGAGATTCCAGGCCGGGACAAGGCAGATGAAGTCGTCATGGTCGGCGCCCACCTCGACTCCTGGCACTCCGCGACCGGAGCAACCGACAATGCCATTGGCTCGGCTATCGTGATGGAGGCGGCACGTATCATCAACGCGCTTGGCCTCAAGCCGCGACGAACCATCCGTGTGGCGCTCTGGGCGGGCGAAGAACAGGGGCTGCTCGGGTCGAACGCTTACGTAAAGCGCCATTTTGGGACATTCGAACAACCGGCTGCGGAGTTTTTCAAGCTGGACTGTTATTTCAACGTCGATACCGGGACGGGGCGTTTGCGCGGCGCGCGAGTCTTTGGCCCGCGGGATGCGGCCGATGTGATCCGCGACGCCTTGGCGCCGTTCGACGAAGGCGGTGCCGGTATTGTGGGTGCGGTTGCGGGCCGCGACCGCATTGCAGGCGGAGCCGACACGGGCTCATTCCGAGTCGCGGGCTTGCCGGCAATTGGCTGGGACGCGGACCCGATCGAGTATCAGAGCCACACCTGGCACACCAACCTGGACACCTACGAACGCATCCTGCCGGAGGACGCCGTTAAGACGGTGACCGTGATTGCGGCCGCCATATGGCACATGTCGAATCGTGACCAAATGCTTCCCAGGTTTTCGAAGGAGCAGATGCCGCAGCCTCCTGGAGTTCCCGCACGTGCGACCCCGACCGGGACAGGCAAGGACTAGGCCAGGAATCTCCCCGAGGCTTGAGCCACGAGTAACGCCGTAGGGTTTACCGGCCCTCGGGTGCTTCGTCGGCCTCGCGGCCTATCCGATATGGATTCGTCGGCTGCGCGGTCTGAGCTTCCGGCCTTCAAGCTCATTAGTGACCCACAGATTCCTCCGACGTTAGGGCTGATCTGAAGAAGGCTTGGCAGCCACCTTGCGCCGGGCCGTAAGGCCCCGATGTAAAATAGCAGCTTCATGTCTCAGACCTCTTCTTCGGAAGCCGGCGCCGGCGAGCGGAAATACGCCTGGTATCGCGAACTCACCCGATACCATTGGTTCGTGTTGAGCGTGGCCAGCATGGGCTGGATGTTCGACACCATGGCTCAGCAGCTTTTCAATCTGGCGCGCAGCCCGGCGATTCGCGAACTGTTGGGCAAAGGCGCCACCACTGCCGAGGTGGGCAAGCAGGCCGCATGGGCAACCGCTATCTTCATGGTGGGTTGGGCGATAGGCGGGATGTTTTTCGGGGTGTTGGGCGACCGCCTCGGCCGCGCCAAGACCATGATGATCACCATCCTCTCCTACACGGTCTTCACCGGCTTGAGCCTGCTTTCCACCAGCGTGTGGGATTTCAATGTCTACCGCTTCCTGTGCGGGCTGGGTGTGGGCGGCCAGTTCGGGATCGGCGTGGCGCTGGTGGCGGAGGTGGTGCCGTCGCGCGCGCGTCCTTATGCACTGGGAATGGTGCAGGCCAGCTCGGCCGTCGGCAACATGATGGCGGCGCTGACCGGGATCGTTCTTGGCCAAATGGAGATTTCTGGCTCCATCACGGGAGCGTGGCGCTACCTCTTCCTGGCGGGCGCGGTGCCGGCGCCGTTGGCGATTGTGGTTTTCCTGAAGCTCAAAGAGCCGGAACAATGGCTGAAGGCGCGCGGCGAAAAGAAGAAGATGGGCTCGTACGCCGAGCTCTTTTCCGACCCACGGTGGCGGCGTAATTCGATCGTGGGCTTCCTGTTGGGTTTCGCCGGCATTGTAGGCTTATGGGGCATCGGCTTCTTCAGTTACGACCTGTTTCGTCCGGTGCTCGACCGGACTTTCCGCGCGGAGGGTTTGACGGGAGCGGCGCTGGCGGGTAAGACCACCACCTGGATCGGGGTCACTTCGCTGCTGCAGAACCTGGGCGCCTTCTTTGGCATCTACGCCTTTACTTATTTGACCAACTACACGGGCAGAGTGAAGGCGTTCGCCGTCAGCTTTGTGGCGGCGATGGGAATGACCGCCTACACGTTCTGGAATCTGAAGCAGATCAGCGATATCTTCTGGATGATCCCGCTGATGGGCTTCGCGCAACTCTCGCTGTTCGGCGGCTATGCCATCTATTTCGCGGAACTCTTCCCGACCCGACTGCGCAGTACGGGCACCAGTTTCTGCTACAACGTGGGCCGGTTCGCCGCCGCGGCCGGGCCGTTCACGCTGGGCTACCTGACCAGCGACGTGTTCGGCGGGAAACCGGAGCCCATGCGCTATGCCGGTGTGGCGATGTGCCTGGTGTTTCTGGTGGGGTTGGCGGCGCTGCCGTTCGCTCCGGAGACCAAAGGGAGGCCGCTGCCGGAGTGAGCCGTTGGCAGGGCGGCATTGCTCCTGCGGCCGGGCCGGATTGAACGGGAGTGTGACTGACGGTTAGATGTTTCTGCGCGACTTCTCTGGCATGGCGGAAAGTGGCCCGCCGGCCTGATGCGGCGGCGCTGGCGGTGATCTCGCTGGCCGCTGGCTATCGGCCTCTCGACGGCGGCGTTCCGTCTGGTGGATGCCTATTGCTGGCGGGCGATGCCGCTAGCGGAGCCGGAACGGCTGGCTTCCGCGGGGCCTCGCAATCGGGAGGCCTGTACGATCAGTTCTCGTGGGCGGGGTTCCCCGAGATCCAACAGGCAATCCAACAACAGGATATCCAACAACAGGCAGGTGCGCTTGCCGGAATCGCGGTTCAGGTCCGCATGAGCCCAGTGGTCAAACTGCCGGAGCGCGAGGGTACTGGAAGTCGGCGTTTGGCGGCGACCGGAACATTTCCAGGCGCACGATTCAGGCGCGCAGCGCGGGATTGCGCATCATCGGCTTTACTCCACCTGGGGTCGGCGGCAGACACAAAGGATACGGGATACGAGGGCATCATTCGCCTCAAACCGGATGAGCCTGGACGCCCACCGGCGGCAGAGAGAAAGCGCATCGCGGCATGTGGAAGCGTGCGGCATGGCGCCGGATAAGGAACGCAGCGCGTTCGCCGAATGCTACACCCACCCGGAGGGACGCGGCCCGCCACGCCGGGCGACGATTTCCCGTGGATCGTGGCCCTGGTGCTGGCGATCGTGCCGGCAAATTCCGCCAATCTACGGTGGATCGAAAACCAGAGGCATCGGTGCGAAACCGATATACGCCAAGCCACGGCCGCGGGCCGCGCGGCTCTGCTGCGGCAACACCTATCGGAAAGCCTGCTGCTGGCTGGTTCCGCGACCGGAATCGGGTTGCCGCTGGCGGCATGCAGCGCGGGGGCGATGCTGCTGGGGCGGCGATGGAGGCGCCAGTGCCGCTACGATCTCGACACAATTTACATGGTGAACTCCTTTCAGTTCACAGATCGAGCCAGGCTTAGCCTGGTGGAGCAAACGAACGCCAAAGAAAAGTCACGCACCTACGGGCGCAGGGACCCCGCAAGCTTGCGCTAAATCTTCACCCAGAAGTTTGGTGCTAGTTTTGTGCTGTTCCCAAACTCCTTCCGGGCGTGGCCCCGAGCCCCTGGAACCATTCCCCCACCTATGTTATTTATGTGCCGGCACGGTGGTAGTGCGTTCCTTAAGCAGGACGCTTCCAGCACGTGGCGCAAGCCCCAGGCCCAGTGCTAATATGTAGAAGCAATGGACAGCACACGCGCCAAATGGAGTGGAAACAACGCTGTTGCACAAACCTGGGTGTTGTGGCAAGGTCAAGGGGTGCCTAGCACAAATCTAGCACCAGACGAAACCAAGCCTTCCCATTGCCTGCAAGTAGTTGATCATAAAACGTGCGCCCGTAGCTCAGTTGGATAGAGCGTCTGGCTACGAACCAGAAGGTCGGCTGTTCGAGTCAGCCCGGGCGCACCACATTCTAAAAGATTTATTGGATTAGCCTCAAAAGCTGCCCACTCAGAACCCACTCAGAATAGTGCAGGAATCTTCCGGAAAAGCCCGGACGCTAGTACTGGAATGGTTTTCCGGATCGCCCAATCTCCGGCTGTTCGCGTTGAATCAGGCCGGAATTCTGAGTGGGCAATTGAGTGGGGGTCAATTCACTCGGCCGGGACTCGACGGCAGGCCAAAAGCGAGATCACGTTCCAGCTGATCGCCGGCTGCCCGTACGCTCGCTGGTATCGATTTCTGGTAAAGCCGCAGGGTGATCGTCGGGTCCGCGTGTCTCAACTGGGTTTGAGTGCTCTTGGGGTCTTTCGCGCGGTCGCCGAACAGTGTGGCGCAAGTTCGCCGCAGGCATCGGAAGTCGACGTCGGTCTTGACGATGGGCCTTCCATTGGCGTCCTTCTTGCCGGTGGCGATCACGCCAATGCCAGCCCGGATCGCCGCAGGCTGCAGGATGCGCTCTCGGTAATTATTGAGATTGAGGAAACCGGGACGGCCGTGCGTGGCCTGGAATAGCCAGTCTCTGGGTTCCCCCGGCCGGCACTGAAGCCAATGCTCCAGCTCGATGCCAACTTCAGGAGGTATATATATATATGCTGCGGACGCTTCCGTCTTGACAGCCGCGCTCTTCCCCTCCACCAGGGCCTCGTCGATGCGCAATTGGTCGCCCTGCACGTCATCGCGGCGCATGGCAAACAGCTCTTCCGGCCGCAGACCCAGCTGGACCAGCATTCGAACGATTAGGTGATCTCTCCCCGTTAGCATAGACAAAAGGCGCTGGCATTCGTCCACTGCGAGATACCGCTCCGACGGCCGCTTCTTGCTCTTGGCGCGGAGATCCTCGGTCGGATTCTCGGTCATGAGCTTTGTCTTCCTGGCGTGCTTGAAGATGGCCCGGGTATGCAGCAGTAGTCCTTTGAGAAGGGACCGGGACGCACCAGAGTTGACGTAGTCGTTCAGCCACGCCTGTATGTCTGCTTCGGACAAATCCACAATGGGCCGAGCACCGAGCTTTCCGATGATGTGTTTCTCAATGAGATTCCCGGCCGAACGCACCATGTGAGGACCCCAGTTGGGTTCCGCCAAAGCCAGGTATTCTTTAGCAACCACGGCGACAGCGGCCCGGGTGTTGGGCGCAATGTACCGGCCTGCGTCGGCGGCAATCAACAGGTCGAGCACGCGTTGCGCATCGGCCTTGGTCAATGGACCGGTGTAATCATTCCCGATGCGGTGGTTCTCGGCCAACTCGCGCGTGATGATCTTCTCTCGCTTGCGGCGCACCTCTCCGCTGTCAGCCACAGCTAATGACTGGCCTGCCTAACCGGACTTGGCTTTGGGGCACGTGCGGCAGCCAGCGCATCACTGGTCGCCGCCCGGCCTGCATCCGAGAGCCGTCGTTTGGGCTTGCCGGGCTGCTGCCGGGACTCCGCCCACCAGCGGCGGGCGAAACCACAGTGGCTTCCAGAATCAGTTTGGATTGCCTGACGCCGTGCTGCTCAGCTTCCGTCGCAAATAGTAGGATTATTATGTGGGCGCAGAACGAAGAATCACGTTGGATGTTCTGAGGGGGCACCTGAACTGCCGGTATCTTGCTCACCTCCGGTTGAGCGGCCAAGAAGGTGTTAAGTCCGACTACGAAACCGTGCTGGCTGAGGTAGAGCAGGCCGTCAAGCTCAAAGTAATGGTCCGGCTTCGTAGCCAGTTCACCGATCAGAATCTCAAAATCGGTGTCGTCCTGGACCACTCCACTCTTAGTAAGGGTGCTGCTTTAGTTCTTGATAGCCAACTGGGGTGATGGCTTTTTTATCCGTTTCAACGGGCTGAAGAGAGTAAACGGGCGCTCGAACCTGGGCGATTTTCATTACATACCCCTGATGTTTTGCGGTACCCGCCAAATCCGCAAACCCCATCGGCTTCTTTTAGAGGTTATGGCGTTGTTCCTGTCGCGTATCAAGGCCGTGCACCAAGTACCGGCATCATATACGGCGGCGTCGAATGTGCTGCCACGACCGTCCGTTTCACGAGCGGCCTACGGGGGGCGGAAGAACTGGTCGCCGAGGTGACGCGGATGCAGCAGGGCGATGCGGCCCCGAAGCTTTTACTCAATCCCCACTGCCCGGCCTGCGAGTTTCGCCGGCAATGTTATGCTCAAGCGGTCGAAAAGAAAAGGAACTCAGGCGCTGTGGCCGCAAAGGGTTGTTCACTCTGACACAACTCGCCCACACATTCCGACCTCGGCGGAAGGGCAGGTGGTCAAATCGGCGCAGCAGCAAGCGGTATCACGCATTACAGGCGCTCGCGATCCGGGACTAGAGGGTTTACGTTCTGGGAGCGCCGGAAGTGCCCAATGCTGCCGTGCGGATTTACCTGGACGTGGAGAGTAACCCCGAAGAGGGATTCGTCTACAACGAGATCACCACCGCCCATGCTCCGATGGCTTTCGGGGAGTTCGCGGCGGCGCATAGCGCCTTATAGGTCGGGTGTTGGACGTAGTTTCTGGTGAAGCGCCGCAGGATCGACTCGGCGTCAGCCGTCCCGAGCCGCAAGGCGATCGCGAACTCGATTCTTCGTTCTGCCGCCGGAAAATGTGCAGAACTTGATTGGATCGAATGTACCGGGGATGCGCCTTCGTATCCGCGAGCTTGCCGCAATCCTAATTCATTTCGTCGCCGTGCCCGGGATCCCAGATCGTAGCCTCGATTGTGCGCTCCTTCATCGGTTCCGGGGCCCAATAGTAGGCGGTCACGAGCTTGCCGTCTGCCCGCTCCACGGTGCGCGGATATCCGATGTCCCACGCGCGGGCGCCGCCGCGAAGCAGGATTTCTTTGCCCCATGTCTTGCCGCCGTCGGAGCTCAGGCGGGCTCGAATTTCGAACGGTGGGGAGCGATGGCCATAGGTAATGGCCAGGCGGCCGTCCTTCAGGCGGACCATGCCCGGCGGATTTCCACTGTGGTCTCCGGTGTCGGGCGCTGGCCGGCTCAGGTAATGCCAGCTCTTCCCGTCGTCGTGCGAATCGTAGGCTTCAATCCAGTTCGGGCCTTTGCGGTGTGAATCCTCGTGCCGCACCGTTGTGACGAGATCGGTCTTCGAAAGCCGGACGGTGGAAGGCATGATGGAGAATCCTTCTCCGGGATCCGGAGTGGTCCAGGCGATGAATTCCCAGTGGAGACCGCCGTCCTTGGTATACGCCATGAATGTGCGCCCCTCTCCCCCGGTTGCCTTGGCGGCGGTCAAGAAAACCATGGCGTCCCGTTGTCCATTCACGATGTAATCGGTTCGCGCCATGATGGCAGTCTGGCCGAGCATCGGAAAGTTGAAGGGCCCCTTCCATGTTTTGCCGCGATCATAGGAGTAGAAGAACCACGAACGTCCCTGTTGCCCATCGGTCATGCGGAAGGTCATGCAGAAGCCCGGCCGCAAGAAGTCGATGGGTTCGGCGAGATCGGACGATTTGCCTCCTGGTTCGGATGCCGTGTACATCCCTTCGGGCGGCACGAGCGCCGGCGTGGGTTCGATTCTCCAAGTGTTGCCCCCGTCAAGGCTGCGTGCGAGATATGGCTCCTCTGGTTTGCTTCGCTCGTACGGATGGCGGTCTGGGCCAAGCCATTGATAGTATGCCGCGCTGAAGCCGACAACGATTTCGCTATCCCACGACCAGCTCCCATGATTTGCGGGCCATCCGCCGTAGCGGCCCGCCTGGCTGTAAACCGTGACGTGTTTAAACACCTTGGGCGGCTCGGCACCCAAGAAAACTCCCGCGCCAAGCGCCGCCAGCAGAAATCCTTTCATTTGCTTTTTTCCAATCCCTTCGTCATCCCTTCCTATGGTAATCCTTGAAACGATTGGTTCACACAACACTCGGACGTCTGACTTCTATCTTGCCTCTTTTCTGGGGAATCGCCCACGGGTATGGACCTCAAAACCGCTGTCGTGGTCGCTCCGAGCGGCGTCTCCATTGCGGTTCAAAGGTGTCTCCGCTGTTGGGGGAAGAGGTGGAAAAACGAACTCAAATCGGTCTCGCCCAGACCCGGCGCTGCCTGGAGCGGATCAGCCGGCGATTGTGATCGGCGACAACGACCAGATGCAGGGGCAGGCGGCGAATCTCTTTCGCCACCTTCCTTCCCCTCCGCGGGGATCCGAGGGTTTCCGAGTCGCGGGTCATAGGACGAACCGCGGTCGTCGCGGGCAACACCGATCGGTTCGTCATCTTCGGCGCAGGCTACTTTGCTGGGACACCTGGTCGTGCGGCGCGGCAAACAAAATATTACGATGAAATCCATCGCCTCAAGAATCGAATGCGGTTGCAGCCCGGCAAAGGCGGTGCCAAACGCCGTACCGGGAGTGGAGTACTGGACGTAACCGGCAGCCCCACTCATCATGGCGGCGGGCCTCGCAGTGGAGGCAACAGAGTTGTTTCGAATTTGGGCCCGGCGCCACCTTGGTAGAAACTGGCGTGGGGAAATAACGATCAAGGTGGAACACCAATTGATCCGGTCCGGGCCGTACCGGCTTCTCCGGCACTCGATCTACACGGGTCTTCTAGCGATGTATGTCGGCTTGGCTCTGGTCACAGGCGAGTGACTGGCGGTGATTGGCTTGGCCGTGGCCGCGTGCGCATACCGGCGCAAGATACGACTGGAAGAGGCGATCCTGCCGCCGGCGATCATTGCCTCCAGCACTCTGCCGTTGGCCTCATAGCTCACCCGGTGCAGCAGGTCTCCGCTTGCCCACACCTGCTGCAGGGCGAACAGATCGCCGCCCTCATGGTGTACGCTGGTCACGCCATAGCGGACAAACTGTTTGGAAATGAATGCCAGCCCTTCGCGGTTGCGGTGCAGCGTCTGTTCCGCGGTATAGGCCGGCCGCTTACCGGCCCTGTTGAACGGGGTCCGCGCCCGGTCGGTAACCCGTCCGTTACGGTCACCGTTCGCGTCCCGGTCGTAGCTTTGCTGCCCGGAATGTCAAAGGAATTGAAGCCCGTTTGAGATTCCTGGGCAGCGGCCTTGGGCCCCCGCAATTCACTTCCCAGGCACCACCACCACATCCTGGGCCACATACAACACCAGCGCAATCCTCCCCGACCCCTCCAACTGCCGGTACACCAACGCCGCGTCCCCGCCCTTTGCCTGATTGCTTCTCAGCGGCACGTCCACATTGCCCACCTTCAGGTGGACGTGTTCCAGCCGCCACCGAACCGCCTCGCCCGCGCCGCTCATCCCGCCGGCGGAACTTACCTGCCCCTCGGCGATCGCCCCCACCTTGGCCAGCGTCGCGCCGTTCGCCTGAAGGTCGCTCGCCAGCATGAACGTCATCGGCCCCGCGCTGAAGTCCCCCACCGACACCAGCGGCGCCGCTGTCCCCTCCGCCAGCACCTTCCGAAACATCCCCGCTAGTTTCCGCGTGTGCGTCGTGAACCTGCGCACCACGAACTGCTCCAGCAGATGGTCTTCCGCCCTGCCGCCGAAACCCTCCAGCACGTTATGAAACAGCCGGAGCCACGGCCGCGACGTGTAGGGATAGTACAGCCTCGATACCTGGCTTGCCGCCGCGCCGCCGATCACGTCGGAATAGTCCGGTTGCCAGCGCCCGTTATCGCCCTTGCACACGAACGCCGTCCAGATCGAGTACCACACTCGCGACCTGAAGCTTCCCGTGTCCTTGTAAAAATACCGCGGGTCCTGGTGAAAGACCGCCTGCAGGATCACATGGTGAATCATCACGCCGCTGATGTGGCTGGTATATCGCGCCCCTAACCGCTTCGCGTAGCCTTCCACCCCCTGCCCGAACTCCGGGTATTTGTTCTGCGCCTGCTGGATTCCCGCGTCGATCCCGGTGCCCAGCAGCGTCACCGGATCCACCAGGGTCTTGAACCCGAGGTGGAACTTCTGCCCCGCCGTCAGCGGCGCCGCGTTCGGCTCGTACGTCACCAGAAAGTGCGGAAATACGCCCAGCACCCGCTGCTTCTCTTCCGACTTCAGTTGCTCCGCCGCCAGTTCCTTCGGCGGCGGTGTCACCTCGATCGTCGACGTCATCGGCGCCAGCTGCAGCACCGCCGCCACCGGCGCCTGATTCAATCCTCCCGCCGTCACGTTCGCGGTCCACACCGCGAATCCGCCCGCCGCGACCGTGACGTTAAAACTCCCCGCCGCCACCTCGCCGAAGTGGAACGCCCCCGCCTGGTCCGTTGTCGTCGTGCGCTGCTCCCCGCCGGCCGCCGTTTCCAGCGTGACGATCGCCCCCGCCACCGCCAGCCCCGCGCCGTCCTTCACCGTCCCGTCGACGGCCACCGCCGCCGCCGTCTGCGCCGGAGCCCATCCCGCCACCAGCGCCGTCAAAACCGCACCCCAGACAAGTAAGCGCATCACGGCCACATTATCCACATTAGCTGTATTCTAAGCCCTTTCACAAAGGTCCGCGACCGACCCTTGCGGTCTTGAAGTGCCAGAGCATCCTGGGACGGCTCGCTGTGAACGTGCTTAGGTATCGATGCGGTTCAATCTGCCGTAGACCGAAATACCTATACATGGCTGCCCAACGCTCGCCGGTTCTTATCGACGCGAGTAGTCCATTCGCTGCTCAGATCGAGATGCGAAGCCAGCGACCGGATGCCATACGTTAGATTATCTCGCACTCACCCTGCCAACACCGCTACTCTACTGTTGCCTGACGGCCTTGGAGCGAGATCGACTGCTCCGAGAGGCCCGGATTCAGGCCGAGAGCGCCGTTTTAGGGCGAGGATGATCTTGACGATCCTCAATCCGCCGAACGGGTGCGATATCGTAAATCCAAACCCCTTCCGGCCGGAAAACAGCGCCCTTTTCGACCGCAAAACTTCTCCCCCAGGAAAGAGTGGGCCCCGCAATAGCAATCCATCATCCGCAGCCTAAGACAGCCAGCGGCTCATGAAATTCGCGCTCGTTCTAGGATCTAGGGCCGCAAATCGACAGACAATGTGCGGAGGTGAAACTTGGCGTAACCACTACAAACCAACTTCAACCCACAGTCAAATGCCAAACCCCGAAAAGAAAGACTAGTAACTAAAGAGGCAAAGGCGGGACTGGTTCCTTGTCACGGAGACCGTTCGGTGAAACAATGGGCTAAATTCAAAACAAAACAACACAAGCAAAACCCACTTCCATCGAACTTCCGCGCTTTGGCGAAGACAGGAGGCCGGTTCAATTCGACCGCCTTGTGGCCGGTCTCGACCATCGCCATAAAATCAGGTGAGCCGGCACCATCGGCCCCGAGCCAAATCATTACTGCTCATCCCAATCTCCTCAATTCCATGGCGAACAATGTTGTTCGCCTGCATCCGGCCGGAATTCATCGGCTCTCCTTCGAACATGCGAGCCTGCGAAAGGCTGCCGCGCCAACCGGCACTGCCGAACTTGCTCGCTGTGCGGCGCAAGACCTCCGAGGACGGCAAAATGATGGTCGGCGCTGGCCATCCGTCGAACCCTCCACTTACGAGTCCGACCAATACGAGCAGTGAACGGAGTGCATTTCGTGGCCATCTCAAGTCGATGAGAACCGCGAAAGCTTCGATTGGATCATCGTGTGCGTCAGGCGGACGCTACCGGCAGCGCCAATCAGAATAGCTTTAATACCGGACCCGGCGGTTCGTAGTAGGCGTAATTTTACCCGAAGGCCGTCGCTGGCGAGATTGCCAGGGCGGGTTTCCAAATCCCTCGCAACACCAAGGCATGCGCTTCCATCTTACCCAACGTGGCTTTGTCAGTCAGACGAAACCCTGATCATCGCACTCTGGCGGGCCTGCAGACCTTGATGAATATTGGACCGGAGTCTGCGTCAGCCATCACGTTCCGGTCCAGGTCTGATGCTGCGACCATGAAACTGTTGTGAACCGAAGCGTGCCCAACCTCATCAGCATATTTAAAAGCCGCGCTTCACCACTACAAATCCGGTGGGCCGCCCGGAAGTTGTTAATGAGTCCGCCGAGGAATGGCCAGAGGCGCCCAGGTACGAGACCTCAGCATTCCGGTCTCTAAAGCTATTCCCAAGACTTGGCCGCCGGCAACCTGTATCCCTGGCTCTGGATCACCTGGATCCGTTCTCACCGCGGCGTCTGCTCAGGACCACCCCGGGCTCGAAATGAACTGGTAGCTATGTACCTTTACTAAGCACCTGGGGTACAAACTTTGGGATATTTGGCCTCGCGTGCGACCCTTCGTGGATCGAAGAGTCTTTATGTTCTCGTTAAGTATTTGTCCAATCCGCACAACTGAGCCGTTTCGGTCGAGCGAAACCTCATCCATTAAAGCTCGCAATTAGGTAAATTCCGCGCCCATGGTTGAGCTTGAGCTTCTCTTGAGCCGTCGGGTCCGCAACTGCAGAAGCATCAAACCCCTGGCCCTCATCTCGGACCGTAATTGAGATTTCTCCGTCTTTGCAAATTATGTTGACGTAGAGCGACTTGTGAGGATCCTGTCGATTGCTATGCCATGGATGATGGCGTTCGCTAGTGCCTCGCGGACCTGCAGTTTCGATATCTTCTTCTGCTCCGACGACCGCCTTCGATTTTTCGATGAACGGCTTGTGGACCAAGACGAGTCGATCTACGAACGGCGAAATGGCCCTAATCTGACTTGGGAGGACCTCTTTTATCTCGGTCGCTGTGCAGGACATAGCGGACAAGATGTTCATCATTGGGAAATTATCGCCGTTGCGACGTGGAAAAGTCGTGAATGACGCAATTGGCTAGCGGCTCGAATACGCTAGTGAGAAGTCAGCAGATGGCGACCAAAAGAACTGACATAACTCTCGCTATAGCATTATCGGGCTCGGCTATTGACAAAGTACCTTAAGGCGACTTTTTGGCTCTCGACCTGTGCTCTAATCTGCAGTTGGAGTCTGTTCGCCTATTCATCTTCGACATCATCCGCATCGAACGACCGTGTTGTTGCGTCTGGGCCGGAGGGATCGCGGAACCGATATCCGACCCAGGGTTCTGTCAGAATGTATCGTGGATGAGTTGGATCGTCCTCGATCTTCTTGCGGAGCATCTTTATGTAGGACCTCAGGTACTCTGGCTCGTCGCCGTACTCGGGTCCCCAAATAGTTCGCAAAAGCTTTGCGTGTGTTAACGGAACATTCTGATGTTCCATCAGCAGGGCGAGTATCTCGAACTCCTTCGGTGCAAGGTGAATGTCTTTCCCAGCTTTCCGCAACGTCCGATGCTCCACGAGAAGTTCCCGTTCTCCAGCGCGGAGAACTGGAACCTGGGCTACTCCTTCGCCAATGGTTCGCCGACGAAGGGCGTGCAAGCGTGCTAGCAATTCGCGAAGGCAGAAGGGCTTAGTTAAGTAATCGTCAGCTCCCATCTCCAAAGCAGCGACCTTATCGTCCTCGGCATCTCGTACAGTAAGCATTACAATGCCGGCATGTGGCGCGGCGGCGCGAATCCGGCGGCACGCCTCTAGCCCACCGAGGCCCGGCATATTGATGTCCAGTAACACGATGCCGACGGGGTGCTGCCGAACGTACTCCAGTGCCTCTTCCGCGTTTCGCGCCGCATCAACCTCGTACCCGCTGCTCTTGAGCGAAGCACGCAATCCTTGACGAAAGGTGGGGTCGTCGTCTACGACCAATATTTTATTTGACGACTGGGACATGTTGGGTAACGTAAGCTGCGGCCGGTAGACTCAAAAACACAAACCGTTCCCGGGAGGGTGCTTTTGTCCAGAACAAGGCCTCCGCCATGCGCAACCGCGATTTGTCGCGCCACGTATAGACATAATCCTGCTCCCGAGATCAGCTTCGTATGTTTAAGGTGACAGTCGCTTTTCTCCCGGGATGGCCAGTGGAGTTTGGATGTTTCGCCCAATGCGCCTTACCGAAGGGAGGTACTCTGAAAGGAGACAAGCTTGATCGATTGCCCTTGTTGCACATACACCGCAATCAGTCGAAAGTGCGAACGACTCTCCATTCCAGACCGTGAGCTGACCGCTTGGCACTCGGCCGTCAACAAAGCGGTTGACCCGTACATCCGCACCTCAGTCTGACTAAGTTCGATCGAATGAAACCGCAACCCACCACTCCGCAGGTCTTGCAACACCTCCTGCTTATTCAGCACGGAACCATCGGGTCGCACAAGCATGTAATCGCCCGCGTACAGCCCTTCAAGGGCAGCGTAGTCCTGCTCCTTCAGTGCGCGATTGAAAATCTCCGCGTGGATGCTCAATATCTCCTCTGCCGTCATGCGATTTCCTCCCGAACACCCGAATCGAATCTCTGCCGGTTCAGGCTGACGGTGCTGCGTTGTGCCGTCGGTCGCTCCTGCTAAGCTGTTTGCGGCGGCCGCGCTGACGGTCGCCGCCTTGGGTTCAAGCTGCGACGAAGAAGCGTGCGGCCTCTTCGGCGAACTCTTCAGAAAACTGGAAGTGCGAGCCGTGCCCGGAATCCGGGTAGAGGATCAACCGGGCATTTGGTAGATGCTGCTGAAGGATGTAGGAATTGATGGTCGGCACCATGATGTCGTCCTTGCCGTTGACGACGAGCGTGCGCTGCTTGATCTTCTTCAAATCACCGTAGCGGTCCGTCGCGGGGATCGCACCCCATTTAGCAAGAGCGACGAGCTGGGCCTCGCCGACCTGGGGCTTCGCTTCTGGTTCGCGGTCCAGCTTTCGCGCGGCAATCCGCGTGAGCCAGGCCTTGCCCGCCGCGTAACTCGTCGGGCTCTTCGAAAAGAACAGGTCCAGCGTGCGTTCCTGCTCGGTGCTGTTCGGACGATTGACGATTTCCATCACCTCGCGCGTAAATTCCTGCATGCCTTCGCCGCCCGACGGGCCGGTGCCTGCGAGGAGGATGCGCCGCACCAGGGCGGGCGCGTCAAGCACCACCTGTTGCGCGACCATGCCGCCGATCGAGAAACCGAACAGATCGATCTCCTTCAAGCCGAGCGCCTTGACGAGGGCGATGATGTCGGCCGCGGTAGCGGGGATCGAGTCCGGCATCTCGCCACCCGAACGACCGACACCCCGATAATCGACCAGGATCACGGGGCGGTCTTGCGCCAAGCGGTTGGTGTGGATCGGATCGAAATTGTTCATAGTGCCGGTGAAATGCTGAAAGCACACCACCGGCGGGGCGCCTTCCTTGCCGAAATGCCGGTAGGCGAGGCTCACACCGCCGATATCCTGGAATTGGGTCGGGGAGGTTTCGTTGAGATTGACGTTCGGCATGGCTCTTCTCCTGTTATGTTGATTGCGTCTTCAAGTCACGTTCAGAACTGCTCTAGGGTCAACCACTCCGGGTTAGCGGCAACATCTGGGCGTTGAAATGCGTCGACGAAGCCCTGCTCATTAGGGCCGACATTTGCACGGCGGAGTTTCGCGCCAGTAAGTGAAGCGATGAAGAGGTGGCTCTCGTCACCTGAACTGCAATCCACGCCGCCGCGCTTCCTACCCACAGAGAAACTGCCTCGCATTTTCCAGGAAGTTCTCGGCATACTGCGAATATGCAGCGTGGTTCGCATCCGGGTACATGATGAGCTGAGCGTTTGGCAGATGCTCAGCCAGAATCAAAGCGTTGATGGGTGTCACTACGATGTCTTTGTTGCCGTGAACAATGAGCGTCGGATGTGTGATGCTTTTCAAGGTGGCGTAACGTCCGGTGGCTGGTATCGTTCCCCATTCCCTGATCGCCGCAAGCTGGGCGATTGCCGAGTCCCTGGACACAGGAAGATCACGATCATTTTTGCGAGACTCGACTCGCTTAATATATTCGCGTCCGGCAGCCTGACTGGCTTCGGAGGGAGAGAAGAACGCAGCCAACAAGAATGCCAACGGATCTGCTTGCTCTTCCGGCGATAGTTCAGTGAAGGTCATGCCCTCTCCGCCACGCGGACCTGTCCCCAAGAGAATCAGCCGCCCGATGAGTTGAGGATGCTCAAGCGCTAACTGCTGCCCAATCATCCCACCTAGGGAGAAGCCCACCACGTGAATCTGCCTCAAGCCAAGGGCTCGGCAGAAAGCAACGCAATGTTTCGTCATCTCCGCGACCGTGTGCGGAGTTTTCCCTCCGGAAGCGCCAACGCCTGCATTGTCAAAGAGAATCACCTCATGATCCGCAGCAAGGCTGTTGGGTACGTCCGGGTCCCAGCCGTCCATGTTGGAGTTGAAGTACCCCAGAAAGAGCAGCGGAATCGTGCCCGGTTTGCCGAATCTGCGGTAGGCGTAACGGATGCCACTGGCGTCAACAAACTGTGCGGGGACCGTTTCGTGTGTGTAATTGCTCATCGTCTTTCGACCTCCAATCTGACGTGCTCCTTGCGGTCTTAACGAGTAAAGGGTCAACACCTTCCGCCCTCAGCAATTCAAAAACTGCGTTATGTGCACAGCGTGTCGAGCACCGCAGTTTCTCCGTCCTTTGCTGGTGCCAGTAAGCTGGCTTCGCTGATTCTCGTTACCACGTGTAAAGCCGACGGCACCTCCCCACACCTGCTTTTCATCTTCTTCCCCAATGATCAAGGTGCTCCGCCCAAACTCCCCGCTCAGCCGGTCATCGATTTTTCTGGCTCCGAAATGCACGTACGTTTGCGAATGCAACCACGTGGCCATCTCTAAGTAATTGAAACTAAATATCTTAATGTTTCTTGCGATCCCGACTATTGAGGAATTCCTGTATGGTGAGGAAAGCGCCGTCGATTATGCAGGCTGCAGCGATCGAGTTGGTTAGACTGTCAAACTTTGAACCGATAGACGTTGACTTTCAAACGCTTGATTTTCGAGTCGAGCGTTCGCGACGGCAGGCCGAGCTTGGTTGCCGCGCCTGATGGCCCAGAGATCCGACCCTGACTCGCTGCCAGCGCGGCTTCGATCAGTTCCTTCTCCTGCTTCACGAGGGCACCGCTTAGTGTACCGGCCCGTTTTGGTTTTGCGGGCACCTTCAACCAGGTCTCATCGACAGCGAACGTTTCACCCTCGCTCAGTATCACGGCTCGTTCAATAACGTTTTGTAGTTCACGAACGTTTCCTGGCCAGCCATATGCTTGGAACAATTTCAGAGATTTCTTATCGATCGTTCTGAACTTCTTGCCAGCCCTTTTTCCAATGCGATCTATGAAGTACTCAACCAGCAAGGGAATGTCAGCCACCCGTTCGCGCAACGGTGGCATCTCAATAGGCACTACATTCAGCCTATAGAGGAGGTCTTCCCGGAATTTACCTTCGGCTACGAGCGCGCTCAGATCCCGATGAGTTGCCGCGAGCACTCTCACATCCACAGGAATGGGCCGGTTGCCGCCGACGCGCCCGATTTCACGTTCTTGCAGCACCCGCAATAGTACGACTTGGATCTCCGGGGGCAAGTCACCGATTTCGTCAAGGAAAATTGTCCCGCCGTTCGCCGATTCAAAACGCCCCAACCGGCGTTGTGTCGCACCGGTGAAGGCTCCCTTCTCATAACCGAAGAGTTCGGAAGCAATCAGTGAGGGCGGTATAGAGGCGCAGTTCACACCGATGAATGCCCGATCTGCGCGCTTGGATCGCTTGTGGATCGCGCGCACGATCAGCTCTTTTCCCGTACCCGTTTCACCCAAAATCAAAACTGTGGAATCGTAAGGAGCCACCTTGGCGACCTGGCGAAGCACTTTCCCAAGCGCTTCGGAAGAGCCGACGAGTGTCTTCGATCTCGACCCTCAGAGGATCGACCGGGTACTGCGCGCGGCCACGCTCGAATTGCGTGCCCTTCTGCGGGAAGCCCAGTTGCCCGTAGGGGCATCCATGCCGACGAAGGAGATCCCGGCGGCTCTCATTTTGAAGAAGTTGATAGGTGCGGCGCGGGCGACGACGTATTGCACCTTGGCGCTCTCGCGTTCCACTGGATCGGGGTCGTGCGGGTTGCCTTTGCCATCGAGCGTGCCGAGCATGCTCACAAGGTGGCCTCCCGAAGATTCGTCAGCGGCCCCGATGCGATCGGGGCGGATCCCGAAGCTCGCCGCATTGCTTCGTACAAAGCGGACAGCCGTTGCACTTCTTCAACGGTAGCGGGATGGTGGAACCGCGGCAGGGCGCGGTGGTTCACGCTAAAGACAGTGTAGCCGGCGGCAACCAACGGCTTGGCGTATTGCAGTAACGGGGTGATGGACTTGAGCGGTGCGGCGGAGTAGACAATGGGCGCGGTCCAGCCGCTTCCAGAGACCAAAATGATGCCGTAGCCATTGGGATTCGCGGGGCGGTGGACATCCATCAGCAGGGCTGCGCCCGGAATACATGCCGTAGACCTGGTTGTGTTGCACGGCGGGCTCGGCGGCGATTCCGGTCGTAGCGAGGAGAATCGAAAGGGCGAGTGTTCTCATTGAGGCGGGGATCTGCACTTTGTCTTCCGAGTGCCCCAGTGTACTCTTAATGCCCTTTGTCTTTGATGACCGCCTTGTAATTGTATGGCGCACCGACAAGCATAGCGCCAGCTCTGGTCGAGAATAAACCGGCGTCTATTCGTCAGTTGATCAGGAACAAAGTCGGCGGGAACCGGACAGTAGGACAAGGGTTTTTGAGTTTCTGCCAAACAGTAGGACAGTAGGAAATAACGCTACTCCGCAATCGCCTGATACGCCATCGTCCGGATATCCTGCCGGATATTCACCTGATCGTACGGCCGCAACTGGATCATCAGGATTCCGATCATCTGCTCCTTCGGATCGATCCAGAAAATCGTTCCGAACGCGCCGCCCCAGCCGAACATGCCCGCCGACCCCAGATTAGCCGACTCGCCCAGATCCGTGCGCACGCTGAACCCGAGCCCGAAGCGCTCCCCCGGCAGGCTGTCCCACAGCTTGATCGTCGGCCCGATATGGTTCTGCGTCATCAGCTCCACAGTCTTGCGGCTCAACAAACGTGTGCCGTCGAGCTGGCCGCCGTTCAACAGCATCTGGCAGAAGCGCACGTAATCGGGAGCTGTCGACGACAGCCCGCCCGCGCCCGAGAAGAATTTCCGCCCCCGCGCAGCCGGCATAGCCATCGGACGGATGCCGCCGCCCGCAACCGGCGTGTAGATGGTAGCGCGCCGAGCGGCCTTTTCGTCGGGCGGGTAGAAAGACGTGTCCTTCATCCCAAGCGGCTTGAAGATCGTCTCCTCGAAGTACTGATCGAGAGGCTTCCCGGAAATCACTTCCACCAGGTACCCGAGCACGTCGGTCGCGGGACCGTATTCCCAGCTTGTCCCCGGCTGGAAATTCAGCGGCAGCTTCGCGAGTTGCTTCGTAAAATCGCCCACTGTGTCCTCCGGCTTGCGCGCCGCCGTAATCTTGTCGTACTCCGTCTTGGTCAGGCCGACATAGGTATTGGGCAGCCCCGCCGTATGAGTCAGCAGATGCCGGATGGTAATCGGCTGGTCCGCCGGGACCAGCTTATAAGCGGCCGGCGCCGATGGCATCGCCACGTTCATGTTCTTGAACTCCGGAATGAATTTCGAGACCGGATCGTTCAACTGAAAATATCCTTCTTCATAGAGCATCATCGCCGCCACGCTGGTGATCGGCTTGGTCATCGACGCGATCGCGAACATCGAGTCATCACGCATCGCCTGCTGCGATTCCAGACTCATGACGCCCTGCGAGCGCAGCCACGCCACTCGCCCCCGGCGGGCCACCAGGGTGACTGCCCCGGCGATCTCGTGCCGGTCGATGTACCGCTGGATCGTGGTCTGGATGCGGCCCAGACGGTCCGCGACGAGTCCGACGTCTTCGGGCTTGGCCGATGGAAGCGATGCCGGCCATGCCGGCACCAGTAGGGTGAAGAGCAGGGCGATTTTGGTGCGCATGGAGGACATCATGTCATAGTTTTCGGATGTGGCCAAGGATTATGATTGCCAAGGCTCTGCACAATTCCGCGCCGGCTTTCAACAGGAGTCCAGTTGTTGCGGTAAAGGCCGCCATCGTGGCGTCAGCAATATTGCGTAGCAGCCACATCTTTTCCGCACAGACCATATCCCATGAGAACAACCCGGAAGCAAAAGGCGTAGCCAACAAGATCACGTCTTTATCGTAATGGACGTAATGAAAAGGAATTTGCCAGCATCTGTTGCCGAATGAAGCCGAGCGGTTGTCAAAGTTCGGCACAGACGGGATTTCGAACCATCTGGGACGAAATCATTGGTGTTTCAGGACTTCTTCTCCAGGCATTGCCGCCAGTTCTCCGCTTTAACTCAGCGACCGGATTGATGAGGCCGCGGTTTTGATGCGGAAAGCAGATCTCCTAACCTCCCCGCTCCCAACGAACGTATCCACGTGATGCAGGTACTCGCGTACCCACTTGTGTAGCCGGATGATGCGCTGCAGGCTGACTGGGAGGAATGGTCCGGGCCGCCATTTGAGCATGATCTTACTCCTCCCTATTGAACTGCTAGCCGCGGCACCTCTACTGAGTTGCCACAATGGGAGCACACGAATACGAACAGCTCATCCATGCCGGGCGGCGCGGCATGAGGTGCGCCGCAATGGGGGCAGGTTACAGAAGCCCCGATCTTCGGCGGCTGGAATAGCCGATGCCGGGCGCGCTCGAGAACATCCGAACTGAGCGAAGCGGTGTAGGACGACGCTGGATAAAAATGCGCGATTGCCTCCTGAAACCAAGGGATAATCTCGGCCGTGGACTGCACAGTCTGTTCCGCCAGGTAGCCATTCAATTCATCGCCAAGTCGGATGTCGATGCCCGCGTCCCATAGCCAGCTAAGCCTTATATTGATTTCGCTGTCGTAGATCTTCTCAAGTTCTAGGGCCAAGTCAACCACAGCCCCATTATACGAAAACCTCCGTCCCGTTATTGGGAACATAACAGGCCGTCATTGGCACTTTACTCGGGACTATCCGCATTGTCGGTACCGGCCGGTCGCTTCCACCAAAGTGTCTGGGTACCCACCGTCGTAACCCAGTGGATGCAGTCGCTGTTCGATGACGGCTGCTGTGACGGTGGGGTCTTTTGAGCCAAATCTCCGCGCCGGAATGCTTTAGGTCAAAAGCTGAGTTGTTGTTGGCAAGATCGCGAAGATGCCGTTTTTGGTCCCGAACTTGCTGCTGCTGGCTGTTCCGCTGGACGGCGGCCCTGTGCTGTTCGCGATACCGCCGCCGGTAGTCCGGGTTGCGGGAACGCCATTTCTGCGGACTGTCCCGGCATACCAGGCGGTATTCCGGATCCGCAGCGTACTTTGCGCGGCGGCGCCGCTGGCAGTAGGGCTCGCTGCACACCGACTGCGCCGGCTGATATTTAGATGGTCGGATTCGTTCACAGTAGCGGCATAGCCGAGAGGCAATATCGCCGGTTGTGGCATCCCCGGCGCATGATTTTCAGGCGGGGGATTTAGAAACTGCTATAGAGCGCGTACTGCTTCCTGGCCGATGGCTGGTTTCTTTGACTACAAAACCAACGGAAATGCTGTCGTTTTATCCGGGCATCAACATGCAGCGCCCTATTGCACTCCCACGCCGTGTTTTCTGCCCAAGCTGAGCCGCTGCTCGATGTGAAGACGCTCGCGCAGTACACAGACTTGATGATTTTCGCCAAACCAATTCATTGCCCATCCATCGGGCAAATGTACTATAAGCGCACCCGTAAAGATTATGAACAGACCCCCGGCTGCGAGTCTGCCCCAAAAGCCCGATATTAGCGCAATGCTTCCAAAAGACTGCCCGACGATGACCAGCCATGCGATGAATTTTGGGAAGGTGGGTATCCGCTTGACTCAGGTAGCCCCAATATCTAGTATGCGCGCATGGTGGAAGAACAATACCCCAAAGAATCTGAGGGAGTTGGAAGCGAAATTCGGTACCGACGAGACCCGACCTCAGTCAAGCCATGCCAAACCACAACCTGTGGGGTCTACCTGAGTAAAGCGGATACCCACCTTTGGGAATTTTCTTGAGGGTGAGTCGTATAAGCGTTTTCTTGATTCCCAGACCGCCAAACCATCCAAAGAGTTTTTGGTATTCCATAGAGGAAAATAGCTATTCCAGCGATGATTCGAAGAAAAGTGTAGACGTAGTCTGCGTTTGTTTGAAGCAGTATTTCGATCATATAATCCAGAACTTTTTCTCCCAAACAAAATGAATCCGTGGCCCTTTCGCGGATGTTACATTTTGGCCCTAGTCTCGTAGAACTCGGGAATTACTCCTTACGCCGCTCACGGTTGGTCAAGCGCCCGCCTGCCAGTGCGGGGCGCCGATCCGATCAGCTTTTTAGTAAGCCGCCTGAGTACTGAAGCTGAACTGGTTTGTAATGCGTCGGGCTGCCAAGGCGATCGGTAGGCCAACGAACAAAGCGTGCCCGAGAATTCCGTTCAGCAGGAGCGGCAAAGACAAGGGCGATTTCACGACGGCCGTATGCGGTAGCACGACAAAGTTCATAACAATGAATACCGCAGCGCCGTAGATCGTGCCCAACATTACCGCCTCCCTGCTTAGCATGTGCAGAAAACGCGTTGCGCCCACGTAGATGGCTGCGACTGCGAAGGCGATGGAAAAATGGGCGAGGAGACCAACCAAGGCGCCGGGAACTGCGAAGTAATAGGCCACGACGATGTCAACCTCATCGAGTGTTCCGGCGATGAGTCCGCCGTAAAATATCGCGGCACCTAGGGTGATCGGTTTCGATTTAGACATAATCATCTCCATGTATTTCCGCTGCTTGTCAGTTGTGCGGTTGCCCCAGAAAAACGCGATCAGGCAGCCGTGAAGCCGCCGTCGACAGAGTGTGCGGTACCTGTCGCATAGCTGGACTCATCAGACAGCAGATAGAACACAAGACCCGCAACATCTTCAGGAGTTCCATGCCGACCAAGTGGGACTGTCTCTGCAAACGTCTTTTTGCTGCCGGCGAATACCTCTTCGGCGAGTTTGAAGGTCATTCGGCCGGCGATGGGGCCGGGGCAGCAGGCATTAACCCTGACTTCACGCGGTCCTTGCTCGAGCGCGGCGGTCTTAGTCAAGCCGATGATGGCGTGTTTGGAGGCTACATAGGCGCAGATTCCCGCGCCGCCCACCAGTCCCGAAGCGCTCGACATATTGACAACCGACCCGCCTTCGCGCATCCGCGGTAATACGTATTTCATACCGAGGAACACTCCCCGGATGTTGACGGCCATCACCCGATCGAAGTCCTCCTCGGGGAAGTCGACTATCGGGCGCACGGGGGTTTGAATTCCTGCATTGTTGACGAAGCCGTCGATTTGTCCCCAAAGCGCGAAGGCGTGCGTGGCGTAGCCAAGCACCTGCTCGGCGTCGGAGACGTCTGCGACACTTGTTTCCAGCGTACCGGGGCCAGAGAAGGTAGCCAGACGCGATAACGCGCTTTGGTGCCCGGCTACAGCAAGTACATTGGCACCCTGCAAAATCAGCCGCTGGACGATGGCAACGCCCAGGTCGCCCGTGGCGCCTGTAACGATGATGTTCTTTCCGGAAAATAGCATGGGTGTACTCCTATTCGAGTTTGAAGTGGATTTCGCATTCAGATGCGGCGCGTAAGCGGGGCTCGAGATCATCCTGAACCGGCGAAGATCGATGTTGCCGGCGACGAGATCGGGCGTTGCCTTCAGAAATGCCTGCAGGGGCTCAGACAGCATGTGGGCGTCAAAACCTTCAGGCGAACGCCAATTCTCGTAAACAAACCAGACGTCGCCATCATCGACGGACCGGTGCAGATCATAGTTGAGACATCCGGCATCCAGCCGGGTGATCTCGACTAGAGCGGCGAGAGCCGCGCCGAGCGCCTCACTCTGGCCACGCCGAGCCCGGAAGAAAGCGGATTTGTGACCTGTGACATGGAGTTTCCCTGCCCGCTCACGCCGCTGAAAGGCGAATGATGGGTTTGATGGTGCCGCCATTTTCGCTGTCTTTGGCAGCCTGATTGATTTGATCGAAGCTGTAAAACTTGACCAGTTTCTCGAACGGGAAGCGCCCCTGCGCGTTGAGTTCGATGAGCTGCGGGATAAAAATGTCGGGAACGCTCTCACCCTCAAGAATGCCGCGTATCGTCTTACCAGGTAGCATCAGGTTGTTCACGTCAAAGCTCACCTCTGTGCCAAGAGGCTCTGCTCCGACGATGCCGCACGTGCCGAGAGATCCGAGTGCTTCTATCGCCTGATGCAACGCTCTGGGGTCTCCGGAGGCCTCTAGCGAATAATCGACTCCGCCACCAGTAATATCTCTGATCGCCTCAACTGGATTTGTCTGTTTGCTGTTAATAGCGTGCGTCGCGCCCAGTTCCTTTGCCATTTCCAGACGCGAGGGCACGATATCTATGGCGACGATGGTTGTTGCTCCAACAGCCTGTGCTGCCATGATCGCTGAGCATCCAACTGCGCCCGCGCCGAAGGAAGCGAAGCTTGTACTCGGTCTCACACTCAGCGCATTCATTACGGCCCCGGCTCCAGTCTGAATACCGCAACCGAGCGGACCGAGGCGTTCGAGCGGCGCGTCACTGCTGACCTTGACCACGTTGCGTTCATTGGCGAGTGCGTATGTTGCAAACGACGATTGCCCGAAAAAGTGATCGTGAACTTTCTCGCCCTGGGCATCGAGCGTGGCGGTGCTGCCGTCCAGCCGCGCTCCGCCGAAGGAGAGCGGGAAGGTTTTTTCGCAGTGGGCAATTCTCCCCAAGCGACAAGGCCTGCAACGTCCGCATGTCAGGAATGTGAGCACTACAGAATCGCCGGGCGCGACTTTGACGACATCCGCTCCTACGCTCTCGACGATTCCTGCGCCTTCATGGCCAAGCACGATTGGATGCGGTACGGGGTACACCTTATCACGGGCAACCATATCTGTGTGGCACAAACCCGTGGCGACGACCTTGACCAATACTTCATCGCGCCGCGGGCCTTCCAAACTTAATGTTTCGATGCGAAAAGGTCCGCCTTTTTCGCGGACGACCGCGGCTCTAATTTGTCTTGTGTTCTTGCTCATCGAACTTTCCTCCTCACTTGAGACTCATCTATGTTGCGTTGGGGACCGCTCGTCCCTGGAGCCATTCGAGCGGGCGCGGGCGGAAATTGAGTTCGTGTCGGGCCTTCTCGTTGGAGGCGCCGCGCAAGCGAGTCGCGTAATAGACGCTGTCGGCGCCAGAAGTCGCCAGAGCTTCCTGCTCGGTGATTTGAAGCGGTTCCGGCGCCTCGCAAACACGTGCGAACGCCGGCAGCCATACGCGCTGCTGGTTCGGGTAGTCGTCAACGATGTTGTAGACCCCTGGAGCGCATTCGAGCGCCGCGACTGAGGCGGATGCGGCGTCCTCGATATGGACGAAACTCGCCACGCCCTGGCCGGCGCCGATGATCGGCACCTTCTGCCGGCGAACCTGCTCGCCCATATCACCGGCGTTCGTATACCAGGTGCCCGGTCCGTAAAAGAATCCGTAACGCATCGCGACGCAGTCTATTTCCGATGCCCGAAAGGCTGTCGATTCGAGCTCAACGTAGGTGCGAGAACCGGCGGCGACGCCGGGTGAGGCATCAACAGCCAGGGGCGACGATTCGTCAGCCAACCCTGGACCGGGCGCATACCAGAATCCCGAAGACTGCAGGACGTAGCGGCGCAAACCGCTCTCCCGCATGCCCGCTAGCAAGTTGACGTGTCCTTTCCTGCGGACACTGCGGTCGCGTTCTGCCGCCGCCTTCATCTCCGCCGGAGTGTAATGCCGGGGCAGTGAGGTCAGTTCATTGATGACGGCATCGGGGCGAACGCGTGCAATCGCGGTCCGGACCGAGGCCCCATCGAGCGCATCGCCGATCAAGGCCTCGGCGCCCATCTCAGTCAGCATGCGCGTCGATTCCGCCGAACGCACCAAACCAAAAACACTGTGCCCGTGTTCTCTCAGACCGCGAATCAATGGGCGTCCGATAGCCCCGGTCGCTCCCGCCAGCAGAACTCTCATCTCGAACCTCCCGCGGGATCAGGGGTCGTCAGAGCATTGTCTCCATTATCGACGACGAATACGGCGAGCAGCTTCGCCGGTTTAGTATTACTCGCGTTGCGACTGATCAAATGATGTGCTCCGGGCGTCTCATACCAGCACTCGCCCGCGCGGTAGACGTGTTCGGGCTGTCCCTCCACCTGGCTTGCGATCTGGCCCGAAACAACGTACGCATAGATGAACGCAGAGTCCGAATGATGGTGCGGCGCGGAGGCGCCGCCAGGCGGGTATGACACTTCCACCGCGACGAGCGACTTGCCCGGAACATTCGAGATGGGGTGAGAGAAGTTGGTCTTGATTGTATCGTTATAACTAGTTGCGGGCATCACGGCGGCTAGGGCTATCGTGATGGTTGCCAGCTGGAGTGGAGAGGTACTCTTCGTTCTCATTTTTATCTCCTTGACCAAATCAAAATTGCGTATGTTCATAAACTCTCTCCTTACGTGTCAGTTGATTCAGCGCGTACCGATATTCAGGCCCCCTGCCAGATCAGTTTTGGGTTGGTAAGTTCCACTGCAACGGGAGCGCCGAGTTCGCGCCCATACCCTGAAGCCTTGAAGCCTCCGAACGGTACGCGGGGATCAGAGCGGGTGAAGTCATTGATAAATACCATTCCAGACTCGATCTCGCCGGCAACGCGACGGGCCCTGACGAGGTCACGGCTCCAGACCGCAGCGCTGAGACCGAAGTCAGTGATGTTGGCGAGGTGAATCGCCTCGTCGTCGGTTTTGAAGGGGAAAATCATAGCCACGGGACCAAAGAATTCGTCCTTGGCTATCGCCGCCTCGGGCGGCAGCCCCACAAGCACAGTCGGCGGGTAGAGATTGCCAGGGCCGGCGGGGATCTCACCGCCAGTGAGAATGCGTGCTCCAGCCTTTACGGCGTCGAGCACCTGGCGATGGAGGTTCTTGCGGGCGCCGGAGGTAGCCAGTGGGCCGATCTTGATGCCTTCCTTCATGGGATCGCCCATGGGAAGGGCCTTGGATTGTTCGACAAACTCCTTGGTGAAGTCGTCAAAGAGAGACTCTGCTACCAGGAAGCGCTTGGCGCAAATGCAACCCTCGCTGTTGTTGAAGTAGCGCGACGTCACGGCGAGTTGCACGGCTCTCGCAAGATCGGCGTCCTCCAGAACGATAAATGGATCGGAACCACCGAGTTCCAGCACCCCTCTCTTGCCGGCTCGGGCCGCTTCTTCCGCAACGGCGCGGCCTGCGCGGACGCTACCAGTGACGGTGGCGGCCCGCACCCGCGGATCGGCGATGACAGCCGCACACGCCTCAACCCGGATTGTAAGGTTGACATAAAGTCCTTCGGGACCACCGGCGTCGCGCACCAGGGTCTCCAACGCCTCGGCGCAGCCCTGGACCGATTGGGCGTGCTTGACGATCGCGGTATTTCCGACAAGGGCGGTGGTGTTGAAGAAGCGCAGCACTTGCCAGAAGGGTACGTTCCACGGCTGAACGGAAAAGATTGGCCCTATCGAGTCATAGATTATCTGCGCCGGTACGCCTGCGACGGGCTGTGGCTTGAGATAGGCCTCCCCCGCTTCGGCGAGGTGGCGGGCGGCCCAGGCGGATTTCTTGATCTCGAAAATGGAGTCCGCCAGCGGCTTGCCCATCTCGGTGGTGATCAGGCGGCCATAGGTCTCGGCCCGCTCTTCCAGCAGCTCGGCGAGCCGAGTGAGGAAGGCGATTCGCTCGTGCAGTGGGGTGCGGGACCAGTGCCGCCAGCCGTCCCAAGCGCGCTGCAAACGTGCGTCAATCTCCGCCTTATCGTGTTCCGAATGGACTGCCAGCAGTTCACTCGTCGCCGGATTACGTGATTCGAAGTTCATTGAAGCCTCCCTGCCACCTTCTGTGGCATATTCGGTTTTATTTGCATGTTCAGCAATAATTACGGCCTATTATTCTGCTGCCACCAGATAAACAGCGGTGGTGCGAAAAGCTGCATCGACTGCGCTACGAACTAGGTTCATCGTCGTAAACCAGAGTCCTTTCCAGGCGCCTACGAGGCGCACTCAATAGCTCCGGCGAACCAAGCTGGGCGAACGCGATTCTGCGTTAGGGCTTCAACGACACGCTCCGGAGTTCCCAAATCGGTCCATCCCGAGTCACGATCGCGAACCACCAGGAGCCGATGCGATTCCGGGGTCAAGATCTCACGGGAAAAATCAACCGCGGGTATCGCTCCGTAGGCGGTTTCCCAATCGTCTGTGGCAAAACCGCGTTTGAGGGACCGGACTGTGCCGGGAATTCTGGTACGCAGTAAATCTAGGAATGCGCTAGCACGTCCAATGCATACAAACTCGTGCCACAGGCACCGGCGGTCTAAGAGGGTTCGAGCCTGGTTAAGAGACGGCTTCTCCCAAAAGCATTTCACGCGAACCGCCGCATCCGAGTCGGACGGCAAGTCCGATTCCGGCTCGATCCATCCGTATTCGACTTCCGGATACCGCGACTCGGCCCCCAATAGAACTACCGACTCCGGATATCGCTCGACTGAGTCGAGACCCCTCTCTAATGCGAGTCTGAACGCATGGCTATTCGAATAGAAGTGGTCGCAAGGGAAGAATGCGACAACCGCGTCACGATCGGCTCGCGAGGTTTGTAGCAGGGCCATTGCCATCGCGATTGCGGTTCCTCGATTCAGAGGCTGTGCAATGACTCGCGAGCCGCCGGTGTGGACTAGTTCCTCGCGATAAAACTGTTCGTGACACTGCGACACCATGATTATTTCGCGATCGTTATCAAAAAGCGGCTTGACGCGGGAACGCGTCTCGCTTAACAGGCTTAGCTCGCCAAAAACGCGGCAAAATTGTTTCGGCCGCAAATCGCCAGCGATTCTGAGCGTGAGACTTCGCAGACGCGTCCCGTCTCCGCCCGCGAGAAACACTGCCCAACGATGGCGTGAGTCCATCAGTGCCTTATCCTGTTCTGATCCAGTCTTGATCTGAATCGCGTTTCGACAGCAGCCCATCGGCGTCTATAGGTCTCGGCCCGCTATTCCGGATTTCGTGATTCGAAGTTCATACAAGCCTCCCGGCATGGGACGATCAGATCACCTTGAAATAGCCTTCATCGTTTAAAATGTGCCGGGGCCAATCCTGCTGCTCCGAACTAAGCTTTCTGATTTTCTCGATGAACGCGGGGTCTTGGTTGTCACCCCGATAAACGGTCATATCTTTGGCCAGCCAGGCAGGAAGAGCAGCGAAGCGGTGCACTGTTTGTGACTCTAAATACCAGGTAATGTGGACGAGCGCGCCACTTTCCTCGTACCACACCGTGGTCTCGACTCCGGGAGCTACCCGCTGGTAGTAGAAGTGCTGGATGGCATGCCGTCCCTTGTGTGGCCCCTCTTTCAGCGTGTAGTCGACGATGTCGGGCCCGACGATGGCAGGTTCGAAGACCCAGCCGTTGGCAAAGTGCCAGCTTAGTCGTGCGCCAAGGACGCTAGTGAGCATGTTAGCTAACTCCTTTTGAGATTTCGTTTG
>Ga0210402_10000527_pt1 | contig 42590 bp, 38 predicted proteins | sample IncBWC7MmetaG_FD_161055 | JGI IMG/M metagenome (GOLD analysis project Ga0210402, IMG submission 161055) | Forest soil microbial communities from Barre Woods Harvard Forest LTER site, Petersham, Massachusetts, United States - Inc-BW-C-7-M | ecosystem: Environmental > Terrestrial > Soil >...
CTCCGGTAAAGATGAGATCGCCCGGTTCGCCAAGGATATGGGGATGAACTATCCGGTAGTACTAGGAAGGGAGGCTGTGGGCCAAGCTTACGGAGGAGTCGACGCGTTGCCCGAGAGTTTCTTCATCGGCCGCGACGGCAAGATCGTGGACAAGATTATGGGCCTCGAGGGCAGGAGCGAGATCGAGGATGCCATCAAGAAGGCTCTGAATACGCAGGCTGGGAGCCCGGCAACCGTCAGTGCCCTCATTGGCCCCAAGTAACCTTGGCTTCTCTCGCTTGAGCCGTTAGCGTTTGTGCAGCGACGGGAGTTCCGCAAGAGGCGCTCCCGGCGTTGCCGGCCCAGAATTGACAATAGAAAGCGAACGCTGGCGCGACTAGTATTTTGATAGGGCATGCCGGAGTCTCACGGATGATTTCGCCGAACCGCGTCTCGAAGATCGTCTGTTTATTTTTTCTGCTAGCAAGCGGGTGGGGACAATCCGGGAAAGGGCCTTCAGTCTCAATGGCCCCCGTAGGGCCGGTCACCGCGCAACGCGCGAAGCAGTCCAAGATCACCTTGAATTTCCGCGTGGCCCACGGCTTTCACATCAATTCCAACGCTCCCAAAGATGAGTTCCTGATTCCCACCGCGCTGAAGATGGATCCGCCAACCGACATCGTGCTGGGAAAGATCGAATATCCCGATGGCATGGATGTGAGCTTTCCATTTTCGCCGGATACAAAGTTGAACGTTTACAGCGGCGATTTCACCATCAACCTGATGGTGCACCCATTGGCGTCAGTGGTACCGGGAAAATACGCGATGCGCGGCGTGCTTCGGTATCAGGCTTGCGACAACGCGCAGTGCTTCCCGCCGAAGACCTTGCCTATCAACTTTGATGTGAAGGTCGTGAAAGAACCGGCGACTCCGCGCCACAATCCCGGGCAGAGTCCGCACGTACACGGATAGTTCTTCCACAACAGCCGACGTTACCCAAAATTCTTCACCTGCGGTTTTGCAGCTGCCATGCTGAAGCGTATTCTTCTCTTGTTTTAATCGGTAATTCTTCGTGCAGCGTTCGATCGCTATCAGTCTTCTTGCCGCCGTCATTCTGGGAGTGGCCGTTGGGCTTGCGGCTTATACCTTATTTATGCCAAGGGATATTCCTACCTGACGAACAATCCCGCTGCCTGCGCAAACTGTCACGTGATGCAGGCGCAGTACGACGCCTGGATGAAATCGAGCCACCACTCGGTGGCGGCATGCAACGATTGCCACACTCCTCACAACATCGTGGGGAAATATGCGGTGAAGGCGAACAACGGATTCTGGCATTCCTTTTATTTCACTAGCGGCCGATATCCCGACACGATCGAAATCACGAAGTTCGATCACCAGGTGGTGGAGAACGCCTGCCGCCGGTGCCATGAATCGATCACGTCGGCGATCGATGGAAACGTAGTGCACGGCAAAGCGAAAGGCCTCGAGTGCACGCGCTGCCACAATTCCGTCGGACACTCGGAGTCGGCATCGGCGGGCCTCATCTCCATTCCTACCCGGAGTCCTCATGAACAGTCCAAGTAATCCTGAAGCTGGCCGGTCCCGGCGGCTTTTCCTGGCGGTGGTGGTTTTAGCGGCGGTTGCAACGTTGGCCGTGACCGCGCTTCTGATCAACATCTTCGAACGAAAGCAGGAGGCGAAGAATCCGTTCTACCGCGTCGTGGAGTGGAATGACACGATCGACGATCCGGCAACGTGGGGCAAGGATTTCCCCATGCAGTACGACCTGTACCTGCGCACTACGGACATGGAGCGCACGAAGTACGGAGGGAGCGAGGGTGTTCCGCATTCGCCGACGCAGGCCGACCCGCGGTCTGTGGTAGCTCGGTCGAAACTGCAGGAGGACCCGCGGCTCAAGGCCATCTGGGCGGGATACTCTTTTTCGGCCGATTATCGCGAACGCCGCGGCCATGCCTACATGCTGGAGGACCAGACCTTCACTGAACGGCAGAAGTTCGCGCCCCCGGCGATGTGTGTCAACTGCCATGCTTCGATGGTGACAACGTATTTGAAACTCGGTGATGGCGACATCATGAAAGGGTTCAACGTCATCAGCGATTCGCACATGACGTATCCGCAGATTCGGCAGCAGGTGAAACATGCTGTGGCGTGCATTGACTGCCATGATCCGAAGACCATGCAGCTTCGCGTGACCCGGCCCGCGTTTATCGAAGGAATTCGCGCACTGAAGGCGTCACAGGGCATACCGAACTACGACGTGAACACCATGGCCACACGGCAGGAGATGGGTTCGTTCGTCTGCGGGCAATGTCATGTGACCTACTATTTCCAACCGCCGAATAAGCGGCTTACTTTCCCGTGGGCGAAGGGGTTGAGGGTTGAGAACATCATTGCGGTCGAGGACGAGCAGAAGATCAAGGAGTGGGACCATCCTGACAGCGGCGCGGGATTGATCAAGGCGCGCCATCCGGAGTTCGAGATGTGGAACCAGGGCGTGCATGCGCGCTCGGGCGTGGCATGCGCTGATTGCCACATGCCGTACATGCGGCAAGGCGGACTAAAGATCAGCGATCATCAGGTGAACAGTCCGTTGCTGAAAATCAACCGTTCCTGCCAGACTTGCCATCATTTTCCCGAGGAGGAGTTGAAGGCGCGAGCGGAGGAAATTCAGGACAAGTTTTTCAATCTGCGTAACACGGCGCTGGATGCATTGGTGGACCTGATCAATGACATCAAGGCGGAGAAAGCGAAGGGGGCAACGGATACCCAGTTGGCGCAGGCTCGCGAGTATCAGCGCAAGGGGCAGTTCATGATCGACTTCGTGATGTCGGAGAACGCGATGGGCTTCCACGCTTCGCAGGAAGCGACCAGAATTCTCGGCGATGCCATCAACCTCTGCCGGCTTGGACAGCTAAGTTTGCACGGCGGTCCGCCGCCCAGTCACACTCCGCCGAACATTGAGACCGTAGCCACGGGGACCGGACTGGCGAGTGGCGACCGGAAATAAAAGCAATTTGTCATCCTGAGCGAAGCGAAGGACCTATGCAGTGTGCCGGCAGCATTCCGCTGGTCAGCCATTGCACAGGTCCTTCGGCGCAAAAAACGCGCCTCAGGATGACAAATTTGTGGCTACTCGGTAATGATGTGATCCGCCCACTCGATCAGTGAGACAAAGACGGGCGGGCTGCCGAACTTGGCTCCGTAGTTGGCGAGATCGGATTCAGTAACGGCGCGTGCGCGCGAGCAGGCGCCGCAGGCGTAGATCTGCACGCCTTTCGCTTTGAGCTTGCTGAGGAACTCTCCGACAGCCGGCCAGCCGACCGGCATGACCGCATCAGCCACAACCTTGCGCATGAGCACGACGGCTTCGCCAAGCAAGTAGATCTGCACTTGGTGCCCTGCCTCGGCCAACGCCAGTCCGTGTGAAAAGGGGAACGCGGCTTTGGTGGGATCGTCGGAACCCCACGCGCTCTTCATCAGAATCTTGAGCTGCTTTTTGGATTGCCCCTGCACTGCGCTGCCTGCAGTGAGAAACGGCAGTGCCACCAACTGCGCCATCTGGGTGAGGAAAGCTCTGCGTGCCATGGATTTCTCCTACGATGAGTTACAGCCCGGGGAAGTGAGCTAGAACTCTATCGCGTCTTCCGGCATTTGAGAAGATGCCGGCTTTGACGGATGCACAGTCGAGACCTAAGATTTCCTACCTATGAAACGCGTCCTGTTCTGTGTGTTGCTAAGCACCGCCGCGTGTCTTGCACAGTCGGCAACATCTTCCACGCTGATCATTCACGACGTCACCATCATCGACGCCACCGGGGCGGCCGCCAAGCCGCATCAGACGGTCATTATGCGCGACGGAAAGATTCAAGCCATCGACAGCTCGGGCGGCGGCTTTGGCGGAAAGCTGCCCGGCACTCATGTGGACGGAACCGGCAAGTTCCTGATCCCCGGATTGTGGGACATGCACGTCCACATGGTGTTTGGCGACTGGTTCCCGCGCGGAAAAGAGGTGACGCTGCCGCTGTTCATCGCCAACGGGATCACGGGCGTGCGCGACATGGGTGGCGAGCTGGAGGTGCTGCAACAGTGGCGCCAGGAGATTTCTGCGGGCACGCTGATCGGGCCGCGAATCGTGATGTCGGGGCCGATGCTCGACGGGCCGAAACCGCGCTTCCCGAGTTCCATTGCGGTGAGGACGCCAGAGGACGGGCGGCGGGCTGTCGACGATCTGAAACGTCGCGGGGCGGATTTCATCAAGCTGCAATCGCTGATTCCGCGTGATGCAGTGTTCGCCATCGCCGATGAGGCCAAGAAGCAGGGGATCCCCTTTGTTGGCCACGTGCCTGATGCGGTGCGGGCTTCCGAAGCGTCGAATGCCGGACAGAGGAGCTTCGAACACTTGATTGGGATCTTCGAAGGCAGTTCGCCACTCGAAGATGAATTCATCAAAGGAGCGAAGACCGAAAAGCAATTTCTTTCCACCTATGACCCGAAGCGGGCTGAGGCTCTCTTCTCTCTCCTGGCGAAGAATCAGACGTGGCAGTGTCCGACGCTGGTGTGGGAGCGCGGCGGCAATTTGATCGATCAGACCGACTTTGCTCACGATACTCATGCGAAATATGTCCCGGCATACTGGAAGGAAGTTACGTGGAAGCGGTTTACGGACGAGATCGAGCACGACTTCAATACCGACGATCTGGCTACACGAAAGGCATTCGTGGCGAAGGAACTTGAAGTCGTCAACGCCATGCGTCGCGCAGGGATTCCATTTCTCGCGGGAACCGACACTCCTCCCGGCGTCTACATTTTTCCCGGTTTCAGCTTGCATGAGGAGTTGCAGCGATTCGTGGCGGCAGGATTTTCTCCGATGGAGGCGCTGCAGACGGCAACGCTGAATCCGGCAAAGTTTCTGGCGATGGATGACCAACTGGGGACGATTGAGAAAGGGAAGGTTGCGGATCTGGTGCTGCTCGACGCCAATCCGCTGGACGATATCCGCAACACGCAAAAGATTGCAGCGGTCATTGTGAATGGACTGTACTTATCGCGCGCGGAGTTGGACAAAATGCTGACCGGGGCACAAGCGGCAGCGAACACGAGGTGAGTCACGGCCCTTCTAAATTCCAAATGGGGAATGTTCTTTCTAAATTTTCTTGTCTTGATGGGTTTCGAAGTCGCATGCGACGTAAGCTGATTTCCGGGCCCGTGGTGTAATGGCAGCACGTAAGCCTGTCCAGCTTTAAGGTGCGGGTTCGAGTCCCGTCGGGTCCACAGTTTTCCCAACCTATGGTAGGAAACCTGACGAGGAGTCTTGGGACAGGAGGACTCCTCAAGTAACCTTGACTTCCCACTCGCAACTTCCGATAATCATTTTGTAGCTGGACAGGCTTACTCCCCGGGTGGTTCGCCGCTCGGGGTTTCGTGTTTCTGGCCTTCCTTTTTCATCCAAGGCGCCTCATTTCTTCTGCTCTTGTTTCTTCTCAACTTTCGCCCAGGCATCCTTCAGTGCGACTGTGCGATTGAATACCGGTGCTCCCGGCTTTGAATCAATGTCAGCGCAGAAATAGCCGAGGCGCTCGAACTGGTAGCGGCTGCCCGCCGCGGCATTCGCGAGTGAAGGTTCGAGCTTGGCGTGCGGGATTACTTCAAGGGAGTTCGGGTTTAAATAATCGAGAGGATCCTTGCCTTCTTCGAGGTCGCCAAGGTTCTCTTTGGTGAAGAGGTTTTCGTAGACACGCACCTCGGCATCGACCGCGTGCTGCGCGGAGACCCAGTGAATGGTGGACTTTACCTTGCGCCCGTCAGGAGCGTTGCCGCCGCGCGTCGCCGGATCGTAGGTGCAGTGGACTTCGATGACTTGCCCCTTGTCGTTCTTCACCACACTTTTCGCCGTAATGAAGTAGCCGTAGCGCAAACGAACTTCTTTGCCCGGTGAGAGGCGGAAATACTTCGGCGGAGGCATTTCGCGGAAGTCGTCCTGCTCGATGTAGAGTTGACGCGAGAACGGAACCTTGCGCGTGCCAGCACTCTCATCTTCCGGATTGTTGGTGGCGTCCATCTCTTCGACCTGGCTCTCGGGATAGTTGTCGATCACGACCTTCAATGGGTGCAGTACCGCCATCACGCGTGGTGAGCGCTTGTTCAGGTCTTCACGCAGAAAGTGTTCGAGCATCGCGAGCTCGACGATCCCGTTGGTGCGCGACACGCCCGCTGCCGTCACGAAATTGCGGATTGCCTCCGGCGTGTAGCCGCGGCGGCGCAGGCCGGAGAGCGTGGGCATGCGGGGATCGTCCCAGCCGCGGACCATGCCTTGTTCGACCAGCTGGCGCAGCTTGCGCTTGCTCATCAGGGTGTAGGTCAGGCTGAGGCGGTCGAATTCGATCTGCTGCGAAGGGAAGATTCCCAATTGCTCGATGAACCACTGGTAGAGCGGCTGGTGGTCGGCGAATTCGAGCGAGCACATGGAGTGCGTGACTTTCTCGAGCGAGTCAGACTGTCCGTGGGCGTAGTCGTACATCGGATAGATGGGCCACTTGTTGCCGGTGCGGTGATGCTCGGCGTGCAGGATGCGGTACATCACCGGATCGCGCATGTTGAAGTTCGGTGATGCCATGTCGATCTTGGCGCGCAAAACGCGTGAGCCGTCGGGGAATTCACCGGCGCGCATGCGCTCGAACAGATTGAGATTTTCTTCAACCGACCGATTTCGATAGGGACTGTCTTTGCCGGGCTCCGTCAGGGTGCCGCGATGCTTGCGGATCTCGTCCGCCGTGAGGTCGTCGACGTATGCCTTGCCCTCTTTAATCAGTTTGACCGCCCACTCATACAGCTGGCCGAAATAATCCGACGCGTAGAAAAGCCCATCCCAGTGAAAGCCGAGCCACTGGATGTCTTCTTTGATCGACTCGACGTACTCGACGTCTTCCTTCTCTGGATTCGTATCGTCGAAACGCAGGTTCGTGTGGCCGCCAAATTCATCCGCTAGGCCGAAGTCGATGCAGATCGCCTTGGCGTGGCCGATGTGCAGATAACCATTGGGCTCAGGAGGGAAGCGGGTTTGCACACGTCCGGCGTACTTGTTGGTCTTGAGGTCTTCGGCGATCCGGTCGCGGAGAAAGTTAGAGGGGCGCGGCTCCGGAGCGGGGGTTGCGCCCGGCTCAGGCGCGCCTGCAGGCGTTGTCATAATCTTTGATCTTACCGCAAACGAAGGTGGGGACTTCGCCCCGCGGGGTCGAGAAACAAAAGCTTTGAACCGCAGAGAACGCTGAGAACTTCCGCGGAGAGCGCGGAGAACGGCGTCGCCTACCGCACGTGGCGGGCTTTCTCGGTGATCCAGTCTGTCCGGTAGGCTGTAGCGCCACTCGCCAACAGGGGGGCTTTGCCCTCGACTGCGTCGACGAAGTTCTCAATCAGAGGAAAGTGCAGGTTGGGATGAACGGGCAAGTTCTCGCGCCCGCCTGGGTAGATGAGGTCCGGGCCGTTTAATGGCGACATTTCCACCTCGCCTTCGGTGCCGCGGATACGGCATTCGTCGCGATTGATCTTGGAATGCCAGCGAACGTCCACGATTCCGCGAACTCCACTTTCATACTCGATCATGACCGTCGCGTTGTCTTCGACGGCGTAGTGATGAACGACATTTGAGAGCTGGCCAGTGACACGAAGGGGCTTACCGAAAAGAAAATTCAGCACGTCGATGCGATGCGAGGCGATGTCGAATAGCGGACCTCCCCCGGCCTTAGCGGGATCGAAAAGCCAGCTGCGTTCCCCAGATCCGTCAAACCACATGTGATTCGTCAATTCAGCAAACACCGGTTTGCCGATGACGCCCGCTTCCAGCAGTTGTTTCGCGCGTCGGACTTTGGGATAAAAGCGGCGGTAATAAGCCACGCCGAAGAGCTTGCTGCTCTTCTCGGCGGCACTGACCATGGTGCGGGCTTCAGCTTCGTTCATCGCCATGGGCTTCTCGCAGAGGACGTGCTTTCCGGCGCGCAGGGCCTCGATGGTTTGCGGGGCGTGGAGGAATACTGGCGTTCCGACGTACACAGCATGTACTGCGGCATCGGCGAGAGCTTCCTCGAGAGTGGTCCAGGACTTTGCGGCGAACTGCGCGGCTTTTGCGGGATCACGCGTGACCAGGCCATACAGACGGCTTCTCGGCTCGGCTTGAATAGCCGGGATTACGCGGCGGATGGAGATGTCGCCGATTCCGATAACGATCCAGTTGAGCATGGGAGTAGTTTCGCATGCGGGCGGGCGATCAAAGTCCAGGGGCCGCACCATTTCTTCAGATCATCTGGATGATGACAAGGCTCGTGGTTGGCTGCTCGCTTAGCATCGCCGGACAGCCGAGGCGGCTATCCCTACGTGGTCGTTCATGGAAAATCAAAGGCCGGCTTGTGGGCCGGCCTTCCGTTGAAAAAGAGGTAAAACTACTTCTTAGGGGCGATCGCGTCCTTCGCGGCCTTAGCGACGCGGAACTTCACGACTGTCTTCGCCTTGATCTGGATTGGTTCGCCGGTCTGCGGATTGCGGCCGGTGCGGGCTTTGCGGTGCGCTTTCACCAGGCGGCCGAGTCCGGGAACTACGAAAATTCCGTTCTTCTTGGTTTCTTTAATAGCTGTGTCGGCGAGGTGCTCGAGGAACGCTGCCGCGGTTTTGTTGGGAAGTTCAGTCTTCTCGGCGAGTTGCCGAATCAACTGTGTTTTGGTCAGACCTGAAGCCATACTGCCTCCTTAAAAATCGTTTTAATTCCGATGCGGGCTTATCTTATACCCATGAGGCTGTGGAAAAACACATATTTTACGGGGGTTTTACGATTTGTAAACGTGCGCAAGCCCGTCTTTACAGGGTTTTACGCTCTTGGGATCACCGGCATCGGCCTAATATGCGTATCAGAGTGGTAACGGGAAATGATTAGTTCACCAGCTTGACAACAAGCGAAGAAACAATACAGTCAGTTCTCCGCGTCCCCGGCCCCCGTAGCGAATGCGCGCCGGGATGCAATAATGATTTGAGGAGCCTTGATTGAGCTGCGTTATCTGTGAAATCCGTAAAGAGAAGCGGTTCTGTCCGGCGGTGCATGGACGCATCTGCCCGCAGTGCTGTGGTGAGCAGCGCGAGGTGACGCTCGATTGCCCGAGCGACTGTCCGTATCTGCAGCAGGCGCGCGAGCACGAGAAGGCGCGCGCCGCAGAACAGATCGATCCTGCCGGATTGTTTCTGCAGATCGAAGTCTCGGACCAGTTTATGTACGAGAAGGAACACCTGCTCATGGGATTGACTTATGCACTGGCAAAATCGGCCCGGGCGGACGGGAACCTGCACGACCAGGATCTGATTGCGTCCCTGAGCATGCTGGCCAAAAGCTACGAACGGCGCGTGAACTCGGGCCTCCACTACGAACAGCCACTGACCAGCGATTCGCAGCGGCGGGCGGTCCTGGAGGTCGAGAACATGGTCAAGGAGTACCGTGAGGCCGAGCAGAAGCATATGGGGTACTCGAGTTTGCGCGATTCCGAGATACTGAAGGCGTTAGTGTTTCTGATTCGGTTGGCCCACGGTAGGACATCAGGGCGTCCTAAGTCGCGGGCCTTCGTAGAGTTTCTGTTTGCGCAGTTCCCGGAGAAGGAATCGGCGGTGGTTACGCCGCAGGAAGCCGGAAGTCGAATCATCCTTCCTTAACGTGGCGTATCTGCGCCAAAGCTTTGGCCACGGATTTCGCGGATTATCGCGGATCTGAATCCTTTTTCTTGATCCGCGAAAATCCGTGTAATAGGTGGCTACATTTCTTGGGCTTTGTGCACTTCCTGCCCGGGTGGCACTTCTTTCAGCAATTCTCTGACTGACTTCTTGAGTACGGGATGCAAGGCATCGGGTGCGATCTCCGCGAGCGGTTCCAGCACGAAGCGCCGGTATTGCATAGCTGGATGGGGGATCGTCAACCCCGGAGTATCTACTACTTCGTCTCCGAATAACAGAATGTCGAGATCGATCGTACGTGGACCTTTCTTCTGGAATCTTTGGCGGCCCATTGCTTTTTCAATTGTAAGTAACTGCACCATGAGTTGCTCGGGGGGGGATGAGGTCTCTACCGACACCGCGCAGTTCAGGAATTGGGGTTGCTCTGTGAACTCGACGGGCTCGGTTTCATAGATCGATGAAACGAATCGCAGCTTTCCTGCGGATTCCAATCGCCGGATCGCCTCTCGCAGGTGAGCCTCGCGATCTCCGATGTTCGATCCCAGCGAAAGATAGGCAAGATGCGGCATAGAAGCCCGGAAATCATTTGTACTCCGGAAGGAACGCAGGGCACAATCCGCAGATGTTACACGGTCAGTGTTTTGAGCAACATGCAAAGTCCGTCCACCGAGGACCCATCACCTTGGTCACTATCGTGAATCTCTAATGACCTCCTAGAATCACAAGCATGACGTTGGAGTCACTCCTCCTGAGCCAGGACCCCGAGTTAGTGCGGGTGATCCGACCCACGCTTGAAAAACTGTCGATTGATGTAGAGGTCTGCCCCGATGCGCGGGCGGGCTCCGATATCCTGATTTCCGACAAGTTCGATGCCGTCGTCGTCGACTGCGACGATCTCACAGGCGGCCTGGCCTTGCTGCAGGGCTTGAGGAACACTCCCAGTAACAAGAACTCCGTTGCGTTCGCCATTCTGAACGGGAAGCGTACGACCACCCAGGAAGCGTTTGGTATGGGTGCGAATTTCGTCCTCCAAAAACCCATCAGCACCTTAAATGCTTCGCGCTGCTTTCACGCCGCGCTGAATTTCATGCTGAAAGAGCGTCGGCGCTACTTCCGGCAGCCAGTGAAGATGCAAGTCAAAGTGGTTCTCGAGGGCAAGACTCTGACTGCGAACAGCACCAATATCAGCGAGGGCGGCATCGCCCTGCTGTTGCGCGAGGCTCTGCCGAAAGGCGCGACTCCGCAGGTGCAGTTCTCGTTGCCTGAAAGCAGCATCCACATCGAGGTCGAGGCCGAAGTTGCCTGGGCCGATATGAAGGGCCTTGCCGGGCTGCGCTTTCATGGCATGCCCAAGGCGGCGCAAGCGCAACTGGAACAGTGGCTCGACGACCGCATGGAAGCCGAGTTTCCGGGCTCCAAAGACCGGATGGCCGAGTCCGGCTCGTTGCACTAACCACTCCAGTTTCCCAGCACTCCCATTCCAGGGAGAACCTTCCTTTGGACTTGTGCGGATTGGCCTTCCTCCGCAAAGCTGATGGACTGGGGGCAAATCGGATGCTCACGAATGAATTCCGCATCGCCAAGGTGCAAAAGACGCTGCAATGGTTTGAGCAGGACATTCCTCTGCTGCACATGCGCGTCAAGGAGCTGTCGAAAGAACGGCAGGACTCAGCGAAGAAGTTCGCGGCGGCGATGATTGAACAGACCCGGGCCGAGCTGAAAAAATTACTGCAACTGCGGCCCAACGATCAAAACGACCCCAACGAGGCTCCCTGCGAACCGGCGGACTAATACGAAAAGCATCGAAGAATGGATTATTAAAATGGATTATTAAAGAGATGATCCCGCGGCGGCTTCTGAGCGCTGGGGAGTTTCGTGCTCCTCGGTTTCTTCCGGAACCGTGACTTCATCCCACAAGCTCTTGTCGCGCAGGATGCGCGAAACCAGGGCGGTATGCATGGCATGACCTGCGCGGTCGGCGACCACCTTCCCCAGGAGCTGCTTTCCCAGAAGGGCCAGATCACCAACGAGGTCAAGGACCTTGTGACGGACAAATTCGTCTGAAAACCGCAGGGGCCCGTTTTCGATTCCGTCGCGAGTAAGCACAATGCAGTTCTCGCGCGAGGCCCCGCGGATCAGGCCCATGTTGCGCATGGCCTGCTCGTCTTCGCGCGAGCCGAAGGTGCGCGCCGCCGCGATGTGTTTCAGATAGCTTCCATTGGTCAGTTCCACCAGGAAGGTTTCTTTTCCGATCAGGGGATGCGGGAAGTTGATGAAGTAAGAAACGGAATACGAATCGGCGGGGTAGACAGCGATGAACTTGTTGCCCTCGCGCATCTCGACTTCGCGACGAATCTTGAGATACTTGCGGGCCCGGCGCTGTTTGCGAATGCCTACTTTGCGGATCATATCGACGAATGGCTGAGCGCTGCCGTCGAGGATGGGAAGTTCAAGGTTGTCGAGCTCGACGATGGCGTTGTCGATGCCAAGACCGATGAAGGCGGAGAGCACGTGCTCGGTGGTCGAGATCAGCACGCCCTTCTTCATGAGACTCGTGGCGTAGCTGACGCGGGCGACATTGCGGCTGTCGGCTTCGATCTCGAAGCCGTCCAGGTCGGTCCGACGGAACACGATGCCTGTCCCCGACGAGGCAGGCAGAATGCGCATGGAGACTGGAGCGCCGCTGTGCAAACCAATACCGCTGCAAGCCGCAGCGGCGCGAATTGTCTGCTCGAAGATCAAGGGGTATTTAAGATTGCCGATTAAGTTAACAGATTACAGCTCCGCGCCAGAAAACCGTCTGTGGTAAAACAGCCACAGTTCGTGGCATCGTAGCGGGCGATTGGGGGCAAAGGCGCAGCAGGAACGGATCGATGCAAGTCGTTTCAAAATAAACACTTATCGGAAGAAACCGGTGGCGTCGACTTAGCTGGAGATTGGACGCAGGGCGAATCTAGAATGGAAACAGGATTCCCTTGTCCTTCAGCTTCTCGAAGTTCCCTGCGACAAATTCGAACAGTCGGGCGGGGCGGCGCCCGCCGCGGCGGAATTCCCGAGTAGGACGTAGGATCTTGAGTAGAGCCAGTTTGCGGCGGAAGTTTCGTTTGTCGAGTTTCTTGTCGAGGATTGCCTCGTAAACCTCCTGCAGTTCAGTCAGCGAAAATCGAGTCGGGAGCAGTTGGAATCCCACCGTCGTGTATTCGAGTTTGTTGCGGAGCCGTTGCAGGGAGTAGTCGAGGATTTTGCCATGATCGAAGGCGAGGGGCGGCAGTTCGCGGAACGGCCACCAGCGGGCATCGGCAGCGTCTGATCCGGCGATCAGGGGTGAGCGGTCCGCCGCGATCAAAGCGAAGTAGGCCACGCTGACGACTCGCCCGCGCGGGTCACGGCCGGGATCGCCGAACGAGTAAAGCTGCTCCAGGTAGACGTCGGCAACCCCAGTCTCTTCTTTCAATTCGCGCAACGCAGCCTGATCGAGACTCTCGTTGTCCAGAACGAAGCCTCCTGGGATGGCGAGGTGGTCTGCAAAAGGGGGAATCCCACGCTTCACTAGCAGAACCCGCAGTTCGCCCGACTGGATGGTGAAGATGACGATGTCGACGGCAACCCGCATCGTTTCCATCCTAATTCAGGCGTCGTCCCGCGCAACGAGATGAGCTCGCCGTTCGGCGGCGTGCACCCGTGCACTGGCGCCGGAGTTGAAGTTTAGGAAGTCGGACTCCATTCCATCGCTGAAAATAACGCCGCCAGAAGGCATGAGCGACTGCAACGACAGATCCTCACCAGGCTGCAACATGCCCATGACGAGAGAGGCTTGCGAATGGCGGCTCACAAAAGGCTCGCGCACCACAAAGAGCAAGCGTGGATCTTCCCATGGTAGGCGAATGGCTGCGCCGGGTTTTGCTCCACAAAACCTGGAGATGCCGGCAGCCATATTGAATGCAGACGATACCCATCCAGTGGATCCGGCGCCCGTCGAGACCAGCACGCCGCTCGAGGATTGCGTCTCGGAACGCTCGTTGCATGCGATGCGGTACAACGCGGAAACGTGACTGTGCGCGCCGATAAACAAATCGTTAAAGGCAAGCAGGCGCTGTCCATCGTTGAGAACTACTTCTGCCAGCGTGACCTCGCGGATCCGCGCTTTTGCCTCCATCACTTTCAATCCCGCGGTTCGTGCCTCTTCCATAGAAAAAGGGAGGAGAATGCCATCAAAGCGGGAGGGTTCGGGATTGATGGCGACGATGGGCTGGTTCCCGACGTACTTCGCCGCATTCGCGACCAGCCCATCTTGCCCGAGAGTGAATATGATGTCTTCGCGAGTGAACTGGAATGTCGGAACCAGACTGCGATCGACCAGCTGCTGCGGGATCTCGAACTCCAGGTCCCGGCGCAGCACATCGAGCGACCGGCGGTAGGCGTCGTCCTCGCGCTCGTAGTCCGAGAAGTCTCCGCCGGCGTGCTCGATGTAGAACTTAGCCTGCGAGCGGGTGTTAAAGCGCTCGGCCAATTCCTGCAAGCGAGTTCTACGGGTCACGATAATCAGCTTCTTGTACACGGCCTTATTTCCCCGCCGTCGAAATCAACGACTTCAGTAGATCGGGCGACACATTGAGTTCGCCGATCTTCTGCGCATTCTCGGCCATTTCCTGAAATGCCAGGGCGATCATCGCCTTGGGGTCAGCGCCTCTTCCACCCAGCATCATCAGCGCCTTCCAATCGAGATCGCGCAGCGGTTTGAGTATCTCGGTGAGCGCATAGGCGCGGACATCCGCCTCCTTGCGATCGTTTTCGACACGGCGGGACACGAGTTCCAGACGCTTCTCTTCGACCGATATTTCGGCTGCCATCTGGGTTTCACGAATTTCCCTTTTCTGTTGCTCTGCGGCGATCTCGGCCGCCAGTTGCGTCTCGCGGATTTGGCGCTTCTTCTGTTCGACTGCAATTTCAGTGTTGAGTTCGCTTTCTTTGATCATCCGTTCGTTTTCGACTGCGGCGTTGCGGCGAGCGTAAATGGCTTCGTCGGCGCGGCCCTGCAACGCTTCCCGCGCCTCGGCCTCGAGTGCTCTCGTCATTTCGGGCGTTGGCTTGATGTCGAGAATTGATAACGCAAGAATTTCCAGCCCCATGCTGGAGACTGCTTCCGCTTCCTTCAGCTTGGCCTGCGCCTCGGCCACGATCAACTCCGAACTAGCCAGCATCTCCTTGAGGGAGAGGCGTTGCGCAACCGCTCGCGTCAACGACTGGAGAGTATGCACCAGACGTTCTGGTAGTTTCTGGCGATCCCGAGAGTGGTCTTCAAAGTAGGACTTATCCTGCTTGTCGATGGTGAAATCAAGCAGAGACGCCAAGCGCTTGGGGTCGGCGACCCTGTAAGTGAGTTGTCCCTGAATGGTGACGGATTGGAAATCTGCCGTCGTCTCCAGGAAAACGAACGGTACATCGGCGCTCGCCAGGGGGACAGCCACGATTGTCGACGTGGGGGCCCAGTAAAAGAAAGATAATCCCGCACCTTCGCGCTTGATTTTGCCGTGTTTGTACTGCAGAACGTAGGTTGTCGGTGGCACTTTCATGAACTTGAGCATGACGCCCTCCATTAGTGTCTTAGCAACACTATAATAGTGTCTACGCGACACTGTGTCAAATGAAATTCCCGCGAACGAACTCTGCTGTAACGTCCGATGCGTTACTTCTTTGACTTGTTCGATTTGACCTGTTTGTTCGGATCGTAGCCGGAGTTGGGGTCAAACATGGCGGGGTCAAGACCCTGATTGATGGTCACGGAACTCAGATAGCGCTGGTTGGACATGTCCCCGTTGAAATAACGGGTGACGTTGTAGGGAGCCATGATGCCGGATACCGACCGATAGTTATCGTAGACTTCCTCTTCCAGATTTTTTTGCTTGTCGACCGGGTCGCGCCACTCGAATGACTTTTTGATGGGAAGGTGTGAGTCGGTATCAAAATAGAGAGTCACGCTCTCATTCTGCGAATTGACGAGAGTTACCTGATAGGCCGGATGCTGCGCCGCGATGGCGTTGCCTTCGAAAAGCATGACCACGCTGGGATCGTTCACCCATAAGCGCAACACCCGCTCAAGCGAAAAACGGCGGCGGCGAAGATAGTCATCGAGATCTTTCTGCTCGACCGGATGCGGACCTTTGAATGTGATCTCGTATCCTTTGTCGCCGACGAACACCTGAGCGATGTCGCGCTCTTTCGTGAATTCGACTCGCTCTTTGTCGGGAAACTGGCTGAAACTCCAAAACGGTCCGCCGCCTCCAGTGGGATTGCCATGGTGAAAGCCGTAACCGCGTCCTTGCTGCTCGCGGTCGCGAATGGTCAGATAAATTTGTCCGCCCAGCGCCTGGATACCCTGCTCGATGATCGCTTTGGCTTTGTCGGAATTCTGCACAGCTTCTTTATCGAGCGCGATCGCAGGGGAGGGCGAGGCCTTCGGTGCGTCCTTCGGCCCTGGAGCAGGAGTTGCAGCATTCTGTGCCTGTGGTCCAGTCTGCGAGCAGGCCGAGCACACCAACACCAGAATCGTGAAGAGCAGTTTCATTCCGTTTAGGGATGGATCACGCAATCAGAATTGTAGCGTTTTCTGTGGGTTTTCGGCTGCGGACAATCGGTGCTCCTCTCAACCCTTGGATGCAGGAAGACCGGAGAAAGCAAACTGGGGGCTGCTAATTTTCTGGTCTGGAGCCGATCTCGCGGACGGCATCGACCAGACCGGACGACATTTTCGCGAGACCCTACGGGGTGTTCTAACGAGTGATACGCAGCTTACAGGAACTAAAAACCTCACCCTCACATGGCTCGCCTGCGCAAAGCTAACCGGCCAGGACCGCTCCTCCGTTTACATTGAAAACTTCCCCCGTGATGAAACTGGCGTGTTGAGTACATAAAAAGAGCACCGGGGCGGCAATCTCTTCGGGCCTTCCCACGCGTCCGAGGGGAATCGTACGCAGGATTTGCTCTCCGCTTTTCGGATCTTCCAGAGCTTCGGCGCTCATTTCGGTATCGACCCAGCCGGGCGCAACGCTGTTTACGTAAATTCCTGCCGATGCCAGCTCCGTGGATAGGCCCTTTGTCATGCTGATGAGCGCGCCCTTGGTGGCGGAATAGTCACAGTGATACGCCTCCCCACGCTGCCCGCTAGTCGAGCTGATCAAGACGATGTGTCCGGCTGCGCCACTTGTGCGCGGCTGGGTCTTCATCTGCTCGACCGCATGCTTCACAAGGCCGAAGACGCCATCGAGGTTTACTGACATAGTGGAACGCCATTGTTCGTCCGACATGCGCTCGATGGGGACGTCTTCAACCGGCCACACGCCGTGATTGGCGATGAGGATGTCGAGGCGTCCGAAACGTTCGACGGTTTTCGCCACAAGGGAACGAGCGGCCTCGGGATTGTTCAAGTCGGAGGCGATCGGAAAGACGTTGGGACCGCACCCGTTCGCCAAGGCCTCGGCTTGGGAGCGGGCGCTGCGATAGCTGAAGGCGACCTTCGCATCGGCCGCCGCGAACAACCGCACTGTGGCGGCACCGATGCCACGGGAGCCACCGGAGATAAGAGCGATTTTACCGGAGAGGGATAGAGGGATTGACATGACCGACTAGGCTACCGCATCGGGCATGATGGGAACCAGTGGGTCTACACCCTCCATGCATTTGTCATTCCGACCGAAGGGAGGAATCTGCTCGTTGCCTGCACTGTTACGCTGCAGGCGACAGCAGATTCCTCAACGGCTTCGCCGTTTCGGAATGACAACGTAGAGATTTATTCAGGAATTCCTGGTGCGGCGAGAATCCGATACTGCGCTCAAATGCCCGGGCTTGAGGAAGTGCGCTCAGCTTTCAGTCCGCGAATCAGCAAGCGCACAAGCATGCCATCGAAGCGGGTGCCGCTCATCTTAGAGAGTTCGTCGAGTGCCTGATCGGGCGTCCGAGCGGAGGAGAATGACTGTTCGGTGACCATGTTGGCGTAAGCGTCGGCAAGGCCAATGATGCGGGCCCAGAGCGGGATTTGTTCGCCGCGAAGTCCGTCCGGATATCCCGAGCCGTCGAAGCGCTGATGATGATGCTCGATCGCTTCGCGCATCATGTCAGAGTGTGGGATCTTTCCTACAATCTCGGCTCCGATGTGAGGATGCAGCTTTAACTGAAAGAATTCTTCGTCGTTGAGCGGCCCTGGTTTGTTGAGGGTCTGCTCCGATACGAAAATCTTCCCTACGTCGTGGACGCGTGCCGCGAAGACAAGGTCGGCAGTCTCTTCGGCGGACAATCCCAAAGCGCGGGCGATGACTTCACTGTAGCGAGCCACCATGTCTCCATGTCCTGCGGTGGCAACTTCGCGAGACTCAGCGGCCCGGCTTAGCGATTCGATAGCTTCCCTGAGCAACTGGACTTTGCAGTCATGTTCACCACCACACAGTTTGAACAGGGTGGAGGTCAGTTCCTCGAGCTGTTCCGGCCCGGTGCGCTCGCGCTGCAGGAAGCCTTCGATGTAAGCCGAAATCTGCTGGCGCTGGCGGGCGAAGTCCTGGCCTTCGACGAACTCCTGCGCGGTCGAAACGAGGTTTCCGCCTGAGCGTTTGGAAACGTACATGCCAGCATCGGCGACGCGGATAACGTCTTCGATCGAGAAACCGTGCATGGGGAAGCTGGCTACGCCGAAGCTGCCGGTAATGTGATGCTCGGCTAACATGGGATCAGTGGCCAACCACTGGCGGAGGCGCTCCGCCAGGACTTGGGCCTGTTCGGCTCCGGTTTCGGGCATGAGCACGATGAACTCATCGCCGCCGTAGCGAGCGACCACGTTCGACTGGCGGGATTTCTGTTCGAGCAAGCGTCCCACGCGTGCCAGCACGAGGTCGCCTTCAAAGTGACCCAGGGTGTCGTTCACCTCCTTGAACTTGTCGAGGTCGATGAGCACCACGGAGAAGGGCCTTCCCGAGCGCGAGGCGCGTTTCCACTCCGCCGAAAGAGCTTCCCAGAAGAAGCGGCGCGTCTTGATTCCGGTGAGCCCGTCAGTGATCGACTGCTGCTGTAGCTTCTGAAAGTGAAAGGCGTTGTGCAGGGCGGTGGCGAGCAGATCCGCCAACGTGTTCAGGATCAATACATCCTGCGGCGAGAACGCGTTCTCGTTGCGGCTTTCGACATTGAGCACGCCTATAAGCGATTCACCGTAGGTGATCGGGATACAAAGTACGGCTCGCGCATCGGGAAGGATGCTCGAAAGATTTCCTGGGAGGGCATTTTGGACGAGTGCCCGCTCACCCGTGCGCGCGACCCGGCCCAGAATGCCGGTGCCCAGCGGAATGCACTTGCCCATGGCATGAGCCGTCGCGCCCGCTTCGGCTTTGATTTCGACTTCCTTTGTACCCTTGTCCAACAGGCCGATTCCGATGTGATCGAAGCTGAAATTCTTCTGGATCTCACTGGCGATCTCGGTCAGCATGTGCACCGGATCGTCGCTGGAAATGGCGGTCCTTGAGATATTGTTGAGGAATGCCAGTTGGCGCGAGCGGCGCTGCTCGTCAGCAAACAGGCGCGCATTCTCCACTGCGACGGAGACTTGCCCGGCGGCGGTCACCAGCACGTCGAGATCGCGCTGCTCGAAAACGAATTCGCGGTCGGGATTCATGGCGACCATGATTCCCGACGCTCTGTTCCCGAGAAAAATGGGGGCGGCGATCAGGCATTTTGCCGGCCGCTTCGGGACGTGACTGATTCCCAAACGCTGGCGCGTGGCTTCCAGATCGGAGCGAATCAGCAACGGTTCTCCGCTCCGGATCACATATTCCGTAAAGGCGTTGCGCAACTCCCGAGTGCGCTTGGGAAGCTGGCGATTGTCGCGGACTTCCAATTCAAAGCGGATCTCCTCCGACTCCTGGAAGGCGATGTAGAAGTGGCTGGTGTCAAAGATTTGTCCCAGCTCGATCTGGATGGTGCGAAGGATTTCGTCCTGATCGAGACGCGAGCTGATGGCCTTCCCGATCTCGGTGAGAAGTTCGTATTCTTTCGTGCGCCGGTAGGCATCATGGCTGAGGACGTAGTTCTCGAGCGTGAGGCCAAGCTGCAAAGCCAATCCGACCATCAGGCGAGGACCCGATGAACCAAAAGCACGACGTTCGGCGTGGGGAAAAAGGATGACGCCAAAATTGTGCTCGCGAGTCTGCAGGTTGACGGCTGTCAGATGCTTCACCCCGGCCTCGGCGAGGATGCGCTTGAATGCGGTAAATGCCTCATGGGATCCCACGGGAAGCGACTCGGTCATTTCCGCCACGTCATGCACGGTATAGATGCCGCTGTGGCGGAAGGCCAGTTCCGAGATGTAATCGCCGGCGCCCGTGGTCTCAAGCGTTTCCACAAAACCGGACGGAAAATTCTGTTGTACCGAGGGCAGCAGGCCACGCCAGCGTTCGCTGATTACGATGGCGGCGCGGTCGATGGGCAAGGCCGTTCGCAGCCGTTCCAGCGCGGCTTGCATGTTCGGCACTAGATCTTCGGCAAACAAGAGACGGCGCGGGTCCGCTCCTATGGTCGACAGCGCGAGCGTATTCTCCTGCACCGCATTGCGCTGGTTTTCGAACAACACCATGACCATGGCAATGCCCAGCAGCATCTGCGGAACCGGGCCGAAAAGCCGGCTGGCGTTGCCGAACGCTTCCATCAGCGGATTCTGGATATGTCCTACTCCCATCAGCACGCCCCAGAGAGCCAACGCAAAGGCCAGCACCTGGAAGGCTAATGATCCGCGCTTGTGGCCGTTCACATAGAAGATGGCTGAGGAGTACAACAGGATCGCGGCGAGCCCGATACCCAACTGGATCGCGGGTTGAACATCCGGACGAAACACGCCGTAGATGATGTGGCCGTGCAGCGTGAGGAGCGCCAGTATCACCCCCCCGGCTCCCACCGCGGCGTCATACCAGCGGAATTGAGAAGGGCCACGCATCAACCGGGTCGAAACGAAAATGCACAGCGCCATAGCGACCAGGAAAAGCTGGCTGATAAAGAACGCCACCGAGGATGACGGAAATGTATCAAGGACGTAATGCAGCGAGTAGGCCGCCCACGCCAGCTGCCACGCGCGGAAGTATGGTTGACGGCTCTGCTCGTGAAGATATGTAAAGACGAGGAAAAGCAGGACGGAAACGAACCCGGGGACGACGGCCGTTGTGATGACAACACTATTCATAGGGTCGGCGTTTAACAGCTGGCCAGAGTCGCCGGCTCGCTTTCGGGGGGAAACCTATGTTCCATGGTTTCACAACCGTGCATCCGAACTCAACAGAATTTAAGTACACTGTCCACCTTCGATTTCTTTTCGTGTCAAAGGGTTGCACGGAACGGATTTGGCGACGAAGCCAGCTTGACGATGTCTTTTTCCGGCCCGTACCATCGAAAGTTCGACCATGTCTGACTCTCCGAGCTCTTCCTCTCAAGGAAATCTTCGAGTGCGCTTTGCGCCTTCGCCCACCGGCTTTCTCCATGTGGGCAGCGCTCGAACTTTCATATTCAACTGGCTGTTTGCCCGCCGGAATGGCGGAACCATGATACTGCGACTCGATGACACCGACGTCGAGCGGAACACAGATGCCTCGGTGAACTCGATTTTTGAGGGCTTGAAGTGGCTCGGCCTCAGCTGGGACGAGGAGTACAAGCAATCGGAGCGCGGCGCCCTACACCGGCGGATGGCGGAGGCAATCTTCCAGAAGGGCCTCGCTTACCGGGATTTCACTCCGGCACACACTGGAGACAGCGAGAAGTCAGGAGCGCAGGGAACATGGCTGTTCAATCCCGGGATGCCCGAAATGTCACGCGAGGAAAGCGACCGTCGCGCGGCCGCGGGAGAGCCATTCGCGTTGCGTTTCCGTGTGCCGCGCGAGGCGGGGCAGGTCGTGCGTTTCACGGATGCGGTTTATGGCGAGCAAATGAAAGCCGGAGCGGACATTGAGGATTTCGCGCTGCTGCGCTCCGACGGCATGCCGACGTATCACCTGGCTTCATGCGCCGATGACGCCGATCTGCGCATCAGCCACATCATCCGGGGCCAGGATCATCTTTCGAATACGTTTAAGCATGTTCTGATCTTCCAAGCCGCCGGGTTCACTCCACCGCAATTTGCCCACCTTCCCCTGCTGGTCGCGCCCGATGGAACCAAGCTTTCCAAGCGCCGCCATGGGCCGGTGGTCAGTGTTACAACTTATCGCGACGCGGGATTCCTGCCGGACGCCTTCATCAATTTCTTGTGTCTGCTGGGCTGGTCGCCGAAAGATGACCGCACAAAAATGAGTCGCCAGGAGCTGACGGAGATTTTTTCGCTGGAAGGAATCAATCGCGCAAACGCCGTCGTGAACTTCAAAGAACCGGCAACCACGCCCGAGGAGACTTTCGATCCGAAAGCCGTGTGGTTGAACGCGGAGTTCATCCGGGGGTTAGCGATCGAAGATCTCAGCCGGCAGTTGCTGCCGATCGTGTGCGGTGCGGGATTCAACGTTACACCCGAGAAGATGGCGCAGATTACGCCGCTGATCCGTGAGCGCATTAAGCTGTTGAGCGATGTGCTCACCGCCGCGGATTTTTTCTTTTTCGACAAGCTCCCGCCCTACAATCCCGCCGAACTCATCCCACAAAAGGGGGACGCGGCGATGGCTCTCAAAGTTCTGCAGAAGGTGCAAGCTGTATTGGCGGATGTAGAGTTCAAGCACGATCCTATGGATCACGCGCTGCGCGCCGCAGCTGAGGAACTCGGAGTGAAGGCGGGGCAGATGTTCCAGCCCATTCGCGTCGCGGTCTGCGGGCGCAAGAACGCTCCACCGTTGTTTGAGACGCTGGAAGTGCTGGGCAAAGATGCTACGTTGTCTCGCATCGAGAGCGCGATCCGATTGCTGGCCTAATAGGCTTACAACACGCCGGGGATGAGGGCGCTCACGTGAGATTGATAATCCACGTAGGCTGATCCGAAAACCGTGCTCAAGTATTGTTCCTCGATTCGAATTTTCCGCCAGTAGGCAAAGCAGGCGAGAATAAGACCCAAAAGAGCGTGAACCTCTCCCGAGATGATCGCGATCCCTAAATATGCGCCGAGCATCCCACTGTAGATGGGATGGCGCACAAAGTTGTACGGACCCGATCGAATCAACGCCTGGTCTACCTTAATGGCGACCGCACCGCTCCAATTGCGCCCGAGAAGCTGGCGTGCCCATACGGCCAGCAGGAGAAAGGCGGCTTCGATCACGAGTCCGATCAAAGTAAGCGCGGTTGCGTTGGGAAGAAAGCGCGCGCGAAGGCCGGGGATCGGAAAGAGGAGCAGAAGCTGCGCCGCAGTGACCAGAGTGAGATGAATGCCGCGCGAGGCGCGCGATTCTTGCGTCTTGGTGTCCGCTGCGTCTTTGGCGGCGACTTCCCAATACAGCGAGAACAGGACCAATAACACGATCGATATCAGGATTCCAGGTGGAAATCCGGCATGTTCGCGGCTCAGCACGAAATCATGCCAGCTATGGATCGATGTACCTGCACCGTGGTGGAGGCGAGCCCAAAGCGCTCCGACGAAGGCCCCGGCAACGGTCCATGATAAGAGCGTTCGGAGGCGCGAATTTCGCTTCTCTAGCGGAATGGCCATGCCGTTGTTTGTGCCACAGATGGGAATGCGGGTCAAGGATGATGAACGTTCCGTGATTTCGTGCAACCTCGGACCTGTGATATCGATCTATAGCCCTTGTTCAAGCTGCTCCTATATCGACGTAAACCAGAAACATTCACTCGTCATCTTCTAAATTGAAAGAGGTCCCCCATGAAAGCCGTTCAAATCAGCAAGCCAGGTGGAAATTTCGAAGTCGTCGAGCGCCCGATTCCTCCGCCAGGCCGTGGCCAGGTTCGTATCAAGGTAGAAGCGTGCGGCATCTGTCACAGCGATACGCTGGTGAAAGAGGGATTGTTGCCGGGTATTCAGTATCCGCGCGTGCCGGGGCACGAGATCGCCGGACGCATCGATGCAGTGGGTCCTGACGTCACTCTGTGGAAGCCGGGGCAGCGTGTTGGTGTTGGCTGGCACGGCGGGCATTGCTTTATATGTGAGCGGTGCCGCAGTGGCGACTTCATGAATTGCAAAGTTGAAAAGATCACCGCGATTCACTTCGATGGAGGCTATGCGGAATACATGATTGCACCAGCAGAAGCGGTCGCGTTGATGCCTGACGATCTGTCCGCAGACGAGGCTGCTCCGCTGCTTTGCGCCGGCATCACCGTCTTCAACGCCTTGCGGAATTCGGGTGCGCGTGCGGGCGACCTCGTAGCGGTCCAGGGCATTGGCGGATTGGGGCATCTGGGGATCCAGTATGCCCGCCAGATGGGGTTTCGCACCGTCGCCATCGGACGCGGCGGCGACAAGCAGGCTTTGGCGAAGAAACTGGGCGCTCACACCTTCATCGATACGAGCGCCGGAGCACCTGCAGCTGCGTTACAGAAGATGGGAGGAGCGTGCATCGTTCTCGCGACCGCGCCGGATTCGAAGTCAATGTCTGCGCTGGTGGACGGCCTCGCGCCGAATGGGACATTGATGATCGTCGGCGCTGACATGGCATCCCTGACGGTCACGCCGCTTCAACTAATCGGCGGGCGCAGTTCCATTCGCGGCTGGGCTTCGGGTACTGCAAAGGACTCGCAGGACGCGCTCGAGTTCAGCGCGCTCAGTGGCGTGCGGCCGATGATCGAGCGTTATCCCCTGGAAAAGGCTGCTGAGGCTTACGACCAGATGATCAGTGGACGAGCGCGCTTCCGGGTCGTTTTGACGATGAGTTAGGGAATTAAAAGCAAATACCACGAAGGACACGAAGGTAAACCTTAACAGCAGAATCCTTCGTGATTCCTTCGTGATCCTTCGTGTCCTTCGTGGTTGTGATTTTTGTTTTAATAGCTTTTTGATTTTTCCTGGACGTATTCCTGCCCGTACTTATCCAGATGTTGCGGCGGTGGATCGGAAGAACGCAAAGTGAAGGTGAGCACTGGCGTGTCCGGTCCAAACTCCAGATCGCGAGCGAGAGAAGCGAGCTCAGCTTCCGTGGCAGACTCATACCAGAATTCCATTTTGTAGTGCCCTGGAGGAACGTGACCGATTTGAAATAGTCCATCGGCGTTTGTCATCGCGAAATACGGCGTGGTTAACGCGATGACGGCCGCGCTCATTTCTGGATGAATATTGCAGAAGATGTAAGACACGCCAGGCTGTGAGAATTTCACTTTTCGCGCCGTACCGCGTTCATACAGGCCTAGGTCAAAGGGTTTTCCACGATAAATCGAGAAGACGTCGTGAAAGAATGGATCCTGATTTGGAAACTCGATTTCGGTTCCGACACGAACAGCGATGACATGGGGTGAGAATCGTTTGTCCTTCTGGACGAGGCGTGCTGGCGGGCTCGTGATCGCGGAGTCCACCGGATGGCTCGGAGTCAGCCAGACTACGACATCGGCGCTACCCGACTTGTGACTGGAGCGGTGGACGACTGTAACGTTCCCGCGAAGTGTCAGATCCTGCGCCGCGAGGGCGCCGCAACTCAAGACTATCGCCGCGAGCACACGCAACATTCGCATCAGAAACGAAGCCCCGCGGCAAGATTCACCTGATCACCCTTTGCGCCGGAGTTATTCGGTATTTGCGTGAAAAGGTGGCGGTATTCGAGCGCGAACAGAAGAATCGAGTTCGGTTTATAGATGAAGTTCACGAGATCAGTACGATTCTTTTGCATGGCGGGAAAACCATTGCCATCGAAGGAGAACCGAAATACACGGAGATCCTTGCCGTAGTTTTCGTCCTGACCAAATGTGCCATTGATTTCCACGCGTACCGATGGAGTGAATTTCAACTGGACCCATCCGCCAGTAGAGCGCAGAGGCTGCAACGCGGTGTGAGGTCCAACCGGTTCCGGGTAGACGACGCTGGCCCAAATCCCTCCGCCGAGGCCGCCCACAGCTTGTCCTGTATACCATTCGCCTGAGATTTCGAAGCGCTTTCCGAGACCAGCTTTGAAGTCAGTGTTCAAAGTCCAGCTCTCGACTGTTGGGAACGGCTGGTATTGCTGGTTCGCGCGGTATCCGGCGAACCCGATGGTGAAGGGGAACTTCTCGGCCTTGGAACGGTCGAATGCGATCCGCCCCGCGATTGCCGGTGCACGGGTCGTTTCGCCGGCCGTGGGATTTCGGCCCTGGAAGACTGGAATTTCTTCCGTAAGCGGGTCAAGAACACCGCCTTGCAACGCCAGAGATGACGCATCGTTCAGATCGAAGCGATGTGTGACCTCGATTGCGGGAGTCCAGACCCAAAGATTTCCGGACCACGACATGGCAGGCTCCAGGACCGTGGCGTACGAGGTCGGCGAAAGTGGGGAGAAGAACAGATTGTCCTGTCCGAATGTAAGTGAGGTATTGTTCCAATCCAGATTGACCTTGGCCGTGCGGAGGCGGAGCAACCCCGCGGTCACGCCAAAAGATGTGGTGGGATTGCCGCCTGCGAAATCGATCTCTGCGCCCGCGGAAGTTCTCGCTCCAAATAATTTCGGACCGGTAGCATCAATGCCCAGAGTAGTTTGCCGCAGCGTAGCGCCAACGCTGGGCAGTGGGGCGCCGGGGAAGCTCGGCAAAGCGAGACTGGGGAGGTCCTGAATATCGAGAATACCTTTGTTCCAGTAGGAATTGAAGAGAACCAGGCCGGAGAGCTTGACCGGATATCTGCTGGCGCTCTCCACCTTATCCTGATGCATTTCGTTGATCTTTGCCGCCAAAAAGCCCACGTCCTGATCGGCGGCCGAAACGGTTGGCTCTGCGACAGCTGCCGGTGCTGGCTCAGCCGGGTGACCAGACTGCACCTGTCGTCGCAATTCTTCCAGACTCTGACGAAGTTCTTCGATTTGACGTTTGGAGTCGTTAAGTTCCGCGCGGGTCTGCTGCAATTGCTGGCTCAACAGCGCGACATCGGAGCTGGGAGACGCCGCATCCTGTGCCAGCGCACAACTGGCAATGGCGCATGCGAGAGCGCCGACAGCCTTGAGAAACATTGTCATTGACGTTGTAAAGATTTTCGTTACCCGGAAGGGGTTACGGCAAGGTTACTAGTGGTGCCAACACCGCATGGGTGATTACCAAAGTGTCTGGCCCGCTCAACATTCCTACTTATAGTCTGTCATGTAGGCGTGCTGCATCACTTCACTCATTTACGGACAAAGCTTCTGGTCTCGATGGTCGCAGTCGTCTTCTTTCTGACTGCCGCGGTCCTGGCTTTGGTGCAAGCGAGGATGCGCACCGAAATACGCGCCGACCTCGCCTCCACATTGCGCACGCAGACGCGCGTTTACGCCGACGTCGAGAGTGTCCGTCGCGAACAGGTTCAACAGAGCGCATCGTTCATTGCGCACCAGCCGAGCGTCAAGGCCTTGATGTCCACAAATGATCGGCCCACTGTGCAGGACGGTTCGCAGTGGATCCTTCCGGCCAGCCACGCCGATCTTCTAATCCTCGAAAATCCGAGTGGGGCTGCGCTGGCTGTGCACGCCAAGTCGGAAGAGGTGACCTCCGCCAGCGTCACACCGCTATTGAAGGCCACCAATGGCGATGAGGACTGGTGGTACATCAACGGACATTTGTACGACGTAAATCTCGTGCCGATTGTGGCCGGTGCCGGAGAAGAGGAGCGCGTGCTTGGCCGCATGGCGCTGGGCAGGGAGATGCGCCGCGAAACCATTCTCAGCAGCGGTGACCTCGGAAAATCAGCTTTCACCTTTGAACGCGATGGACGTGTGTTACTCAGCTCATTGCCCGCCGACGTCTGGCAGGAGTTCGAATCGGCATTGCCCCGCGACGCGGCCACCTCAACTGCAGAACGAGTGTTTCAAGCCCGGGGCGAGCGATGGCTGGCGAGCTTCGTCGAACTGCCGGGCGATCATCCGGTTCGCCTTTATTGCCTCCAGTCGTTTGACCAGGCGACGAGTTTCCTGCGGGAGTTGAATCGAATGCTCGCACTGCTGGGTGCGGTGGCGGTGCTCGGCGGAGCGTTCGTAACATTTCTCATCTCGCGGCAGATCACCCACCCGATCGAACAACTGGTGGCCGGAACACGGCTGTTAAAGAAGGGCGATTTCGATTTCCACATCCTGATTCGAGGTAGCGATGAAGTTGCGCACCTCGGACGGGCATTCAAGGATATGCGCGACAGCTTGAAAAAGTCGCGTGAGAGCATGCTGCGAGCCGCTCGCCTGGAAGCGGTGGGGAGGCTGGCCGGCGGCGTAGCCCATGACTTCAACAACCTGGTCATGATTATCAAGGGCTACAGCGACATGCTGATGGACGCTGTTCCTGCGCAATCGCGTCCTCACTTGGAGGAAATCAAGAAGGCCGGCGATCGCGCCAGCGGCCTGATCCGCCAGTTGCTGGCGTTCAGCCGCAAACAGATTCTGGAGCCGCAGGTGCTTGATCCCAACCAGAGCGTTCGCAACATGGTAAAGATGCTGCGCGTGCTGATTGGCGAAGATATCGAACTGGTCACCAATCTTTCCGACGAGATGCTGCGCGTCCTCATGGATCCGGGACAGCTCGAACAGGTGATCATGAACCTCGCGGTGAATGCGCGCGACGCGATGCCGCAGGGGGGCAAGCTCGTCATCGAAACAAGGTTGTACCGTCTGGATGAGCCGTTCGCAGCTGCCAATCGGGAAGTCCCACCCAGCGACTACGCCTTGATTACTGTCACCGATCACGGCTGCGGTATGGACAAAGAAACCCTGGCTCACATTTTCGAGCCGTTCTTCACCACGAAGGAACTGGGAAAGGGTACCGGCCTCGGACTGGCGACTGTGGATAGCATCGTGCAGCAAAGCAAAGGCTATGTCGCGGTGGAAAGCGAAGTCGGCACCGGAACGACATTCAAGGTGTATCTGCCGTCGATAACCGGTACAGCTTCTACCTCGATCGCTCAAAAGGCCTCTGCTTTTGCTAAGGGCAGTGGCACAATCCTATTGGTGGAAGATGAGCCGGCTTTGCGCGTTCTGGCAGTGACTTCATTGAAGAATCTTGGGTATGCAGTTCTCGAGGCCGGCAGCGGAGTGCAAGCCATCGTGATCGCGAAAGGGCACATCCACCCGATCGATGTAGTCGTCACCGATGTAGTCATGCCACACATGAGCGGGCCCGAACTCGTTGAAAAACTCCAGGAAACCCGGCAGGACTTCGCCGTCATCTTCATGTCGGGCTACACGGACGGACTGGCCCTTGAGCGCGCCCGCATCGGGACCGAGGTCGCCCTTCTGCCGAAACCATTCTCTACCCAGGAACTCGCCGCGAAGATTCAGGAAGTCCGGAAGAGAACCTCCGGCTTTACTGCCAAGGCATCTGCGTCAGGCAACTAAGCATAGCCATCGGCTCAGCGGGAAGCTCAGCCAAATCTGGTGGCTGTAAGACCGGCAAATCAGGTGGGACCAAACCTCATGCGGGAAGATCTCGCCGGTAGAAACTGTCTGGAGCAGACACAAAGCTTCAGCTGGTTCATACAAGAGGGGACTGGGAAGTCTCCCAGTCCCCTCCTACTTGTCTCTCAGTGATCAGAACATCAGCCCATCAACCAGAACCAGCCGCTGACGACAGCTGTTATGGCAAGTGCGCATTGTACCCAGCGCGAGTAGGTTCTGTGGACCGATCCGTCTTCGCCGGTCAAGCGCGACATCTCAACGTAGGGCTTTAGGCCACGTCGGAACCATCCTTCGACGTCGACCGTTTGACCAATGAGGGTATCAGCTGACCCCACGGCGAATAGAAAACGCGCGAAGGGAATCGATTGCCGGTAAAGCATAAAGATCATTCCCGTGGCGTCGCGGAGGACCAGGTCCGGACTCCAGAAGACTCCAGGCACGCCGCGTCCCACGATCTCACCCTTGAGCCGGACCGCCCGCGGCCGCATTTGAGACACCTCGGTGTCTTCCAGCAGCGCGGTCACCGATGCGGCCTGAACGTCGCCGCGATATCGATAAGCCACTCGAAGCAGCCATCCGATTCCGCTGACGATAAGAAGAATCGGCTTGGCATTTGCTGGCAGAACGATTCCGAAATAAGAGAACCATTCAGGCACCCATAGCACCGCAAAAAGAGCGCCGATACTCATCAGGGGCAGACCCCACACCAGTAGCTGGAGAGGAAATGTCCCCCATGCGATCCGTTGATCTGTAGGGAGCGGATATTGCGGTGCTTGATGCGCGTTTTCAGACTCGTTCAATGCTCTCACCCGCAACGCGGTCAGCGGATGGGTGGAGTTGAGTTCGTAAAAGCGCGCCCACGGATTCACCAGATCCCACCGCATGATCGCAGCCGCGCTGGCGGGATCCGCGCCGCTCAGAGCAAACGCCGCGCCTGAGTGCAGGTTCGAGATTCCCATGACCGCCAGAGAGCCGGCAATTCGGTAGTCGCGGTGCATTTTCCCATCGGCTGTCTTACTGTGCACAGCTTCTTTGTATTGGCCATTGGCCCTCACCATGCCGTAGGCAATCTTAATCAGAGCCGACGAGAGCGCCTCCGGTGTGTGCGTCACTTCAGCGGCGTAGTGATCAGCAAAATACTCGCGAGTGCGGTTGAGCAACAGAACGACGAACTGGCTGACCCAGTAGCAGACATAAGCGCCATACGCGACCGCCCGAAAGTTATTGATATTCCGGCTGAAAGCATAGATCTGGTAAAGCAACAGCGGAACCAAACCTGCGACCGTCATCACTACAAAATCCCAATGCTCGATATGCCCGATTTCATGGGCAAGCACCGCGTTGGCTTCCTCGACGGTGAGCACGTCGAGCAAACCTTGGGTGACTACCACCCTGGAATCGCCCGGAGTGTGGCCGAAGGAAAATGCATTTGGTGTGCCGCTGGGAATTACGCCGATCCGTGGAATTTTCAGACCGCGTTCCGCGCACAGCTTCTGAATGAACTCGCGGTTTCGCGCGGGCAGCGCGGGATAAAGATCGTCCCAATGAATGGAAACGACCACCTCGATGAGCCACGGGCCGATAAGGTACTGGAAGGCGACGAAGACTACCGCGAACACAATGGCCCCCCACATCGGGATTCCAATCCGCGCGAGGTAGAGATCTCCGACGGCGAAAAGCAGGCCGTACAGGACAAGAAGAATCAGAATCGACCGAGTGAGGAATTTCACAGGAGCCTCCATGAGCGCAAGAATCCGGGGGCCAATGATCCAAACGAGCCGATTTTACTATGGGCGCGCTAATCGGGGGTATCTTCTCTGCCTTGACGTAATGTACTTTATAATATAAAGTACATTACATGAATGACACCCTGGAACCCTTGACCGGCACCATTCCCAAGCGCTGGATACCGCCGGAAATGATGAAGGCACCTCTTCTCGATCACTCCGAGCCCCGTGGTTTCATGCAGCGCCGCTACGCCCTGCTGATCAATCCGTTCTATCCCAAGGATGCCAACGCCAGCTTCGGCAAGCACGTGCTGACTCCGACTCTGGCCCTGACCAGCTTCGCCGCCACCACGCCTGCACGCTGGCGCGTCGAGTATTGGGACGAGAACTTGCTCCATGGTCGGCCGCCACACGATCCCATGCCCCAAGTCGTTGGCATCACAGTACATCTGACCTTCGCGCGGCGCGCTTACGAATTGGCGGACTGGTATCGCGCCCGCGGATCGAAGGTCATTCTCGGTGGCCTGCATGTCTTGTCGTGTCCCGAGGAATGCGCCCCGCACGCCGACGCTCTCGCTCTTGGAGACGGCGTGCAACTGTGGCCGCGAATTCTGCGCGACATCGAGGCGAACAGTCTCCAATCCCGTTACGTCGCCACTTACGAGAATGATTACCGCGACGATCCTTCGCCACGGCGTTCGATTCTCCCTCGTCGCAGCTTCCTCACGACCACCAGCCTGATTGCTACGCGCGGCTGCCATAACCGCTGCGGCTTCTGCTATCTCGCGACCGACGGCCTGCGCATGCCCTATCGCATGCGCGACCCGCAACAGGTCGTTGACGAATTCAGGACTGACGATCAGCCTTACGCGGTCTTCATTGACAACAATCTCGGTTCGCGGCGTGACTATCTACATGCGCTGTGTACTGCCCTGCGTCCACTGAACAAGATTTGGAGCGCCGCCGTCACGATCGATGTAACCGACGACCCCAGCCTCATTCGGAATATGGCCCTGGCGGGCTGCACCGGTGTGTTCATCGGATTCGAGTCGCTCTCCGACGATAATCTTACTGATTCGCATAAGAAGACTCCCAAAACTTCCGACTACGCGCGGCGCGTCCGCATGCTTCATGACTATGGAATTCAGGTCAACGGATCCTTCGTGTTGGGGTTCGATCACGACCGCAAAGATGTGTTCGTCCGCACCGCCGAGTGGATCGAGGAAAACCGGTTGGAGTGCGCCACGTTTCACATCCTGACGCCTTATCCAGCCACGCCGCTCTTCCGCCAGATGGAAGCTGAAGGGCGCATTTTGCATCGCGACTGGAGTCTCTACGACACCGGTCATGCAGTCTTCCAGCCGAAGCACATGACTCCCGAGGAACTCGAACACGGATACGCATGGATCTATCAGCGCCTGTTTTCGCACGCCTCGATCTGGCGTCGCAGGCCCGAACAGTGGCAGGCGGTTCCGCTGTACATTGCGATGTCCTATCTCTACAAGCGGTCGAACCGCTTCTGGCATCTGCTGATCAAGCACGACCTCGTCAATCCGGTATGGAAGCCCTTAGTTGAGATGACCCGCTGGCGCCACGTTCACTACCGGCAAAAGCTGGCGCAAGCTGTCACGGCGCACGGCTCACCCGGACAGGTAGTTTCCGCGGGCGTGTGACTGGTGACTGTGGTTACCTCAGCCACGCGTTGCGTCATAGCGTAAGCGGGGAAGCGCATATCAGCAATAGAGGGGTTGGATATATTTCCACTCATTCTTCGCATATATCTGAATCGCTTGAAGTGTTGTCATTCCTATCGTGAAGCGAGGAATCTGGTTCTTGGCGGTCGCTGGCACGCTGCCAACCACAGCAGATTCCTCAAGGCAAAGGGCGCCCTTCGGAATGACAACGTGAGTGGCTGACTCTTTCAACTCGCCCGGATTCCCCCGCCCAGTCGGATTGCGATCTTCTCCACCCTGCGCAGGACGTCGCGGATATCATCGGCAGTCGTTCGTGGGTTCATCACCACAATCCGCAACACTCTGCGGCCGCCGAGCACAGTAGAACTGATGTAGGCAAATCCGCTCTCGTTGAGCTGTTCTTTGATTGCCCAGCAGCGCCGATCCGAGTCGCGATCGTGCCGGCCCCGCAGCCGGAAACAGAAGATGTTCGAGTGCGGCGGATGCACCGGCTCAAGAATCTGAGACTCCGAACAGTATTGAAACGCCGCTCGGGCAACGTCGCAGACATGCGTCGTCAGGTGATCCCAAAGCTCTCCGCCATACACGCGCCATACGAGCCAGGTCTTAAGCGCGTCGAATCGCTGCGAGCAGGCAATCGTGAGTTGCCCCAGGTCAGGCCAGAGCCGCTTGGAACCGAAGAGGTAAGGAGCCTGTTCTTGCAACGGGCCCAGCAGGCGGGCCCCATCGCGCACCAGCACTCCACCCGCGGCCAGGGGCATGAACATCATCTTGTGCGGATCGAAGATCATCGAGTCCGCACCGCTCAGACCTTTCAATCTCCCACGGAAGCGGTGGCTGAAGGCGAGACCGGCCCCATGCGCCGCATCGACATGAAACCAAGCTCGGTGCTGTCGCGCGATCTCGGCCAAGGCCACTAAATTGTCAAAGCTGCCGGTGGGCGTGGAACCGGACGAGCCGACCAGAATGAATTTCCGGAAGCCGGATTTCCTGGCCGAAGCAAAGGAGTGCGTCACCCGCGACACGTCAGTGCTGAACTCAACGTCGAGCGGAACTTTGAACACGGCGTCGCGGCCCAAGCCAAGAATGGCAGCCGCTCTAGCGATCGAGTAGTGCGCCTGAGCCCCAACGATGATGGCAATTCGAGCATTTCCGCTCTTCGAGGCCTGCGGGACCAGAGCGTCGCGCGCCGCCAGCAACGCCGTGAGATTGGCGAAAGCTCCGCCTGGAACTAGTGAACCTTCTGCTGCTCGTGGGAACCCAAACAGCTTTTTGAATCCCATCATGAGATCGCGGTCAATCGCGGTCGCGATCGGCGACATCTCCCAGACGGCGAGGCTCTGATTCATCGCCGCCACTACCGATTCCACCAACGCTGCGGCGGGAATGGGTGCGGCAACCTGCTGGGCGCCATATCGCGGATGGGAAAGCGCCAAACTCCCCTCGCAGATCTCGCGCATTAAGCTCACGAGATTCGGAGTATCGCGGGCTCGCTGAACGATATGAGCTGCCAGGTGGTCGGCACCGGGCCTCCGGACGGGCCTATCTTTTACCGTTAGAGCCGCGGAAGCGACTTCGGCCATGTCTCGTGCCAATCTCCGAACTTCAGTCGGGTGCCACAGTTTTTGGATGATTTTTTCAGCCTTGTTCGATTTCACGATCCGTTGCGTCCTCGATGCGCTATCCAGCCCGTTATCATACATTTAACGTAACTAGCAGCTTGTCGCAAAAAAATCTTGACAAGGATTTATACTGTGTGAGATACAGTGTGTGTCACATACTATATGTCGAACGGTAGCCAAGCAACAACCGAAGTCTTCGAGAACCTAAAGCTGGAACTCCGCCGCGGATGCTTAACCTTGGCGGTCCTGACCCAGCTCCGGACCGAGCGCTACGGGTACACGCTCCGCAAGGCTCTGTCCGACGACGGCCTGGAAATCGACGAAGGCACGCTGTATCCGCTGCTTCGTCGTCTCGAAAGCCAAGGCCTGTTGGTCAGCCAGTGGCGAGAAGAGGGCAAGCGCAATAAGCGCTTCTATCGTCTCTCGCCAGTAGGAGAGCAGATTCTGGAGCAGCTATTAGGCGAATGGCAGCGCATCAACACGTCGCTGAGCAAAATTCTTCAAGAGGCATAGCACCATGAGCACATCATCCAGCCGAAATCCGTTAGAGCTTGTTGATCGATACCTGCAGGCGGTTCGCTTCTGGCTGCCGAAGACCGTGCGCCAGGAGGATCTCCTCGCTGAGCTCGGGGAAGACCTCCGCTCCCAAATTGAAGACAAGGAATCCGAGCTCGGCCACGCTCTCGGCAAAGACGAAATTTCGGAGATCCTCAAGAAATGCGGCGCGCCAATGCTGGTCGCCAGCCGTCTCGGGCCAAGGCGTCACCTGATCGGACCGGGGCTCTATCCGATCTATGAGTTTGTGCTCAAGATGGTGCTGCTCTGGATCCTGGTTCCCGTGTTCATCTTCATCGTGGGTCCGGCGACGCTGGCCAGCACGAACGGCGACTGGGGCAAGACCGCGCTCGTCACACTCGGGAATCTCTGGTCTGGGGCATTCGTCGCAGCGGGAATAATCACGCTCGTATTTGCGATCCTGGAGCGCACCCATGCGATCGCAGACATCAATTGCAAATGGGATCCGATCAACCTGCCACCCCTGCAGAAACCTGAACGCAGGACTTCGTTTGTTCAGACCATCTGCGAGCTTGCGTTCAACGTCTTCGGCCTGGTGTGGCTGTTGCTGGTTCCGAACCATCCTTTTCTCATTCTTGGACCAGCTGCAGCTTTCCTGAAACTCGGGACGATCTGGCACACGTTCTACGTGCCGGTTGTCTTGCTCACGGTAGCAGTCATCGTGCGGTTGTCCGTCGCCCTCGCTCGCTCGCAATGGACGGCCTTCCCGCTCTGGTCGCAGCTTTTGCAGACGGCAGGATCGCTGATCCTGGTGCACTACATGATTCAAGCAGCCGGTTACACCGTGCACGGAGACTGGCATCCGTTTGTGACGATCGCGGATGGTGTGCGCAGCTCCGAGCAATACTTCCGCTTCACAAAGATCGCCGCCATTGTGAACGTGGCGCTCCTGATCAGCCTGGTGTGCACTTGGGTAGGATTGTGCATCGGCGTCGCCGTGCAAGTCTGGGAATTGCTGAAGCATATCCGCAAACAGGGGACTGTCTCGCAGCAGCCTGCCTCCGTGCAGCTGCGGTAAAGGCCGGACAATTTCCACTATCGGGCGTAGTCGTTCTTCACCACTTCGCCGCCCTTCATCACGAACTTCACTCTTTCCAGCGTGGTGACATCTTTCAGCGGGTCGCCGTCCACTGCGACGATGTCGCCCCACGCTCCGGCCTCGAGAGTCCCGACCTTGCCCGACCAACCCAGCAAGTCGGCCGCATTCACCGTCCCAGCCTGAATCGCCTGCAGCGGCGTGAGCCCTAACGTCACCATGACCCCGAACTCGTGTCCGTTCATCCCATGCGGATACACCGCCGCATCCGTGCCGAGTGCAACCTTTACTCCGCTGGCGAAGGCATGAGCAACGTTCTTGCGGGCGGCCGGAATCACTTCCTGAGCCTTGGCTAGAAGCGGCGGAGGCAGGCGGGTGAGTCCCGCGTTATCGATCATCCAATCGCCAAGGTAGAGCGTCGGCACGAGATAAGTACCGTGCTCCTTCATGATCGCTATTCCCGCATCGTCAATGTACGACCCGTGTTCGATCGAATCGACGCCCGCCTCGGCTGCCCAGCGGATCCCTTCCGCCCCATGCGCATGCGCCGCCACTTTGCGCCCGAGCCGGTGCGCATCAGCCACAATCGCCTTCATCTCTTCCAGAGTGAACTGTGAGTGCTGCGGATTGTCGCCCAGCGAAAGCACGCCACCCGTCGCGCACACTTTAATCAAATCCGAGCCATATTTGATGTTCTCGCGCACCTTGTGCTGCACCGCGGCGATGCCATCGGCAACGCCGTCGCCGGTGGCGTGATACTCAAAGGGCAGCATGTTGTTATCGCAGTGTCCGCCGGTAATGCTGAGCGCCGGACCGCTGACCAGCATGCGCGGCCCTGGGACATCGCCGGCGTTGATCGCGTCGCGCAGGGCGACGTCGGTGAAGTCGCGTGCCCCTACGTTGCGTACCGTCGTGAACCCTGCCACGAGCGTCGCACGCGCATTCTTGGCTCCGATGAGTGCTTCGCGCGGCACCGAAGTCGCCAGCTGTTCATAGCCGAACTTGGGATCCATCGTGAGGTGCGTGTGCGCGTCGATCAGTCCGGGCAGTACGGTCGCGTTCGGCAATTCAATTCGCACGGCATCGGAGGGAATTTTCGCTTCCGCGGCCGCGCCGGTGCTGACGATTTTTCCGTTTTGGATCAGAATCGTTTGATCCGCCAGCAGCTTGCCCGATTTCACATCCAGTAAGTGTCCCGCATGCACCGCCACCCGCCGCGTTTGAGCTTCCGCCGCACTAAGACACGACAACGCAACCGCTAAAAACGCGCAGATCTTCCTCATTCTTAGTTTCCCTTCTCCTGAAAAGCTGTTCTTTAGCGATAACCGCGATTCGCGGCCACGCGACCATCGAGACCCCAGGTGCGTCCTGCATCCGCGGCGTAAAAGACGATCAATAGTAACAACAAAGGAAGGTGTTCCAGTTCGTTGCCGAGATATCGCCAGACCGGCACACCGTGGCCCGGCGCCCACCAGGTCGCCAGAAGCATATTCACCAGGAATAGCCCGCCAAGAACGCAGGCTGGACGTACCCACAGTCCGATCAGCAAGGAAACGCCGACGAGCAGTTCGACGATTCCAACGACATATCCGAAGAAGGCCGCATGGGGCAGCACAAGTCCAGAGAGCACCGGCCTGTAGAAACTCACGGCACTGTTCGCAATGTAATCTTGCAAGTAAGTCTGGAATCCGCCGTGAGCGAACTCAGGCCCGGCCACCTTGTACTCGCCGAAAAGAAGAAAGAACACGGACGTCGCCATACGCACAACGGCAATCGTCTTGGACAAGGCGGGGAATGTCGCCATCAGAGGTAAGTGGAAAGGGTAGCGCGGATCGTTCTAGCCCCCCGGTCCGTCATTGGTCATGTACTGTTCCAGCGAATCCAGTTCGTGGCTAAGATCATCGACGCGCCACTCCAGCAAGTTGCGGATGGAGAGAATCCCCAGCAGCTTTCCGTTATCATCGGCCACGGGCAGGTGCCGGAAATGACGCTCCAGCATAGTGCTGAGCGCCTCGCCCGCTCCCGTACCCAGCGTAGCCATCTCCACTGGCGTGGTCATCAGTTCGCGTACCGATGTAGTTTGCGGATCCTGACGACTCAGCGACATTTTGCGCAGCACATCGCGCTCGGTGAATATCCCGGCCACGCGATATTCACTGTCAACTACTGCTACCGCTCCGACATGATGGTCTAGCATTTTATTGATGGCGTCAGCAACGGTTGCGTCAAGCCCCACCGCCGCGATTTCCCGGTCACAAAGCTCCAGCACGCTCATATACACCTCCGACAGCTGTTCGGTCCAAAGACCTGGAGACTGGATTGACGCATTATGCTCACAGCCCAGCGGATGTCAAGGGAAATCAGGCAGGAATCGTTTTCCTCTGTGCTCCTTTGCGTCCTCCGTGGTGAGTCTTCACTTGCCCCGATACAGCTGCCCATCCTTCATGACGAATTGCACATTCCCGAGCTGTTTGATGTCTTTGAGCGGATCGCCCGGGACAGCGATGATGTCCGCGAACGCACCCAGTGCGATTACGCCGATCTCCCCTTCCCGGTCGAGCATCACCGCCGCACGCGAGGTCGCACTCTGAATCGCATCCATGGGCTGCATGCCGAACTCCACCATCCGCGAGAACTCCTGCGCGATCGGCTCCGTCCAGGGTATGCCGCCCATGTCTGTACCGAATACGATCTTCACACCCGACTTCAGCGCCTTCTTGAACGACACTTCGTGCACCGATGCTCGCAGGCGGTCGCGCTTTCCTTCCGGCGTGTCGGCGGGCGCCCAATCGGTGTAATAGACGCTCAACGTGGGCACGTACCACGTCCCCTGCTTGAGCATCTGAGCGATGGCCGCGTCGTCAAGGTCCAAGCCGTGCTCAATGGAATCGCAGCCGCCGTCGAGCGCGCGATGCAGACCGATGCCGACGTAGGCGTGACACGCGACCTTCTTGCTCCAACCGTGAGCCTCATCCACGATGGCGCGCAGCTCCTCGACCGTGAACGTCGGCTGCGCCACCAGTTCACCGTTCTTACCCACCCATGAGCGATGCGTCATGTAGACCTTGATCCAGTCCGCGCCGTGATCGAGCTGTTCACGCGCCGCCTTACGAGCCTCCACCGGACCATCTGCGATCTGCGCTCCCTTCGGCATTTCCAGCTCCGGCGCATAGCCTTCGAGGTTGTAGCCACCCGTGCTCGAGATCGCTCGTGTCGAGACGATCAGCCGCGGCCCGGGAATGTAACCCATATTGATCGCCTGTTTGATGCCGACGTCTCCGTAGCCCGCGCCTTCGGTCTCGACATCGCGCAAGGTGGTGAAGCCTTGCTCCAGCGCCCTGCGCGCGGCAACCGTAGCGCGGGCGGCTCGTAGCGCCAGAGGTGCATTCAGAATGTTGGCATCGTATCCGCCTTTGGCCGGATCCTCTCCCTGCAAAAAGATGTGTGTGTGCGAATCGATGAGACCAGGAAGAACCGTCTGTTGCGACAAGTCGATGACGGTCGCGCCGGCAGGCGTCTTCGCGCTCGCCGCATCGGAAACGCTCTCAATACGGTTGCCGCGAATCACAATCACTTGATCGTGCCGCGGCTTGTCCGACTTCCCGTCAATCGGCGTACCGGCATGAATGACGGTGATCGATGGAGCAGTTGGAGCGGTCGGTTCCTGAGCAACCGCATTCAGCACGAAGGCGAGAAACACGACATAAGAAATTTTCTTCACTGGCTCCTCCCCAAGTTATCGTGGCGCGATGTCCCGTCTGGTCTTACGACGGATTTCGTCTGATAATCGCGGAGGGATTCTATCCTAAGAACTGCTGGACCGCCCTAGGCGATCGCAACCGGAGGTCGATGCTGTGCGATTACGGATTGCTGGAAATGAGGATGCCGAGGGCCTCATGGACCTGATCAACGCGGCTTTCCGCAAGGCTGAGGGCCACATCATCGACCGTGATCGCGTCGATCTTGAGGTGGTTGACTCGTTGTTGGCGAAAGGAGAGTTCCTCGTCGCCGAAGAGGAGAGTGCGCTCGCCGGCTGCGTCTACCTGGAGTTCAGGGCTGAACGAGCCTACTTGGGCTTGCTGTCCGTAGACCCCGCGCGACAGAAAGCAGGAATCGGTTCCATGCTCATGCGCGAGGCCGAACTGCGTTGCGCACAAGGCGGTTGTCGCTTCATGGATCTCAAAACCATCGATTTGCGTAAGGATAATCGAGCCTTCTATAAGCGCCGCGGTTACGTTGAAACCGGCACCGAGCCGTTTCCTTCCGACCTGGACACCAAGCTGCCTTGCCACTTCGTGAACATGTCGAAGTCGCTGCGTTGACACTCACCCGACGAAAGCGTCCGCTTCTATCTCCACCAGAATCTCAGGCGAGATGAGTGCGGCCACCTGCACCATCGAAGTAGCCGGGCGAATATCGCGAAAGAATTCGCCATGTGCTTTGCCGACCTTTTCCCACTCCGCAATGTTGACTACGTAGATGCGCGTGCGTACCACATCCTTCATGCTTGCTCCGGCTTTCCCTAATGCACTCTCGATGTTCTTCAGCGTCTGCACCGTCTGGGCATACACATCGCCGATGCCGACGATCTTTCCATCGCCGCCGGTGGCCGTTGTGCCTGAGACGTGTACGTATGAACCCGCTTTCACCGCACGAGAGTAACCAACCATGGGCTCCCATTTGACGCCGCTCGCTATGTTCTGCCTTGCCATGCATTTCCTCCGAGGACCGCGAATTCCCATATTTCGAAGCAATGTTAGGTTACGATTGGCAGCCGCCGCTATCGAGTGCCAGCAAACTACAGAGGATTTCGCGCAGAAATGATGCGCGCCGCACACTGTTTCTGATGTTCCGCATGCACAACTCGATTCAGTCCCGCTCGCTTCTAACTCATTAGAGAAATCAATGGTACGGATAAACAAAAGTCACTTGCGCTTAAACAACAAACTGAGTTATGTAGTGTCGCAAGATGTCTGAAATTCCGTGCTTAGAGCGGAGTTCACAGGGGGCCTAGATGATATCGGAAACGCATCCGTTGCAGGACTTGTTTCAGGACCTGGTGGGACGTCATTACGCGGAGGAGATCGGCATCCGCGATCCGCAAGTTGTAGCGTACGTCTCTCATCTGCTGGCGGAGTTCTGCGACGCCGAGCAACTCTTTAAGATTCACAACGCATTCAATCGTCCTCTCAGCGACGTCGGAGAGATGCTGCTCGAATCCGATCCGGTCTACGGCCCGGCTCCTTCATTTGACCGCGAGCGCCAGGTGCGCAAGCACATCGGCGACTACACGCTATTTTTCGCCGGAATGTTTCCGGAGAGCATCAATCATTTCCGGCTCCGGCGCGAGCGCCTCGAGAATTTCGTCGATTGGATGAAAGCGGGCAAAGAGAGCTACTACATCGTCTCCAAGTTCGAGCACTTCGAATACGCGAAGGTTGCGCCGCTCTTTGCCAACCTCTCGCGGAATTTCGAAGGATGCGTGGCCGGCCTGAACATGGTAAAGAACGAACTCCAGGAGATGCAGCATCCCATAGTTCGTCAAACGAATGAGCTCATCATGTAGAGACAGCCGCCTCGGCTGTCCCGCGCGGGCGAAGCCCCGAGGAATCAGTTCACCCTCTCACGTCTCCGGTGCTTCCCAACCGATAGAAGCTGAGTGCCGTGCTCCCTTGCACCAGCCGCTGGAATCTTCGCAGCTGCCCGAATTCCTGCCCGGGATCGAACTTCTTCTCGTGCTCGGCGATTACCACCGACATCGCCCAGATCAGTGACGATTCCGCCAGCGCTCCCAGCGTTCGCGTATAAGCGTCCTTCATCCGATATGGCGGATCAATGAACAGCACATCGGCCGCCACCCGATCCCGTTCCATGCGCCAGAAAGCTTGCGGCAATTCCTGCTGCACAATTTGGAAGCCCTCAACGATTCCCAAGCTGTGAAGATTTTTCCGGATTGCCTGAGCCGCCGCATCCGAATGTTCCACGAAATGGACTTCTTTCGCGCCACGGCTCAACGCCTCGATGCCTACCGCGCCGGTTCCGGCGAAAAGATCCAGCCACACACTTCCCACTAGAGCCTCGGGGTTCCCGGCCGTGAGCACATTGAACAGAGTTTCGCGCAGGCGATCCGAGGTCGGACGTATATCCATGCCGCGCAGAGACCGCAGCGGCCGGCTCCGGTATTTTCCTGCGATTACGCGCATGGCTCTGCACTTTTGGGTGCCGCAGTCACTATATCCAAGCATGTAAAATAAGAGTAGCGAGGCCTATGCGAAGCTGGTCTGTTTCCGTTGGACGCATGTTTGGGGTGGACATCCGCATCCATCTCACATTTTTGATCCTGCCCGTCTTCATTTACTGGACCGACTACGCGACCCGCCAACAGAATGCAAATGGAACTCGCGATCTGGCATTAGTCGGTATCATCCTCGCTTGCGTGGCAGCCCACGAGTTCGGACATATGTTGGCGGCGCGGCGTTACGGCCTGATCCCCAAAGCTGTCATCCTGCTTCCGCTCACTGGCGTCGCTTTGTATGACGAGTCGCGCGTCGAGAAGCAGGCCGCGACCCTGATATGGAAGCGCGAAGTGCGGATCGCGCTCATGGGGCCGTTGGTAAATCTAGCCCTCGCGAGTCTCGCGGCCGTCGTCATCATGGCCGCAAACAGGGGGATTGAACTATGGAAATGGCCTTTCCTGCTCGGTTCGAACCTGCCCCGCAGCATCGTGTGGGCGAACATCTATTTGGCGTTTGTGAATCTTC
>Ga0210402_10000528_pt1 | contig 42580 bp, 34 predicted proteins | sample IncBWC7MmetaG_FD_161055 | JGI IMG/M metagenome (GOLD analysis project Ga0210402, IMG submission 161055) | Forest soil microbial communities from Barre Woods Harvard Forest LTER site, Petersham, Massachusetts, United States - Inc-BW-C-7-M | ecosystem: Environmental > Terrestrial > Soil >...
CTCATGGCGTTAAGCGCCTTGGCCGGCTGGTGGCTGGTGGCGACCTTTCCGACGCTTATCAGTCTTTTCGCGAGCGACGATATGATCGAACAGGTCGAACAGGGTCACCTGTGGACCGAGGGGATCTTCAACGTCATGCCGTCCTCGATCATGTCGATCGGCATCCTGGCCAACAATATCGTGGTCAGCATCCTGGCTTTCTGCGCCGGAATATTCTTAGGATTGGGCACGCTGTATTTGATCGCCATGAACGGCCTCATGCTCGGCGCGGCATTTGCTTTCGTGCATCAACATGGTTTGGCGCGTGCGCTGTTCGAGTTCATCGTCGCGCATGGCCCGGTGGAACTTTCCGTGATTTGCATCGCCGGCGCGGCCGGCGTCGCGCTCGGCGAGTCCATCATTCGCCCGTCCGTCGAGTCGCGCCGCGATTCATTCCAGGCTTGCGCGCATCGCATCGCGCCCGTGTTGCTCGTGTGCGCGCTATTGCTGGTCGGTTGCGGATTCATTGAGGGTTTTGTCTCTCCGGATCCGCGTTTTCCACTGGCCAGCCGCATCACCATCGGCATCGCCTACTGGTCAATCATGTGGATCCTCATGAGCGGCCGCCTGTTTCGCGCGCCCGCCTAGGCTCACGCGAATACTCGCACAGGCCGCCGGCTTCAGGCTCGGCGTTGACGTTGAAAATTCGCGTACGCGGCAAACACCGCGTGCTCGAGCTGTTCCGGCCGCGCGACCAATGCCGGCGCGCCGAGCGCATTCAATGCGCGGACTTTTCGCTCCAAGCCAATGCAATATTCCTGCGCCGCGAGCGAACGATAGGGATCCAGCCACTGCCGGGCCGGTGCGCGCGCCAGCGACTCCACGGCTGCGCTCGATAAGCCCGCGACGAACGGCAGATGTTTGGGCAACAGAAACCGCACGGCCTGCGTCAGTTGACTCTTGGCGGAAGCGTCATCGATATCCGTGAGCATGACGATGAGGCTGCGGTGGCGCACCAGCGATCGGACCCGCGCCGCCGCATACAGCGGGTTGGATTCAGTGCGCTCCACGCGAGCCGCCGCCAGCAGCGCCCGCAGTCGCACCACGGCGCCGGCGCCCCGCGCCGGTACCAATGTGGCCAGCGGGCGGTCGGCATATAGAATCAATCCCACCTGATCCTCGCGTTCGACTGCGAATTGCGCCAGGCGTGCCGCCACATTGACATAGTGGCCGAATCGATCCAGGTTGCCGGCACGCAGCGCGCTGGATCGCCCGGCGTCGATCAGGATGACGATTTGCAGGCCGCGATCCTGGGAGAAATCGCGACTAATCAAACGGCCGGCGCGCACCGTCGCCTTCCAATCAATCACACGTGGCGCATCGCCGCTGCGATAATCGCGCAAGCGCAACACTTCCGCGCCCGCGCCGCTGTCGAGCGCCGCCTGAGACCCGGATGACGAGACGCTCCTGACTTCCGCCGTGCTGCGAAATAGATCCGGCAATACCCTGACGCGCTTCGCGCAAGTTACCTTCCGCGGCCACCAAGCAAGTCCCAATGGCCCGGCGATTCGGACATTCAGCTGCTTCCATTCATGCTCGCCCAGCCGACACGGGATGACGCGGCGTTCGATGACCGCGCGAGCGCCGCCGGCCACGCTTAGGCGTTCAACCTGCGAGTCAACATCGAGGTACTCCGGGGGCGTGAGCGCGACCTCCAAGTTCAAATTGCGGTTGAGGGAATGCCTGCAGACGAAGCGAAACTCTGCAGCGCGCCCCAGATAGAGCTGTTCAGGGGTCTCGAGTTCGAAATCCAATCGGCTGCGCGAAGCGAGCAGGGATTCGTAGGCGAGTCCGAGCAGCAGGAGTGCTGCGGGAAACCGCCACACGCCCGCCAGGCTCGAATCGGCGCTCCAATCGCCGGCAATCGCAGCCGCCACCGTCAATAGCACCAACAGAAAGGCGTTGCCGCGCAGACTCGCGCCGTTCATCGGGGTACCGGCGTCTGCTCGAGCAGTCGTTGCACGATCGCCTGCGTTGTAATGCCCTCGAGCATCGCCTCCGGCGCGAGCACCAGGCGGTGCGAAATTACGGTGGGCACGACGCCTTTCACATCATCCGGGCTCACGAAGGTTGCACCGCGAAGCGCCGCCGCGATGCGCGCGGCACGCAATGCCGCCAACGCGCCGCGCGTGGAGAGGCCCAAGGTAAGGTGCGCATGCTGTCGAGAGGCCTGTGCCAAATCCAGGACATAGCCGAGCAGCTCGGGCGCCAGATGTACCTCATCGACTGCGGCGCGCGCCTCCTCGAGCATTGCCTGCGAGACGGCCGGCGCAGAACCGGTCGGCGGGCCGCTCAAGGCCGCGTATTGCGTAAGGATCGCCTGTTCATCCGTGCGATTGGGATAGGTCATGTCGATGCGCAGCATGAATCGGTCCAGTTGCGACTCGGGCAACGGATAGGTCCCTTCGAAATCGCCCGGGTTCTGCGTGGCGATCACCAGAAACTGCGGCGGCAATTCATAGGTATTGCGCTCGACGGTGACCTGGCGTTCCTCCATCGCCTCCAGCAGCGCGGACTGAGTTTTTGGGCTTGCGCGGTTGATCTCATCGACCAGCAACACATCGGCGAACAGCGGCCCGGGGCGAAACTCGAACTCGCGTTTCGCCGTGTCAAAGATGTGAATCCCGATGATATCCGAGGGCATCAGATCCGCGGTTCCTTGCACGCGGCGAAACATGCCCCCAAGCGCGGCGGCCAACGACTTCGACAGCAAGGTCTTACCCAACCCAGGCGGTCCTTGCAGCAAGACGTGCCCGCGCGCAATGACCGCAATGGTCAGGGCGCGGATAATGGGCTTGAGGCCGATCACCGAAATCCCCAATGATTCCTGAAGCCGACGTTCCAAGCCTTCCAAGGCCGTGCTCATATGATTTTTCCTTGCAGCAAAGAAAGAAGATTTTGCAGGCGGGTCAGATCGAATCGCCGGCCGTCCTGCACCTGACGATGAAGCTCCCGCAATTCCGTCACATCGTCCAGCGGTACGGCAGCCTGCGATGCCAACCAGTCCCACATCGGCGCGCCATCTTCGGCTGCACCGAGGCGACGGCGGATCGAATTGAAGAAATTTGCCAGCATGCGATTCGCGGCGTCGGCAGGCGTCAGGGCGGAGGCAAAGAAGTTGCCGGTCGTGCCGACAAAGGCGGTGACATCCGCGGGCCGCCAATTGTTGACGTGGGCTCGCAGCCGTTGCACGCCGAGAACGAAAAGGAGCCAGAGAAGCACGAGCCAAGCGAGAGTCCGATGCAGGCGGGGGTCGGCATAGAATGCCTTGGCATCGTAGTAGCTGACCAAACCCTGATGCGCGTCATCGAATATGACCACGCCGCCTCCCTGTATAGACCAGGCAACGAGGTTCGATAGAAATTTGGCGTTGTCCGCCGTGCCGATTTCTCGATTGCTGAAAAGACCGGCGACCGCCAGCGTTATGATCTGGCCTTCACCTTGGCGTTTGACCCAAACGGCGCCCTCACCGTCTTCGACCTGCGCGATTTGCAGTATCCCGGACGCGTCCATCGGTGCGGCGCGCCAGCGCGAAGCCGGAAAATCGGAAACCACACGCAGCGAGTGAACACCCTGCATGAGCGGGTGATCGCCGCGCGGCGTCATGACGATCTCCCGGGGCTCCGTGACTCGATTCAATACGGAGCGCAGCGCCTGCGCAGGACCGGCCTTCTCACCGTCTTTCTTTGCAGCGGGATCGGCGACATCGAACTTGAGCCGCGTCAAGCGGCCCACATCCTTGACAAGCCTTGCGCCCCCTGGCAACGCCCACTCAGGCGTGTCATCGAGGGCGGCGGCCACCACGAGGGTATTACCGCGCGATATCCACGAGTCCAGTTGCGATGCCTCACCCGGATGTACGGGCAATTCGTGCGGCAGTGTCGTCAGCAGCAGATTGCCGCTCGCTTTGAAGCGGGGATCGCTGCTCAACCGGTCGAAGCGCTCGCGCCAGGCGGCCAGCGGAACCCGTTCTTCGATGAGCCAGCGCCAGGCGCCTTGATATCCCGCGGCTCCCGACTCGGCACTCACGGGGCGAGGCGGCGCCTGCTCATCCCTCGCCGGCTTCGGAAAAAATAATGCATAGCTCAAGGCAAGCGCACCGGCCGCAAGTCCAATGGTGACCAGTCGCTCCTTCAAGAGCCGCTTTTCAATTGTGCTAATTGCGCCAGAAGCACTTCGCCCCGCCGTTTCACATCATCCGCAGGGGCCGGTGCCCGGTCTCGCGGACCATAAAAATTCGATTCGGCGCCATAAGCGACAGCCGCGAATGCGGCGCGCTGCTCGTCGCTCTCGAATACGCTGCGTAGGACAAGCTCGCGATGCGTCAGGCTGCGATCGGCTCGGAGTCGCCCCAGCTGCAAAAGTCGCTTGACCAGGGCGCGCAGCAATACCGCCAACGCATCCGTGGCGGAACCTGGAACCAGGCCTGGATCACGTTCCGTCTCCGGCGTAATCGCGTGCGCTGACTCTGCCTGCGCCAGGCGCCGCGCGCGCCGCCCAACCCTGACGGCTCTGATCTCGCGAAAAACGATCACGACGGCTGCAATCACCACCAGCGCCGTCAAACAATAGGTGATGATCTTGAGAAAAGTCACCGACACATCCGTGTGAGCCGACCAGCGCTCCAACAGCCGATTCAGCCAACTCGCCAGCGCCGAATCACTCTGCGAAAGCCAATTCTTCAGCCAAGTTTTGAAGGATTGCCACCAGGACGAAGTCTGCGCAGCCTGTTCATGCAGCGACTCGAGAGCTTGAGACAACGATGCCGTATCGGGTGCGTGCCGCTGTGAGCGCGAATAGAGCAGCGCTAATCCGTGCACATCCGCAAGCGCATGGGCGTTGATTTTTTGCTGCCAACCTTCGATGAGAATTTTATCGAACCCCGCGCCGGCCAGCGCATCCTGAAGGCCGGGGCAAACCGCTTCGAGAGCCTTGATGCCGTTAAGGCTGGGCGATGCGGTGTCGGCGCATTTGCGCACCACGTCCAGCGGCGCCGCAGCGAGCCAACTCGACATGAGCACAGCGAAGCCCCCAACAAAGAGCCGCGGCAGACTAATCAATTCGCTGCTCACTAGACCGCTAGGGCATTCACCCGGCCGGCAAGATCCGCGCCTTCCTTGCGCATTTTGAGGTCATGATAAATGGCAACCAGAACCGCCGCGTACAGCGGCGAAATCAAGGTATTACCCAGCAGAGAAATCCCCTGGATCAGCAGCCCCGCAGTTCCGGCGGTTGACCCCATGCTGGCCGCGACAATCCCGGCGATGATGCCGATGAACAGAAATAGCGCCACGATGACAATGACGAGCACCGTCAAAATAATCGCGACACGCCACCAGTTTCCCGCCGTCAGGGTCCAACTTCGCCCCAAGGACTCGATCGCTCCCTTGTCCTCGACGATCAATATCACCGCACCGAGGATAATTTTGCCAAACGCGTAGCAGAACACCACGAATGCCACGGCGCCAAAGACCAGGCGCCACATCATCGGAGCGCCGCCCAGAATTACAAACAACACCCCCACCGGCAGCGCACGGCAAGAGCCACCAAGAAGCCCAGCAGAAACGCGCGACCCAGCAATCGGAACCCGATGGACAAGCTTTCCCCGATGCTTTGCCCCGCCGTGCTTGTCGACGCATCGGTCTGGGCAATGACGGCGTTGTGAAACCCGATCGCAGCGATGGAAAACACCAGGTAAGCCAGCGACAGCCCTACCGAATTGAACATCATCGCGGCCGCAACCTGCTTGGCTCCAATCGGGGCGCCAAACTGGACCCAATATATGGCCAGCGGGATCACCATCAAAACCTGTCCCATGAGCGCGATGGGCCAGGCCTTGGAAAAAGCCGCCTTCCACAGCCGAAAACCATCATCCAGCACCCCGCCAATACTGCGCGGCTCGGTCGGTCTTGTGTACACGTCGATTCTCCCTGAATCTTGTCATTTGCAGATTAACACGAGTCCGCAAACCGCTACACTTTTGCACCATGCCCACCCTACGCAAGGCCACGCTCGCCGATATACCCGCGCTCGAGGAGCTGATCGCCAGATCCGCGCGCGGTTTGAGCAGGCAGGAATATCGTCCGGAGCAAATCGAGGGCGCTTTGCAGGGCGCCTTCGGCGTCGACAGTCAGCTGCTCGCCGATGAGACTTATTTCGTCGTCGAAGATTTAGGTCAGATCGTCGCGTGCGGCGGATGGAGCTTTCGCTCAACCCTGTTCGGCGGCGACGCCCGCGCCGGCCGCGACTCATCAATCCTCGATCCCAGACTTGAGCGGGCAAAAATCCGCGCCTTCTTTGTCGATCCCGCTCACGCTCGCCGCGGCCTGGGATCGCAGCTGCTCGATCATTGCGAAGACCAAGCACGCGCGCACGGATATGGCGGCGTGGAACTCATGGCGACTCTGCCGGGTGCCAAACTCTATGCCGCTCGCGGCTACGTCGCCGCCCCGCTGGTGCATTTCGACGTGGGGTCCGGAGAGAGCATCGAATTCATTCCCATGCACAAGGCGCTACTCACGCCATAAGCGCTGCCACCCGGCGTGCCCCAAGGTGCGCAGCGTGCGGATGTTGCGGCGGGAGATCTCCTCGGTATTGCCCACGGCCGCAACGGCGCGCTCCACACTGGCCTCTCGCAGAATGTGCAGCATCGGAAAAGGGGAGCGATTCGTGTAGTTCTCGATGTCCGAAGGGTTAGACCCCGCGAACTGATACTGCGGATGAAAGCTGGCCACCTGCAACTCCCCCTCCAGGTCCAGTTCGGCAACGGCGGCATCGCAGACCTCGAGAAAATCGTTGTACTCAACGAAATCCGTGAGCACCCAAGGATGGATGAGCAGCGTTGTTTCGCAATCCTTGGGATCCACGGAAGCGAGCTTCGTCAGTTCCAAGCGCAGCTCCTCCAGTAATCCGGCTGCGCTGCGTTGCTCGCTGACATGAAAGCGCACGCGATTGCCGCGGTAGGGATTTTCCGCAAACGGACACAGGTTGAGGCCGATCACTGATTTTTCCACCCAGCGCCGCGTGGCGGAAATAATTTCATCGGTATGAATGCGCAATTCTCCTGATTCCCGAACGCAGTTTAGATCAGAGAGTTCGAGTATCCTATGCGTCCTTCATTTTTGAGAGCGCTTCGATGCCGCAAACGATTCCTGCCACGCTGATCCCCGGAGACGGGATCGGCCCTGAAATCATGGAAGCGGTGCTCGCCGTGCTGGCGGCGCTCGGTGCGCCATTTGAGTGGGACCGGCAAATTGCGGGCCTGGAGGGCGTCAAAACCGCCGGTGATCCCCTACCGCCCAAAACCCTGGACAGCATCAGGCGCACGCGGCTCGCCCTCAAAGGCCCGCTCGAGACCCCCTCAGGCGGCGGCTATCGATCCTCCAATGTCCGTCTGCGCGAAGAATTCAAGTTGTATGCGAATTTGCGGCCGGCCCGCACGCTGATTCCGGGCGGCCGATTCGACAAGATCGATCTGGTGGTGGTGCGCGAGAATCTGGAGGGCTTGTATATCGGGCACGAGCTGTACATCCCGATCGACGACGATCCGCATGCGGTTGCCATGGCCACGGGCGTCAACACCCGTCAAGGCAGCCGTCGCTTGCTGCAATTTGCGTTCGAGCACGCCATCGCGACGGGCCGTAAGAAAGTCGCGATCGTCCACAAGGCCAACATCATGAAGGCCCTGACCGGAATTTTTCTCGAGACCGGTCTCGAGCTATACGAGCGCAAGTACAAAGGCAAATTCACCTTGGAAACCATCATCATCGATGCCTGCGCCATGAAGCTCGTGTTGAACCCGTGGCAATTCGACGTGCTCGTGACCACGAATCTATTCGGCGACATCTTGTCGGACCTGGTTGCCGGCTTGGTGGGAGGCTTGGGTATGACGCCGGGCGGCAACATTGGCGCCGACGCCGCCATCTTCGAGGCGGTGCATGGCTCCGCGCCCGATATTGCCGGCAAGGGCGTCGCCAACCCGATAGCGCTGCTGCTCGCGGCCGCGATGATGCTCGAACACTGTCACTTGCCGCACATGGCGACTCGATTGCGAACGGCGATCGAGCAAACCCTGAATACCGACAATGTGCGCACCGGGGACCTGGGCGGCAAGGCCAAAACGTCGGAATTTACCCGTGCTCTGGTCGAGCGCATCGGCAGCTAGCGCAAATGCCGCCCGTCATCTCCATCAAAGGCGTCGCCAAATCCTACGCCACCGGCTTTCAAGCCTTGAAGCTGGTCAATCTGGACATTGAGCGCGGCGAGATCTTCGCGCTGCTGGGTCCAAACGGTGCCGGCAAAACCACGCTGATCAACATCGTTTGCGGCATCGTCACCGCAAGCGCCGGCACCGTGACCGCGGACGGCCACGATATCGTGCGCGACTATCGCGCTGCGCGCTCCATGATCGGCCTGGTGCCGCAAGAACTCAGCACCGACGCCTTCGAAACGGTGTGGGCGACGGTATCCTTCAGCCGCGGCCTCTTCGGCAGAGCGCCGAATCCCAAATTCATCGAAAGCCTGCTGCGCGATCTGTCCCTGCTCGACAAGCGCAGCAGTAAAATCATGACCCTCTCCGGCGGCATGAAGCGCCGCGTCATGATCGCCAAGGCGCTGTCGCACGAACCGCAGATACTGTTCCTGGACGAACCGACCGCGGGCGTCGATGTGGAACTGCGCCGCGATATGTGGGCCCTGGTGCGGGGGCTGCGGGAAAGAGGCGTGACCATTATTTTGACGACCCACTACATTGAAGAGGCCGAGGAAATGGCGGACCGGGTCGGCGTGATCAACAAGGGCATGCTGATGCTGGTCGAGGACAAGAAGGAACTGATGAAGAAGCTCGGCAAGAAGCAACTGACGCTGCATCTTCAAACGCCGCTGCAGAACATTCCCGGCGAACTGCAATCCTGGGATCTGGAACTGAAGGCCGGGGGCAATGATTTGGTCTATACCACCGATAGCGCCGATGGCGTCGATATTTCCACGCTGCTCAAGCGCTTGAGCGAGCTGTCGATCGTCATCAAGGATCTGCAAACACATCAAAGTTCCCTTGAAGATATCTTCGTCAAGCTGGTGAGCGAACGCGCATGAGCACAACCGCCCTGCCTCCCGCCTTCAACCGTCACGGCGTCTGGGCAATCTATAAATTCGAAATTGCCCGCGCACTGCGCACGCTGCTGCAGAGCCTGGTCACGCCGGTCATCACCACATCTCTTTACTTTGTGGTCTTCGGCGCTGCGATCGGATCGCGGCTGACCACGCCTGGCGGGGTGAGTTACGGCGCATTTATCGTGCCCGGGCTCATCATGCTGGCCCTGTTCACCGAAAGCCTGTCGAACGCCTCCTTCGGCATTTATTTTCCGAAGTTCACCGGCACGATCTATGAACTGCTCTCGGCGCCGGTTTCCTACGTCGAAATCGTCATCGCCTATGTCGGCGCCGCCGCATCGAAGTCCGTTGTGCTCGGGGTGATCATTCTGGCAACGGCATCGCTGTTCGTACCGGTCAAGATCCTGCATCCCGGGTGGATGATCGCCTTCCTGCTGATGACGGCAGCCACCTTCAGCTTGTTTGGTTTCATCATCGGCATCTGGGCCAAGGGATTCGAGCAGCTACAATTCATCCCGATGCTGGTCATCACACCGTTGACATTCTTGGGGGGCGCCTTTTATTCCATCGACGTGCTGCCGCCGGCGTGGCGCACATTCAGCCTTTTCAACCCCATCGTGTACCTGATCAGCGGCTTTCGCTGGAGCTTTTACGGCGCGGCCGATGTCAGCGTCGGCATCAGCTTCGCTGTGACCGTGGGATTTTTTGCGATCTGCCTGGCGTTGGTGGCCTGGATATTCAAGACCGGATATCGTCTCAAGAACTGAACGGAGCTACTGCTCCCACAGCACCGGCAGGATCGACAGCACCAGCAGCGCCGCCATGGTGTAGTTGAACAAGCGCCGCCGCTTCTCGGTATGCAGATACTGGCGCATGAATGCGCCGAACAATGTCCAGCAACTCACGCTGCCCAGGGTGATGAACACGGATATCGCGGTCAATGCGACGATTTGCAGCGGCAGGGTCTGGTCCACCACCGTGTAGGCGGTAACCGCGCCCAGCGCGATCACCCAGGCTTTGCCATTGACCCATTGAAACGCGGCGGCCTGCAGAAAGGTCATCGGCTTCGGCTGACCGTGCGCCTCGCCCATCGCCGATGCTCTCGTGATGCGATATGCCAGATACAGCAGGTACACGATGCTGACGTACTTGAGAATCGCGTGTATGAGCGGCACAGCGATAAAGATCCTGGCGAGCCCAATGCCGACGATGAACAGCATCAAGGGATAACCGATGGTAATGCCGAGAATGTGCGGAATCGTTGCGCGAAACCCAAAATTAACGCCCGAGCTTGCAACCAGGATGTTGTTCGGACCCGGAGTGATCCCCATGGAAACCATGAAGGGAATACTGGTGAGAATCAACGCCAGCGGGAAAGACTGCATCGGCATTTCATTTGAGAGTTTGCCCGCAAAAATTCTAACACCAACGCCGCGCATGGCGCCCGCAACGCGCACGCCGCCGCCGCCGACGGCCGACGCCGACGCCGACGTCGACGTCGACGTCGCGCAAGCCTCCAGTGCGCCGGATCCCGCGGCAGTACCTTGCAACTGTTTAACGAATGTGTTAACTTTCTTCATACTCGTTAATATTTAACTGGAGACCACCATGAAGCCTACCCCCAGCGATTGGCCGCGCATGTCGAGCGCAGTGGTTTACCAAGACGCGGCCGCCGCCATCCAGTGGCTGTGCGATGCATTCGGTTTCGAAGTTCGCATCAAGATCGAGGGCGACAAGGGCCAGATCGAGCACAGCGAATTGACCTACGGCGAAGGGCTGATCATGGTCGCCCAGGAGACGCCGGATACGCCGCGCCTCTGGAAGCGCGCCATGCGCAGCCCCAAGACGCTGAATGGCGCGACCACTCAGAGCATCATGTTTTTCGTCGACGACGCCGATGCGCACTGCGCGCAAGCGCGCGCCCACGGCGCGCAAATCCTCGAGGAGCCCGCCACCCACGACTATGGGGCGGACTACTGGTCGGACCGCAGCTACGGCGCGCTCGATCCGGAAGGCCATCTGTGGTGGGTTACACAGCGGCTGCGCAACCCTCCCGCGAAGTAAGCAATGGAACCGAGTTCAGACGATTTCCAGCTGAACGCCGCGTTCGGCGCGCTCTCCGACGCATCGCGGCGCGAAATGATCCGGCTGCTGCTGCAGAAGCCTCGACGCGCCGGCGAATTGGCCGAATGCATTGAAATGAGTCCGCAAGCCCTGAGCAGGCACTTGCGTGTATTGCGCAAAGCAGGCCTGGTATCGGAGCACGGAGTCGAAAACGATGCCCGGGTGCGGATCTACAGCGTACACCCCGCCGCGCTTCAGCCCATACAGCAGTGGATGGCGCAGGTTGAAGACCTGTGGCGCCGACAGCTTCACGCCTTCAAGGCGTTCGCGGAAAATCCGCGCCGCGCCGGCAGAGCGAAGTCTTGAGCGGCGATCGCGCGCGCGTGAGCGTCGCGGTCGCGGTCCCGCCGTCACGGGCCTTCGAGGTGTTCACCGCCGATATCGACCAATGGTGGCGCCGCGGTATGAAGTTTCGCCATTCGGACGCCCGCAGCAGCCTGCTGTGCATCGAGCCGAAGGTCGGCGGCAGGCTGTTCGAGTCATTCGAGGCGCAGGGAACAGAGCACGTCATCGAGGTCGGTCGCGTTCGCGTCTGGGAACCGCCCCGGCAGCTCAAGTTCACCTGGCGCAACGCCAACTTCGCGCCGCACGAACAAACTGAAGTGGAAATTCAATTTGAACCCATCGCTTCCGGCACGCTGGTCACGGTAACCCATAGCGGCTTCTCGGCGCTGCCTGCCGATCATCCGGCACGGCACGGATTGCAGGGCGCCGAATTTTCTCGAATGATCGGCCTATGGTGGGGCGAACAAATGACTTCCTTGCGCCTGACCTGTGCCGCGCAACGATCGGCGCCCTAGACTGCGTTCAAAGGCCGAGTATGACGATCTTGCCGGTGACCTTCGGAGTCGGCCAAATCGGTGAAGTCATCCCGGCCGCGACCGCGATCTTTTGCCCCACCCCGGTGTCATAGGTAATCACTCCGCCACCGATCGCACCACCCAGATCCTTTGACCACAATTTCTTGCCGCTCGCGGCATCGAGCGCATAAAGATTTCCGCCCATGTCGCCGAACAGGACCAAGCGTCCCGTCGTCGGGGTGACGCCTCCCAGCAGAGGATACGGGGCGTGAAACTGCCATTTACGCTCGCCGGTATCCGCGTTGCTGGCCGTCATCCAGCCCGACCACATTTTTGGGTCGTCTTGCTTGCCGAATCCTTGAGTCGCGCCGCTCCAGGGCTTGCCCGCGGGCATGCTGCCCAAGCTATTCACAGGGACTGCCTGCACGGTCGTGCACCAATCCGCTTCGCCGGTGAGAATGACATTGTCCGCCGGGTCGAATGCCGCTCCGTTCCACTCTGCCCCGCCCTGTGAGCCGGGACAGAAGCGCGTTCCCTGCGCGCTCATCGGTGTATCGGCATTCGTGACGGTTGTGACCGGCTTGCGGTAAATCAGTTTTCCGGTATTCAGGTCGATCAAGTACAGGTGCCCGTCCTTCGGCGCCTCGGCCAACATGCGGTGTCCCTTATTGCTCAGGAACAACGCGGGAGGTGCGGACACGTCCCAATCATGGAAGTCGCGCTTGACCAACTGAAAATGCCGTTGATATGCACCCGTTTTGGCATCCAGGACGACAATTGAGCTCGCAAATAAATTCTCGCCCTGACGGGCTTCCTTGTTGAAGTCGGGCGCCGGGTTGCCCGCGGGTACGTACAAGAGACCCGTCACCGGATCGAGCGAATACGAAGTCCACGTGGCCCCGCCGGTGATCGGGAAACCCTTGGCCTCCTTCCAACTCGCCGCGTAGACCGACTTGGGATCCGGCGCCGCCGGTCCGCGCGCCGTATCCCCCGCTCCCTTGGGTACGAGATAGAACTCCCAGACGATGTGGCCATCCTTGTCGTCGAGTGCGTACATTCTGCCCTTCACGCCCTTGTTGTCGCCGCCGGCGTTGCCGACGAACACCAATCCGTTCCAGGCAATCGGTGCAGCCGGCACCGACTCGCCCTTGGTCGAGTCCGCAATGGCCGTCGCCCAAAGGCGCTTGCCGTTCTTGGCGTCGTAAGCGATCACTTTGCCGTCCGCAGTTCCGCGAAACACGCGATGATCGAGCCAGGCAACGCCGCGATTGACCTTCAGATCGCCCGAAGCGAAGTCTTCATGGGAGCGCCAATTGAGCTTGCAGCTGTTTGGGTCGATGGAGAACGTGTCGTGCTCCGTGGTTGCAAACAAGGCGCCATCGACCTGCACCAGACCCGTCTGAAAGGAAACCTGCTCGCCGGTATCGAAACTGCAGAGCACTTTGAGTCCTACGACGTTCTTGTTATCGATCTTCTCCAGCGTCGCATACCGGTCGGAGGTCAACGTGCGGTTATAACTCGGCCAATCATTGGCGGCTTGCGCGAGCGATGAGGCGACGCTCAGAACTACGCTGGCGGCCGCGACGACAGGTTGGTAGCGCATAAGGATTTCCTTTTTCTTGAAGCTCTTAATATAGGCGTTTATGCGAGTCAGGCGTTAATGTGGATCATGGCGCCCGCGGCGTCTAGCGTGCTTCAGAGTGTGCCTGGTGTCAGCGCGCGCCTACATCCAAATTATCGAGGTTGCGACTCGATGAGGGGCGAACTTACGGCGCGTTGGGTGTATCGTTGGCCCATGGCCGATAACGAACATGCCCAGGCTCCCTCGGCGAATCTATCTTCGTCCGCGAAGGAGAACATCGAGCTTCTTTCCCGATTCGAAGACCGGGAAGAGGAGCAAATTTCCGGGTTGCAGCTCGCCATCGAGCGCGTCAGCCGCTTCTTCGGCAGTCCGGTATTTTTTGCATTCGCGCTGGTATTTGTCGCGGTTTGGATCGCCGTGAACCTGTGGGGCATGAATCACGGTTGGCGCCACGTCGATACGCCGCCATTTTTTTGGCTGCAGGGGCTGGTCAGCTGTAACGCTCTGCTGCTGATGGTCGCGGTGCTCATTCGCCAGAACCGCATGGCGCAGGTCGCGGAGCATCGAGCGCATCTCGACCTTCAAATCAACCTGCTGACCGAGCAAAAAGTCACCAAGCTCCTGCAGATGATCGCTGACCCGCGGCGCGACATGGCGCGCGATCGGCCGGACGATCATGTGAGTGAATTGAGCAGGCCCGCCGATACCCACGCCCTGATGCATGCCATCAAGGAGAAGCAGGAAGATCGCTAGCGGCAAGCGGCCTGTCTGCCCGCCCGTGCGCTGCTAGTGGTATAGATGCCGCCGCGTCAACGGCAGGTCAGGGACCCCGACCGCACGCTTGCTCGCCAATACCTGGTAGATGCCGATCTCCCCGGACTCGAACTGCAACGCGCACGCCGCCATGTAAAGGCGCCACACCCGATAAGTCGCTTCGTTGACGTACTGCAGCGCGCGGGCTCGATTGCGCTCGAGGCGAGCGACCCAATGGCGCAACGTCATCGCATAGTGCGGGCGCAGTCCCTCGACGTCCGCGATTTCGAACTTCGAGTGCTCCATCACGCGCTGCACATTGCTGATGGTATCGAGCTGCCCGTCCGGAAACACATAGCGGTTGATGAATTCCGTGGACACGGACGGCTCCCAGCCTTCCGAATCATGGGTGATTCCATGATTGAGAAACAGGCCGCGCGGCTTGAGCAAACGATGCACCGTTTCAAAGTAGACCGGAAGATTCTTCAGGCCGACATGCTCGAACATGCCGATGCTTGCGATCTTGTCGTAGAGCGGCTGTGCCGGCAAATCGCGATAGTCCAACAATTCGACGCTGACGCGGTCAGCGAGCCCTGCCAGCTCGATCCGTTCGCGCGCCACCTTCAGCTGCTGGGGACTTAAGGTTACGCCCCGCGCCCGCACGCCGTAGTGCTGCGCGGCATGGATGACGAGAGCGCCCCACCCGCAGCCGATGTCGAGAAAATTCTCCCCCGGCCGCAAGGACAACTTGCGGCAGATATGGTCGAGCTTTGCCTGCTGTGCAGCGTCCAGATCCACTTCCGGCGTCTCGAAATACGCACACGAGTACACCATGGCCTGATCCAGCCAGAGCGCATAGAACTCGTTCGAAACGTCGTAATGAAAATGAATGGCATCGCGGTTCTCCGCCTTCGAATGCGCCTTGATTCGCGGTGCATCAGAGGGAGCAAATAGCCGCTCTGAATGGTGGGCGGCCGCGTTCGACATCCGCAGGCGAAGGGCCGTGAAAACCGCCAACAGCTTCTCGGCTGCCGGCATCTGCAGCGCATCCAAGTGATCCTTGATGCTCAGCGCAGCAAAGAAATCCCCTTCGATATCCAGCTCTCCCCGGAAGTACGCATCGGCCAACGCGAGCGGGTCGTTGCCGAGCACGGCGGACCAAACAGCTTCAGGGCTGCGGAACACCAGCGTGAAGGGCGAATCCGAACCGGAGGCAGCCTCGCTGCCGGCTCGAATGGTAGTGCCGTTCCACAACCTTAAGGTCAGAACGCCGGGATAGCGGCGAAACAGCCGCAACAAGAGCTCAACGGCTTGCTCGCTGCCACGGTAGCGGGCCCCCTGCCGGGCCTCCTGCGACTCGGCTCCCGCCGAAACCGATTTGCCCGTGGCCGATCCAGAACTCAGTGCGGATTCAGTGTGCATTTGTTTATTCATATAACACTCCTGCCGTGCATGTACGGTTCAAGCAATTTGCATACCAGCGCGAATGAGGCCGAAAAACCCTGTTCTTCGTCCGTTGCACGCTGAATTTTTTACATAATTACTCCAAAAATTTCTGTCAGAAAACGCCTACTTGCCCGAGCCGTTCCTGGTCCGTTCTATAAAGGATGCCACATTGCCATGCAGTGCCTTTAAGTCCGGCTCATGGGCATACACCATATGGCCGGACGTGTAAAAATGCATCTCGATATTGCTTTGCAGGGCACTTTGAATCGGCAGCTGGCGCAACTCATACTCAGCCGCGAAATACGGTGTCGCCAGATCGTAGTAACCACCGTTTAACTGCACCTTCAGATTGGGATTTTGCTTCATCGCAACGGCAAGATCCGGCATCACATTCACCGGACCCGGTACCTTGCTGTTGGCGCCGGGAGGTTGGTGCAGGAAATCCCAATTCTTACCGACGTCAAAATATTCTGCCTTGTAGATTTTTTTCTGGCCGAATTTGAGCGTCGTCCTGACGTAATCGTTGAACGCCGACACATAAGCGGAGGAAATAGCCGCCGATTGCGGATCATACTCGGCTTCCTTGCTCATCGGATCGATGGTTGGACCTGCGAATCGCGTGTCCAATCGGCCCGCCGTGATTTCAGCGCCCAACAAGGTTTTCTCGAATTCGCCGCCGTTCACGCGCAAATTCGCGCGCTCAATATAGTCGGCGGGAAGTCCGGTGTAGTTGTGCAGCTTGGCCGCAATCTCGGTTTTGCGCTCAGAACTCAAGGTGGAACCGGCTGCGAGCGCCTGCAAATAATCCCCCATCGCAAACGCTTCCACCTCGCGCAACAACGGTTCCAGCGCCGCCGGTTGGTTGGGCAGCTTGTGGTGATACCAGGCAGAGGCCGTATAGGTGGGCAACGCCAGCGAATAGGGCAAATCCATGCCTGGATTGAATTGCGGCCCATCGACGCTGTTGTCGAAATTCAGTATCTGCGAAAGCAGGATCACGCCATTCAAGTCCAACGATTTTTCGTTTTCAAGAATGTATGCCAAGGCCGCCGAACGGGTCGTGCCGTAGCTTTCGCCGAATAGGTATTTTGGCGAATTCCACCGATTGTGCCGGGATAGGAACGCGACGATGAAATTCGCGAAGGCGTGGGCATCCTGGTCGATGCCGAAAAACGCTTTCTCCTTGTCCGCACCGCGTAAATGGCCGAAGCCCGTGCCCGGCGCGTCGATGAATACCAAATCGCTGGCATCGAGCAGCGTGTATTCATTGTCGATGACCCGGTACGGTGCCGCCGGACTGTGCGTGTCATCGGCGGTAACGACGCGCTTCGGACCGAAGGCGCCCATGTGCAGCCAGACAGTCGACGAGCCCGGGCCGCCGTTGTAGATAAAGGTAATCGGCCGGTGGCCGTCTTCCTTGTCGCCGCGAAAGTACGCGACATAGGACATGGCCACTTCCGGCTGCTGCGGGGGCGGCGGTCCAGTCCGGTCCTCCTTCGGCAGAGGTGGATCATCATCCAAAGGATCTTTGACGTGCACCACCAACAGGCCGGCTTCCGCCTGATAGCTGATCGCCCGCCCGGCGACCGTCACCGAGCCTGAGGTCAGCTGCTGCTCGTCCTGCAAATAGCGCGGCGACTCGGTTGGCTCCGGCACGAGCGCGATTTTGGAGGGCGGAGCGTCGCTCGGTGTTTTCTCGGCGGCGAATGAAACCGATGCACCGAGTGCGATGCTGAGCAAAGTCGTGCACGTCAATCCGCGGAAACTTAAATCCATTCTTTTGAAACTCCCCGGGGGTCAGAAGCAGTTATTGTAGCGCCCCGCGCGCGATCGGAAGGCCTAATATTCAAATCGATAGATCAGTCCGATGCTGCTGCCGGGATCGTTTTCCGGGGTTGTTCCTTGGACCGATGCGGTGCCATTCCCCAGCCTCGTTTGCAATCTCAGATGCTTGGTCAGGTCCACATCGGCTTCCAGTTGGCTGGTACCCGCGGTAGTTTGCTTGCCTTCGATGTAGACGCGTTTGGAGACGTAGCGGCCGGCAGCGATGCTGGCACCCGTATCCTGACCGGTCTGGGTGTTGGTGGTGGCCGAACTGACGCTCAACCGGTCCAATCCCAAGCTCTTTTGGATCTTGACCAAGGGATTGAGGCTGCTGTTGCCGCCGACGCCGCTCATCGATGCCAACGCCGCACCAACCTGTGCAAGCTGCAAAGGTGTCAGCTGCTGCGTGGGCGCGCCAAACAACAGCAGCGCCATGATTTCGTCCTGCGGCTTGGCGGGACTGCTGCTGAAATCGAAAACCGGCGCATCGGCGAAGCCCGTGATGTGCATGATCGCGGTGGTGTCGCCGATGGTCGTCTGCGCGGTGAAATCCAGGGTCGGGTCGATCTTGTTTTGCAACCCCGCGCCGTTGAAGCTCACACGGCCCTCGGTAAAATTCAATCGACCGGTGGCCAGCGAGAAGGTGCCGCGCTCGAGATCAAAGCCGCCGTTCACCAACGGTGAATCCGTCGTTCCGCTGATCTGCAAATCGCCGCGCATCCTCGCATCCAACCCTCGCCCTTGCACAAGAATCTCGTCCGGGGCATGCACCGATACGTCCAATCCGATGATGAGGGGCCTTTCGCGGACCACCGGTGCTTTCTTGCCGCGGCGTCGCACGTCGAGTACGGCGACGTTGAGCGGCAGACCATTGGGGATGCCGATCAGAGTCCGATTAAGGTGCATGGATCCGGCCACGTCGAGCCGTTGACGCGCCGTGCCCTTGATCGTCAGTTCCGCGTTGAGATTCGAGGTAATCAGCTTGCTGACCAGCGGTTGAGCGTCGCGCGCGGTAATCTGCAGATCTACCGGAATACCCTTCTGCAGTATGCCCACGCTGCCGCTCATCGATACGGTGCCCGGCGCCGCCGATGCCGTGAATGTCTTGATCTGCAGCGCGCCCTCGTTGCCGACGATTTGCGCGGCGATATCCGTCAGGCTGATGCCGCGCGCGTAGTCGTTGATTTTGCCGTTTTTGAGCTCCAGCGTGCCGGTGATTTGGGGTGACGCAACGTTGCCGGTGACCGTCGCGTCGATATCGAATTGGCCGGCGGCATGTTGGCCGCGCGCTTCCAGGAAGGCGTTCATCAGACCCGCATCGACCCTGCCGTTGATTTTCATGTCAACCTCGCCGTCGGCGGCAAGGGGCGCCCGGCCCAGCGCAGTCAATTGCGATGCGGAACCCGCATCAAGTCGCGCGTCAATATCCGCGGTGTGTCCGCGCAATCCTGCCGTGACATGGATGTTGGCCGGGGGCAATCCGAGCGCCGCGTCATCAGCGGATTGAACCCCCAAGGCATTCACGGTGATCTCGCCCACGGGCGCTTTCAGGCTGCCATGCAGATCGGCGTGTGCATCAATGGCGCCGGCGGCGAGCAGATTAGGGATGAAGACGTTCACCAGCGCTGGCTCGACCTGACGCAGCGAGGCCCGCAGCGCCATGGTCGGGAAAATCTGCCCTTCCACATCGAGCTCCGCCTTCTGGGCGCCCAATTTGAGCCGATCAACCGCGATGCCATCGGCAAAATGGATTCGCGCCGCTTCCAACAAGCGGAATTCCTGTCCGCCGTAGGATCCCAGCGCGCTGGCCACCGAGATCTCCCGCGCATCAAGGTTGAAATTGCCGCTCGTCCCGAAGGTCGCCGCAACACCATTGAGTTTCGGTATGTCCACACCGGCCTTGAAGGCAAAGGAATCCGTGAACCCCTCGCCCGATAGGTGTACGCCGCCGACGAGGCCGGCGAGCGCCAAGTCGTGCGCATCGAGCTGCAGAAAGGCGCGAGTTCGCTGTTCATCCGGGTGCAGCTCGAGCTTTCCGGTCAGGCTGCCCGCCATATCCACGCCGATGAGGCGCTGCAAATCTTGCAGCTGCGCAACCGAGACTGCCAGCTGGCTGTGCACCTGCGCCTTGTCGGTGGACCAGGTCAGGTCTCCTTCGGCGTGCGCACTTTTCCAGTTCGCTTCATGAATGACGGCCCGAAACACCCGCTCGGCGCTGCGGCCTACCGAGACATCGACGTTGAGCGGCGCCCCATCCAAGGATCCCTTCGCGGCAAGCGTGCCGCTGGGCGCGGATGGCAGGCCGCCCACCTTCACGGTGGCCGTCAGATCTCCGCTTTGCGATCCGCGCACGGACAGCGTAGAGCTTAAGCGGGCATCGACGGACAAAGCCGTCATCGGGCCCTGCAGCGAACCCGTGCCTTTTAAACTTCCGGCAAGCACCGCGGACACTGCGCCAAGATCCGGCAAGGACAGGTTCCAACGCCCGTCGATGGCGCGCCCGCCGACGCTGCCGCTGGCTGAGATCTCGATCGCACGGCCCGAGATTTTCAGGTTCTCAATGGCAAGCGCGTCGTCCTTGAAGGCGCCGGCAAAATCCAATCGCGCGCGATCCCCCAGGGCGGTGGCCCACACTTCAGTCCCGGGCGTCAGCGCGGCGTCGCCGTCGAGCTTGATGCGCGTCGCGCCGGGGTAGCCGGCCACTTGCGCATGGAGCAGCGCACTGCCGCGCAGATTTTGAGCGATGAGGGCGGCAAACGGCGCCAAGTTCGGCAAGCGCACCTCCATGTTCGCGCTCTGCTCTCCGGCGGTCACGGCTTGTCCTTGCAACGCAAACAGTTGATGCGAGGCAGTCAAGTCGACGCGGCGCGCCGGGTCATCGAGACGCACCGATGCGTCGATTTTCACCGGATCAGCCTCGAACAGTTTTGGTTGCGATCCGGGAATCCGCAGGCCAAGAAGCGACGCGTGCAGATCGGCCTTCCCGTGATCCGCGGTGACATCGGCATTCAACGCCGCCGCCTGTATCTGACCCGGTACGCGCAGGCGCGCCACTTCGAGATGCCCTGCGGCAGTTGGCGAAGTGACCTTGCCGCCCCAGCGCCCGCGCAGAACACCCCGTTCCCATCCCAAATCCGGCCGCGGCGACATGGCGCCCGCTTCGAATGCGAACGCCAAATCGGCCGACAATTCGTTCAAATTGAAGCTGCCCTGCGCGTGCCCCTTGAGCTCGCCCGCCTGCAGGTTGAGCTCAAGCTGCTCCGCCGAGCGCGGCCCGCTCAAGGTGAGCGTCGCCTCGAGCGCACCGAGACCCGGTAAGGACAGGATGTTCTCCAGGGGCCCGCCCGCAGGTTCGTGCAATTTGAGCGCGCCATCCATGCGCTGCGCATCGAAGTGCAAATGCAGCTCATAGTGACCGTCGCCGTCAATGCGCCGCGCGGAAGCGTCAAACAGCATGTCGCGCACAGACCGCAAATGCGCGCTGCCGCTCGCCACCAGCGAGGTTGGGGCTCCCGCCAACTGAGGCCCCAGGTGCACGAGGTCCAGTGACGCCTGCGCGACGTCAATTCGGGGAATCGAGACCTCGCCGCGGCCGGGCGCCGTGGATGAGGCCTGGGGTAGGCGCTCCATATCCACGCTCGCCACGTGCAATCGATCGATCTGCAGGCGGCCTTCAAGATAGGCGAGCGGCGTCCAATCGAGTTCGATTTTTCGTGCCGTGAGCCAAACGCCGGCCGAGTCCTTGAGCTTGAGCTCCTCCAGCGTCAAATGACTGGGCAGCGATCCGGCGAGTCCCGACAGCTGCACATTCCCGCCCGTCAATCGAGCAACGAGGTTTTCTATTTGAACGCGGCCTGCCGCCGTATTTCCAATGATCAATACCGCGCCGATCACGAGCATCAGGAGCAGCACCAACCCGCCCGCGATCCACGCCGTGATTTTCAGGGATCGCCGCATCAGAATGCCTGCCCCAATCCGACGTAGACCTCGAAGGAATCATCACCGGGGCGACGCCCGACCGGCACCGCGATATCGAAGCGGATCGGTCCAATGGGTGTGTAGTAACGCATGCCCGCCCCCGTGCCGATACGCACGTCGCTATGCAGGGGCTTGAGACTGGAGCTCACCTGTCCTGCATCCACAAACGCGACCACGCCCCAATTGGTGTACAGGCGTTGCCGAAATTCTACGCCCGCGGCCGAGATTGCCGTGCCGCCGCTGGGAGTGTCCAAATTCGGAAACTTGGGACCCACCAGCTGATAACCGTAGCCTCGAACGGTACTGGTGCCGCCGGCGTAGAAACGTTGATCCGGCGGCAGGCTCAGCTCACCGGCGCCTTGGGCGATGCCGGCGAGCGCGCGGGCGGCAATCACGCTGCGCCCCGGGGCAAGAGGCAAGAGGTTATTGAGGTCAAAGTAGGTGGCCAGGTTGAACACCGAGATCAGGAATGTGGAGTTCGGGTGCCCGATCGCCAGCGTGGGCGTGAGGCTCAAGGATCCACGAAAGCCATGGCGCGGATCTTCCAGCGCCGTGGGCAGGTTGGTGGAATCGTAGACGACCTTGAAAGGGACGGCGAGCAAGGTGTAGTTGAACGTCGTCGGCAGGTCCGGCGTGAGGGGTCCCACCCCGTTTTTTTGACTGGCACTGACGACCTGCAGGATGGTCTCGTCCGTGGCAGACAGGCCGGCGCTCACGGTCCAAACGCTGGACAGCTTGCGAGTCAGCGTGACACTGGCGGTTTGCGCTTTTTGATCGTAGGCCACCAGCTGCTGCTTGAGGGCGCTGATGGCGAATTGCAGCGACTGATCGCGGTGCAGGAAATCGGGAATGAGATATTTGACGCTGGTGTCGTAGCCGCTTCCCGTGGTATCGCTGCCGCCGAGGTTGATCACGGACGCGGCAAAACTCAACTGCTCCGCATTGCCAAAGACATTGCGGTCGGTCCAAGTCACCCCGCCGCTGCCGCCCAAGTCGCTCGAGTAGGCCGCACTGACGCTGATCGCATGACGCAACCGCTCGCGCATTTTGAACGTGATGGGCACGCCCCCTGATTCGTCCGCCTTCGATCCGACTTGCACGCTGACTTGCCCGAACACATTCATTCCCAGGAGATCCCGGCGCGCGGCCTCGATTGCCGATGGCCTGTAGAGATCGCCGGAGTGCAGTAACAGTCGTTTGCGCACCAGCAATTCATGTACGCGTTGCAATCCCTCGACGTGAATGTCGCCGATGTTCACTTTACCGCCGGCTACCACATGAAAACTCAAATCGAGCACGGGGGCATCGGCGGCTTCGTAGGCTATCGGCGTGTCCACTTGCGCAAAGGCGTATCCCTGCTCCTGCAGCGCCGCCAGCAAGCGCGACCCGCCCGCGAGCACGGCGGCGGCAACCGCGGGCTGCCCAGCACTCAGGCCTAAGGTTGCGCGGGCGTCGATGGGCGGCGGCACCTCCCCGTCGATTTCGATTCGCCGCAAGTGGTACAGGGTGCCCAAGGTAAAGCTGATGGCCACTCGCGCCGTGCTGCCCTTAGGCAATGCCGTCAGCGCATCGCCCAGGCTGGGATCGGTGAGCGGCAATCCATTGATATTGATGAGGACGCGAGACTCGTAGTATCCGAAGCTCTCGAGCGCCGTTTTCAGCCGGTCGATGTCGCTGCGTCCCCGTGCGATCAATCCGAATGGGCTGACCGGCGCCGAGGAACGCAGCGCCAACAGGTCGGAAGTGGCTTTCAAGGTCTGATCAATGTCGCCATTCCCCACCGAAGCCAGATCGACTTGATAGGCCTGCGGATCGGCAGCACGCGCACTGCCCGCCAGCCAAAGTGCGCCTATGAGAAAAAATGTGGAGACCGTCGATTTCATTTGATTGCTAAGGCTAGCAGGTCCAAACGACTTCCCGGCCTAGGAACCTCATCTGAGACAGGCTCCGCGCTGTCAGCCTGCGCCTACAAGAACTACTCCAAGCGCGGAATAGGGGCCGCCCCCGCATGAGGAATACGCTGTCGCTTCGCTAATTCCACCGCTGCGTTAATTCAATCATTGTGGCAAATCAACCAGGAGTGCCTACATGGGCGACATCAAGACTGACGAGGGGGGCATCCCCATCGACGAGACCGGCGAATCAACCCTCCGTGGTCCCGGCTTGGACGGCTCAGAGCAAAAGCAATCCGTGGCTCACACGGCCTACGAGAAGACTCGCAATACGGACGCAACGCTGCGTCTCGACGGCGAGGAAGACACGTTGTACGACGACGGCCTGGAACTCGAAGACGATTCAGCACCGTTGACGGGCAAGGACGGCAGGGACGATACGCAATAACCAGGGCCCAATCGCCAGCCAGGGCCGGCTGACGTCAAGCACGCTTATGGCAACGGCGGCCGCAGCAGCGAGCGTCGGGGTAACGTCGTGCGCAACGCGAAGGCGTATAGTTCCAGTCAATGGATGTGAGTGCCATCATGACAACGCGGGTTGTATCGGTCGAAATGGATGATCGACTCGATGTGGTCAAACAAATCTTTGACACGCTCAAATTTCATCATCTTCTCGTGATCGACGATCGCAAAAGACTCAAGGGCGTGGTCTCAGACCGCGATCTGCTCAAGGCGTTGAGTCCTTACGTCGGCAGCGCCACCGAAAACGCCCGCGACATTGCCACGCTCAACAAGCGGGTGCATCAAATCATGAGCCGAAATTTGATCACCTTGCATCCAAGCGCTGCCATCACCGAGGCCGTGAAGCAATTTCTCGAGCACCGGGTTTCGTGCATTCCGATCGTCGACGATGATCTCAAGCCGGTGGGCATTCTCAGCTGGCGCGATGTGCTCAAAACGATGCTACCCGCGCAGGACTAATGAGCGCGGGGGTTCGACGGCGCAATCCTGGGCAACGCCTCCGGCAGCTCCGCGACGAAGTAGGCCATCATGGCCATGAGCGCAACTTGGCGCCGGATATTCTCGGGCTCGATCTTGTCCAGCGTGTCGGCGGCGCTGTGGTGGTAGTCGAAATAAGTTCGGGTGTCCACAATGGGCGCCAAGGTGGGCACGCCACCGGAATCCAGGTAACGCACATCGGAACCGCCGGCTTCCTCGCGCCGATCCAATAGGCTGGCGCCCAACGGCGATAGCGCCGCCATCAGCGGATCGAACAAGGCCAAAGCCTCGGGAGCGACGTGTGCGGAGACTCCCAACGGCCGTCCGGCGCCATTGTCGCTTTCGATCGCCGCAATCTGCCGCGCGAGCGCGGTCTTGTTCAGGTCGAAGTAGGCTTGCCCGCCGGCGCTGCCGTTTTCTTCGCTCATCCAGCCGACAAATCGAACGGTGCGGCGCGCATGCAAGCCGAGAGTCTGGAGCAAATGCACCGCGCCCATGGCCGACGCCACGCCCGCGCCATCGTCAATCGCGCCTTGCGCCAGGTCCCAGGAATCCAAGTGACCTGAAACGATGACGACTTCCTCGGGCCGTTCACGCCCGGCCCAATCCGCAATCACGTTGTGGCTGTCGGCATCCGGCAAGGATTGCGGCAATAGCGTGAGGCGCAGGGTGACGGGGCCTTCTGCGGCAAGACGTGAAAGCCACATGGCGTCCTCGGCGCTCAAAGCGGCGGTCGGAATTTTGGGGACCTTGGGATCGTAGGTCATCGAGCCGGTGTGCGGCAGCCGATAGTTAGCGCCGCCGACGGTACGAACCAGGGCCGCCCTCGCGCCGGCGCGCGCCGCGGCGCTCGCGCCCTGCGTGCGATACACGACCCCGTGGCCGTACGCAGCTCCAGCCCGCCCGTTCAGCGCCAGCGTCTCGTCGAAGGGCACGTCGAACACGACAATTTTGCCGCGAGCTTGACCTTCGTGCGCCCGCAACTCATCAAAGCTGTGGACCACCAGGATCTGCCCCGAGATGCCTTGCGGGGGCGTGGCGACCGAGCCGCCTAGTGTAGTCAGATGCAACTCTTGGGTGACCCCGGCCGGCCGGCCCGGATACTCGGTGATCTCGGCTTTCTCCGCACCTCGCACCCAATGCGGCACCTTCACAGGCTGCAACTCGACGCTAAGACCTCCCGCCCGCAGCGCGGCTGCGATCTGCTGCACCGCCGCCTCCGCCTGCCGCGAACCACTCATTCGCGGCCCAATTTTGTCGCACAGATCGGTGAGGCGCCCAAAGGCCCAATCGTCCTTAAGCCCGGCATCGCGAATTCGACTGAGGACGGCGGGCAACGCAGTGTCGGTCGTCGCCTCCTCTGCCAATGCAATTGAAGTCATTGTCAGGCAGCCGATCAGCAGCACTCGAGAAACGATCAGTAAGGGCATCGAGGCAGTGTAACCCAGGTCATTAACTTATCTTAACAATCCGACCACTCGCGTTTAACCGCCGCGAGTTCAGCGTGACGGGCATGAATAGCTATTCCGCAAGGACGGCCTGCGCCTGCGCGCTTCTGATCCTCGCCGCCTGCAGCGTGGGGCCCGCGTACAAGCGCCCCGATATTCCTTTACCGGGCAAGTGGACCGAAACACCCGACAACAGCGCAGCGGGAGTATGGCCGAGTCTGGATTGGTGGCATGGGTTCGGCTCGCAGAAATTGGATGAGTTGATTGCCGAGGCACAGCGCAGCAACGACGATCTGGCCGCTGCCATCGCGCGGGTCGAAGAAGCGGACGCACAGCTGCGTATTGCCGGCGCCGCATTGCTGCCGTCCCTGGATGCGGGTGCCAACGCGGCGCGCCAGGAGGGTCAGCTTGCCAGAACCGGTCGTAGCGGCACGTTCAACTCCTTCAATCCGGCGCTGACCGCGAGCTATGAGCTGGATTTCTGGGGCAAGAACCGGGCGCTCAAGCAAGCCGCGCGCGCCACGGCCATCGCCAGCCACTACGATAAGGAAACCGTCGCGCTGACGATCATCAGCAGCGTCGCGACCACCTATTTCCAGGCGCTCCAGTTTCGCGACCGGTTGCAGGTCGCGCGCGAGAATCTGGCCAATGGCGAGAAGGTCCTGCATGGCTTGCAGTTGCAGCAGTCCGCCGGTATCGCCACCGGCCTCGATGTTGCCCAGCAAGAGACGGCGGTGGCGCTGTTGAGCGCGGCCATACCGCCGCTTGAACAGCAATTTCGGCAATTGGTGCACGCGCTGGCGGTGCTGGTCGGCAAAACCCCGGAATCGATGGATGTGGATACGGGCACTCTGAATACCTTGACATTACCTCGGGTCGTTGCAGGCTTGCCGTCGCAGTTGCTGACGCGCCGCCCCGATGTCGCCGAGTCGGAACAGCAGCTGATCTCCGCGAATGCCAACATCACCGTCGCTCGAGCGGCCCTGTTTCCGAGCATCCAGTTGACCGCGAGCGGCGGCTACGCCAGCTCGGACTTGGCCTCGCTCATCAATCCAACCAATCGCGTTTGGTCGCTGTCGGCGGGCCTGTTGCAGCCGATATTCCACGGCGGCGCTTTGCGCGGGCAGGTCGTTTTCAGCAACGCGCGCTATCGAGAGCTGCTGAGCACGTATCATAAAGCCGTGATATCCGCGTTCAGCAACGTCGAAGACGCGCTGGTGTCGGCGCAACAGACCAATGAACAGCAAACACGGCAGCAAGAAGCCGTAAACAAAGCGCGCCGCGCATTTCAATTTGCGCAGACACAAATGTCGGCCGGAACGGTGAACATCCTGACCGTGCTGAATACCGAAAACGCCCTCTTCAGCGCGCAGGACGAACTGGTCCAGATTCAATATTTGCATTTGCAATCCATCGTGGATTTGTACACCGCCCTCGGCGGCGGATGGCAACAAGGATAATTTCGATGAGCAAGTTCTCGACACTCCAAAAACGCACCCTCATGGGCACCGCACTGGCGGTGCTGTTGTTGATCGGGTGGCGAGTACTTCACAAGCCGGCCGATGCCGCCTCGCGCAACACGCCGCCGGCGATCGCGGTGGACACGGCCGCGGCGGGTCACACCGATGTGCCTATCTATCTTCAGGGATTGGGTACGGTGCAAGCTTTCTATACCGTGACGGTGACCGCGCGAGTCGACGGCGAAATACAGAAAATCGGCTTTACCGAAGGCCAGACCGTGCACAAGGGCGACTTGCTGGCACAGATCGATCCTCGACCCAATCAAGCGGCCTACGCCCAGGCGGTGGCAACGAAGGCGAAGGATGCCGCGCAGTTGGCGAACGCCAAACTCGATCTCGTTCGTTACACTCTGCTGCAGCCGCAGGACTTGGCGAGCAAGCAGACCGTCGATACAGCGCGCGCCAACGTCGATCAGCTCACAGCCCAAGTACAGGTCGATCAAGCGCTGGTCGATAATGCGCGCACGCAACTCGACTACACGCGGATCACCTCGCCAATCGACGGCCGCACGGGAATGCGGCTGATCGATCCAGGCAATATCGTGCATGCGGCGGGCACGAACGGGATCGTGGTGGTCACGCAAGTGCAGCCCATCTCGGTTGTTTTCACTTTGCCGGAAGAAGACCTGAGCACCGTCGGCGCCGCCCTGGCGGCCGGCCCGGTGCCGGTCACGACGCTGTCCCGGGACGGCAAATCCGTTCTGGACCAAGGCACGCTGACGCTGATCGACAATGAGATCGACCAAACCACCGGCACCGCAAGACTCAAAGCTACCTTCAGCAACACCAAAAATACCCTGTGGCCAGGTCAGTACGTCAATGCACGCGTGCTCGTGCGGACGGAAAAGAACGCGCTCACCGTGCCGACGCCCGCCGTGCAGTTGGGCCCGAATGGACCCTTTACCTACGTGGTCAAGAGCGACTCAACGGTGGAAGTGCGTCCTTTGGAGCTTGGCGAGGAAAGCGACGGCTTGACCGTCATCAAGAAAGGCATCGCCTTGAATGAGCGCGTCGTGACCAGCAATCAATACCGGCTGCAGGCCGGCGTTCATGTGAGAGACAACGCCGCGGCGCCGAAAGCATCATGAGCATTTCAGAGCCGTTCGTCCGCAGACCGATCGCCACCTCGCTGTTGATGGGCGGGATTTTTCTGGTCGGTCTGGTGGTATTTCCGCTGTTGCCGGTCGCGCCGCTCCCGCAGGTGGATTTTCCGACGATCTCCGTGTCGGCATCGTTGCCGGGCGCGAGTCCGGAAACCATGGCCTCCTCGGTCGCGACGCCGCTCGAGACGCAGTTCGCACAGATCTCAGGCCTGTCGCAGATGACCTCGACGAATGCGCTGGGGAGCACCAATATCACCCTGCAGTTCGACTTGAATCGCAATATCGATGCGGCTGCGCAAGATGTGCAAACCGGCATCGATGCGGCAGGTGGCCAGCTGCCGAAGAATCTGCCCACCCCGCCCACCTACCGAAAGGTGAACCCCGCCGATTCGCCGATCCTGTTGCTTGCCGTGCATTCGGACGTACTGCCGGTAACGACCGTCGATGATTACGCCGAAAACATCCTGGCGCAGCAAATCTCGCAGATTCCCGGCATTGCTCAGGTCAGTATCGGCGGCCAACAGAAGCCCGCCGTGCGAGTGCAGATCGATCCCATCAAACTCGCTGCCTTGGGCTTGCAACTAGAGGACGTTGCCTCCGTCATTACCGCCGCCACCGTCGATGCGCCGAAGGGTTCCATCAACGGGCCAAAGCGTGCAATGACGATCTATGACAACGATCAATTGTTGAAGGCCGCCCCGTGGAACGATGTGGTCGTCGCCTACAAAAACGGCGCACCGATCCGCATTCGCGATATCGGCATTGCGGTCGACGGCCCGGAGAATCGGCTGATCACCGCATGGCAAAACGGCCGCAGCGGCATTCTGCTGCTGATCTTCAAGCAGCCCGGCGCCAACGTCATCGAGGCCGTCGATCGCGTCCAAGCGCTGCTGCCGCATGCGCTGGCCTCGGTGCCGCCCTCCATCAAGGTGGATACCGTGGCCAACCGCACGACCACCATCAAGGCTTCGGTCGAGGACGTGGAAATAACGCTCTGCATCACCATCGTGCTCGTCGTGCTGGTGATTTTTCTATTTTTGCGCACCGCGTGGGCGACGATCATTCCCGGCGTCACCGTACCGCTGGCGCTGCTGGGCACGGTGGCGATGATGTTCGTGCTCGGTTTCAGCCTGGACAATTTGTCCTTGATGGCCCTGACCATTGCCGTCGGCTTCGTCGTTGACGATGCCATCGTCATGCTGGAGAACATCTATCGGCACATCGAAGCCGGCATGACCCCTCTGGCGGCCACGCTCAAGGGCGCCGGGGAAATTGGCTTCACCATTCTGTCCATCAGCATCTCGCTGGTCGCCGTATTCATTCCCCTGCTGCTGATGGGCGGCATCATCGGCCGACTGTTCCGCGAATTTGCAATCACCATGACGACGACCATCGTGGTCTCGGCGTTTGTCGCCCTGACTCTCTCCCCCACCATGTGCGCCTTGTTCCTGCGGGATGAGAAGCATGCAAAACACGGCAAGGCCTACATGCTGATCGAGCGCGGCTTCGACAAGCTTCTGGCCGGCTACACCCGCGGACTCGACTTCGTCCTGGATCACAAGCGCGCCACGCTGACGACATTTTTGCTCACGGTCGCGGCTACCGTGCTGCTCTACGTCTATATCCCCAAGGGATTCTTTCCGCAGCAAGACACCGGCATCATCCAGGGACTCACCGATGCGCCCCAGGACATTTCCTTCGACGAAATGGTGCGCCGCCAGCACCTGGTGACCGACGTGATTTCAAAGGATCCCGATATCGCCAGCTACGGAACCGGCATCGGCGGCGGCCGCCCCATCAACAACGGTTTTCTCATCATGGGCCTCAAGCCGCGCAGTCAACGCAGTGCCAGCGCGGATGAGATCATCACGCGATTGCGGCCGCAGCTCGCGAAGGTGCCCGGCATTCAATTGTTTGTTCAAGCCGCGCAAGACCTGAACGTCGGCGGCCGCACCTCGCGCACCCAGTATCAGTACACGCTGCAGGACTCCGATATCAATGAGCTGAATGAATGGGCGCCGAAGATGCTCGCCGAGCTGCAAAAACTGCCGAGCTTGCGCGACGTGGCTTCCGATCAGCAGACCAGCAGCGGCATGCTGTCGCTGACCATCGATCGCGATCAAGCCGCGCGATTCGGCATTCAGCCCCAGGCGGTCGACCAGGCGCTCTACGATGCCTTCGGCCAACGTCAGGCGGCGCAGTACTTCACCCAGGCCAATAGCTACCATGTGGTGATGGAGATCACGCCGTCGCTTCAGGCGGATCCCGACTCGCTCAACAAAATTTACCTCAAATCGGCGCTGACCGGTCAAATGGTACCGCTCTCCGCGATGACGAAATTCGATACGCAGCACGTGACCTATCTGTCGATCCAACATCAAGGTCAGTTTCCCGCCGTGACGCTGTCGTTCAATCTCGCGCCCGGCGCAGCGCTCGGCGACGCCGTCAATGCGATCGACGGTGCGTCGGTGCGGCTGCACCTGCCCGCGACCATCACGGGGAATTTCCAAGGCGTGGCGCAGGCCTTCCAGAGTTCCTTGAAAAGCCAGCCCTATTTGATCCTCGCCGCGCTGGTTGCCGTGTACATCATTCTCGGCATGCTCTACGAAAGCTACATTCACCCGTTGACGATTCTGTCCACGCTTCCCTCGGCGGGTGTCGGTGCGCTGCTGGTGCTGCTCCTGTTCCACATCGAGCTATCCGTCATTGCATTGATCGGCATCATTTTGCTGATCGGCATCGTCAAGAAAAACGGCATCATGATGGTGGATTTCGCGTTGCAGGCCGAGCGCGAACAGCATCTCTCGCCGCACGACTCGATCCGCCAGGCCTGCTTGATGCGATTCAGGCCCATCATGATGACCACCATGGCGGCTCTGCTCGGGGCGCTGCCGCTGGCGCTGGGGCACGGCACCGGCTCGGAGTTGCGCCGCCCCTTGGGCTACACCATGGTGGGCGGACTGATCTTGAGCCAGGCGCTGACGCTGTTTACGACGCCCGTCATCTACCTGTACCTGGACGAATTCAGCGCGAAAATGCGCGGTCGCCGGCAAAAGAAGCGCGCCGACGCTGCCCTGGCGGATCAAGATGCGCATGCGCCGCTCGGAGACCAGACGTGAAGATTCTGCTGGTCGAAGATAACGAACGGGTCACCCAATTCGTCATCAAGGGCCTGCAGGAAGCCGGGCACACGACCGATCATGCGGGCAACGGCCGCGACGGCATGTTCTTGGCGGCCAGCGAGCCCTATGATGTCATCATCATGGATCGCATGTTGCCCGGCGATATCGATGGACTGGCAATCATTGAAGTGCTGCGCAAGGCCGGCAAGCGCACCCCGATCCTGATTTTGAGTGCGCTGTCGGAAGTGGACGACCGCATCCGGGGATTGCGCAGCGGCGGCGATGACTATTTGACCAAGCCCTTTGCCTTTGGCGAGCTGCTGGCGCGCATTGACGCATTGCATCGCCGGGCGCAGGGTGTCGATCATGAGATTCCCCTGGTGGTAGGGGATTTGCATATGGACCCGCTAACACGCAAGGTGACCCGCGGTGAGAGGCCGATTACACTTCAGCCGCGCGAATTCAAGCTGCTCGAGTACCTCATGCGGCACGCCGGCCAAGTCGTGACACGGACCATGCTGTTGGAAAACGTCTGGGACTACCACTTCGATCCCCAAACCAACGTGGTCGATGTGCATATCAGCAAGCTGCGCCAGAAGATCGACGCGGACTTCGAACGCCCGCTGCTGCGTACCGTACGCAATGCGGGCTACACGGTGACCGCGGATGACTAGCATGATGCGCTCATCTGCGCTGTCCTTAGCCCTCGGCTACGTGGCCTTGGGGCTGACGGCCCTGGTGCTGTTCGCAGCGCCGCTCTGGTACGCATGGCAGGTTACGATTCAAGATGGCCGCGCCGAGATCCTTCAAGCCGACGCGCAACGCCTCACCGATATCTACCGGCGCGACGGCGCGGAAGCGCTCAAAACTTTCATCGACACCCGCGTCAGCCTGCAAATCGCCGGCGAGAGAATCTTGCTGCTCACCGACGCCTCCATGCATCCGCTTGCCGGCAATTTGCGCGCCTGGCCTGTGACCGTGCCGCAGACGCCGGGCAATTACAAGCTCCGGGTCAACATCGGCAAAAACGGCGATCAACAGGCGCTGGTGCACGTCTCGATTCTCGGAGGATATAACCTGCTCGTGGGCAGGGATAACGCGCTGTTTCAGCCGCTGCAAACCCGATTCTGGTATGGGCTCACCGCCGCGGTTGCCGTGCTGTGCATCGCCGGCTTGCTGGTCGGCATCATTACACGCCGCGCATTGATGTCGCGCGTCCACAGCATCCGCCGCACCGTTTCCGCCATCATTCACGGCGATTTGAAGCACCGCCTGCCTACCCATTTGAACGACGACGAACTGAATACCCTGTCGCGCACCATCAATGGCATGCTCGATCAGATCGAACTGCTGGTTCACGGCGTGCGCAATGTATCGAACTCCATTGCGCATGATCTGCGCACGCCGCTCGCCGAATTGCGATCGCGGCTCGAGGAACTGGCGCTCATTCGGCCCTCGACCGAGGAGACCTACGCGGAAATCGACGGCGCCGTGGCCGATGTCGATCGTGTCATCCGCATATTCGATGCGCTGCTGAGATTGGCGGAAATCGATGCCGGCATGCGCCGCTCCGGTTTTGTATCGCTCGACGTATCGGACCTCGCCGCGAACGCCGTCGAGTTCTACGAACCCGCCGCCGAACTCAAAAATATCGATCTCAAGGTGCGTTCGAGCGGTCCGCTGTTGGTATCCGGCGACCCGGTGCTGCTCGCCCAGGCGCTCAGCAATCTGATCGACAACGCGCTCAAATACGCGCCACAGCGGGGTTCGATCGAAGTCGCGGTGCTTCGACGCGATGCGTTGCGCGCGGAGATATCGGTTTCGGACAACGGACCGGGTATCGACGATTCGGAAAAGCTCAAAGTGATGGAGCGCTTCTACCGCGGCGACGCCAGTCGCGGCACGCCCGGCGTCGGCCTTGGGCTAAGCCTGGTGCAGGCGGTGGCAAAACTGCACGGCAGTGTGCTGGAGCTGCACGATAATGCTCCGGGGCTGCGAGTGGTGATGACCATCCCGATCGATTCTTCGAGCGCCGCTGCTCGCGAGACACAGCCGCAAGGCTCGCCGTCGAGCGAGGTTGTCGCACCCCCAACCCTGGCCTCTTTGCCGTAAACTAAGCGCCCGTTGCTTTAGACAGGCTCTTAGCCGCATGCTGATCAGCTGCACCGCGTACCAGGACGGTACGAAACTCGCCGAGGTCACGGTCGGGCAGATCCCGGAGTATTTGCACCGGCCGCACTGCTTTGTTTGGGTGGCGCTGCAAGATCCCGCTCCGGCCGAACTCGCCGAAATGCAAAAGGCGTTTGACCTGCATGCCCTGGCGGTCGAAGACGCGCTGGTCGGCCACCAACGGCCCAAGGTCGAGGAATACGGCGACTCGCTGTTCGCGGTGCTGCATCTGGTCGAACCGGCCGGCGACGAGTATCACATTGGCGAACTTGCCATCTTCGTGGGCGCCAACTATGTGCTCACCGTGCGCAGCCGGGCACAAAAGGGGCTGGCCGAGGTACGCGCACGTTGCGAGCGCGAGCCAAAACTGCTGCGCCAGGGTGCGGGCTTCGTCTTGTACGCCGTCATCGACGCGGTGGTCGACCGCTACTTTCCGATTCTCGACAGCCTGGAAAGCGAACTGGACGGCATTGAACAGAGCATCTTCGCACCCGAGGGCGCACCGCGCGACAATATCGAAGCCCTGTACGCGCTCAAGCAGCGGCTGATGATCATGAAGCATGCGGTGGCGCCGCTGCTCGAAGGCATCTCGAATCTTACCGGCGGCCGGGTGCCGGTGCTGTGCGTCAAACTCACCGAATATTTTCGGGATATCTATGACCATCTGCGGCGGCTGAATCAGACCGCCGATTCAATCCGCGACACCATCGCCACCGCCATCTCCGTGAACCTGTCCTTCATCACGCTGCAAGAGAATGAAACCATGAAGCGGCTCGCCGCTTATGCTGCATTGCTCGCCATACCCACAATGATCGCGGGGATCTACGGCATGAATTTTGAACATATGCCGGAACTGAAGTGGCACTACGGCTATGCCGCTTCACTGCTCTTCATGGGCGCAATTGACGTGCTGCTGTATTTTCGCTTCAAAAAAGCCAAGTGGCTGTAGCTGCACTCAACATTCGTCGCCTCGGGATTCTGCTGGCGCCCCTGATCGACATACTGGCCTTCTGCGTCTTCGTGGGTGCGGGCCTGTCGCTGCGCGCGAGCAATGCCTATGCATTCGCCATCGGCTACGCGCTCTGTCTGCTGCTGCGCTGGCCTGATCGCGCCGCCGAGGAACCGCGATCAGGTTGGAAGCTGGCGCTGCGCGACGCGATTGCCGGAATCATGGCGGTGTTCCTGCGCGCGGGCGTGCTGGCTCTGCTCACAGAGCATTGGCGGTGGGCACCGCAGATCTCAATCGTTTTCGCCGCCGCGCTCGGCCTCGCGGTCACCGCGCCGCGCTGGCGCAATCCGGCGTTCGGACTCATCGCCTATGCCTTCGTACTACGCCTCGTGTACGCAGGGTCGGTCGAGCTGATGCCGGAGGAAACTTATTACTGGAACTATGCGCGGCACCTGGACATCGGATACCTGGATCATCCTCCCATGGTGGCGTGGCTGATCCGCATCGCCACGGCAATCTTCGGCCAAACCGAGTTCGGCGTGCGCGCCGGAGCGCTGTGCTGCGGGCTGATCACGTCGATCTTTGTCTATAAATTGACGCGCAACCTCTTCGGCGCTGCCGCGGCGCTGGCGGCATTGCTGCTCGCCCAGTCACTGCCATTCTTCTTCCTCGCCGGGTTCCTCATGACGCCGGACGCCGTCTTGGTCGCCGCGTGGGCGGCTTCGCTCTACTTTCTGGAGCGCGCGCTGATAGGCAATCATTCCCGCGCCTGGTGGTTTGCGGGCATCTGCCTAGGGTTAGGGATGATCTCGAAATATTCGATCGCGCTGCTCGGACCGGTCACGGTTGCCTTCATGGTATGGGATCCGCCGTCGCGTCGCTGGTGGCGCCGCTCCGAGCCCTATGTCGGTGCCTTGCTCGCCCTGGCAGTCTTTTCTCCCGTCATCATCTGGAATGCGCAGCACGAGTGGGCATCGTTCGCTTTTCAAACCTCGCGCCGGCTCGCGGAAACACCGCAATTCGCGCTGCACAAGCTGATCGGCTCCATTCTGGTGTTGATTACTCCGACCGGGCTGCTGGCCGTGATCGCCATGCTTCTTAAGGCTCAGCCCGGGGAAGACGCCGCGCCCGACGCGGCCCGGCGACGGCGGCTGTTCGGTCTGGCGATTGTCTTTCCTCTCGCGATATTCGCCGTTTTTAGTTTGCGCCACGAAGTGAAGCTGGATTGGACCGGCGCACCCTGGACGGCCGCGCTGCCGGCGATGGCGTTTGTGATGGTCAACAGCGACCCGAAGGTGGGACGCCTGGTGAGAGGGATTCGTGCCGCCTGGATGCCCACCGTCGTTGCCATGCTGCTGATCTACGGCGCGGGCCTGCAATACCTGGTGCTCGGGCTGCCCGGCGTCGGCTACGGCAAGCACATCGAAGTGGTCCCGGTCGGCTGGCGCGATCTGAGCGCGCACATCGTCGACGCCGCCAACGCCTTTCGCAAGGAGACGGGCCGCGACGTGCTGATCGTGGGTATGGATCGCTACGCCATCGCCAGCGAGCTGGCGTTTTACGGCGGTGCGCACGCACCCACGGGTCTTGCGACCGCGAACAGCCATCTCTTTGGCGGCATGGGCCTGATGTATGAACGGTGGATGCCGCCGAAAGCGCAAGACGGGCGAAATCTGCTCCTGGTCGCATGGAGTCCCGGCGAGCTTGACGATAAATTCATCCGCGCGCGCGTGGAACGGTTGGGGCCCATCGAGGATGATGTGCTCACGCGGAACGGGATCGTCGTCCGTCACTACTACCATCGGCTGGCATTCAACTATCGTTCGCGCGACGACTAGGAGCCTGTCTGGGTACTCAGACAGGCTCCAAGGGCCTAAAATGCACGTCATGAATTTAAATTATCGTCGCGTTATGGCAGGCACCCTGGCGGCCGGTGGATGCCTGTTGCTGGGCGCGGTCTGCGCCGCGCAAACCCCCGAGCAGCAGAAAATGTGGGACGCGCAGCGCGCGCAGGCCCAAGCGGACGAAAGGGTGAGGGCTGAGAAACTCGCGGCACAGCGCGCCGCCCGCCGGGCCGACCCGATGGCCTGGGTTCGCACGTTGAATCCCCTCACGGGGGGCGGATGGCAATTCAGATCCGTCGCACCGGACGGATCGTGGGCAGCCTTTAGCACAGAGCACCAATTGAAACGCTCAGGTCATCTGGTGACGGCCTGGCTGCGCGAAGAGTATCCAGAGCCCCAGCGAAGCGGCAACGGCGGTGTCTATCTGAGCTACGTGGAAAAACTTCAATATGACTGCTCTAACGAGCGGGCACGCGCCTTATTGATCATCTACTACTCGGACAACAACATCACCGGTAGCGAGGAAAGCGAGGCCACCGACGTCAAACAGGCTGCATGGGTCCCGATCGTGCCCGGCACTCCCGCTGAAAACATTTACGAATGGGCTTGCCAGGTTGCCAATTTGCACAATAAATAACATTATTATTCTGCTACAACATATTGATATATAAAATTATAATTTCCACGATTGCTTGGTGGCGCTTAGCCACCATTGCTCGCTGCCGCTAAGCCGCTATTGCTTGGAGTCGCTAAGGTTCGCGACCATCTGAATGCTCGCCACCAGCAGGCGCGTTCTATCGGCACAAGGGCCGACCAGAATCTCAACCTCGCCCGGCTCGAATACCGGCTCGAGTTGCAGGCCGAGAAATTGCAGATCTCTGCCGCGCAACGACAGGCTCACCGTGTCGATCTCGCCGGGCTTTAAGGTGATCTTTCCGAAGTCCTTGAGCTCGAGCTTCGGCCGCGAAACGCTCGCGACCTTGTCGTGCGCGAACAAAAAGACGGTTTCTTGCGCCTCCTTAGGCCCACGATTGCGGACGTCCACTTGGACGGCGATCGCATCATCGAGGCCGATCGCGCCGCTCGAGACGCGAAGGTTGGAGAGCTCAAAGCAGCCGTAGGTGAGCCCAAAGCCAAACGGAAACAACGGCTCATTGGCGACATCAAGGTACTTGCTGGTGAATTTGTCGTTGCGATCGAAAGGCCGGCCGCTCGGGCGTTCACTATAAAAGATCGGCACTTGCCCCACCGCGCGCGGCCAACTCACTGGAGTGCGGCCGCTGGGACTCACCCGTCCGATGAGCACATCGGCAATGGCGTTGCCCGCCTCGCTGCCCAAGAACCAGGCCGCCAACACCGCATTGGCTCGATCGACCAACCAAGGCACGGCCAGCGGCCGCCCGGAAAATAAAACTGCAATCACCGGAATGCCGGAGCTCTGCGCGCGCTCGAACACCGCTTCCGCGAGCTGCCGTTGAATACCGGGCAGCCCCAAATACGCACGGCTGGATGCTTCACCGCTCATCACGGCCGCTTCGCCGAGACATAGAATAATGGCGTCCGCCTGCGCGCAGTTTTCCACCCCGCTTGCGATGCCGCTCATGTCCGCGCTCTCGATCTCAACACCTTCCGAATGCCGAATCTCTGCTTGTGGAAACGCTGCGCGCAGACCCTCGAGGACGGTCACGTGACCCGTCGGAGCCGCCGCACCCCACCAGATGCCGCGCATTTCCGCCGAGGCATTCGCCAACGGCCCGATCACCGCGATACGCCGCGCTGAACTCGAAATCGGCAGGCAATCCGCGTCGTTCTTCAACATGACAATCGAACGCACAGCAATCTCACGCGCAAGATGCCGGCGGCCGGCCAGCGCAGCCGCGGATTCGGCATGCTTGCCGCGGCGGTACGGGTCATCGAATAGTCCGAGCCGCTCCTTCAGGATCAACACGCGGCGAACCGCCTGATCGATCTGCGCGATGCTGACCACGCCGCGTTTCAACGCAACCGGCAGGCCATGCCGAAACGCATCCGCCATCATGTCGATATCCACGCCCGCCTTCAGCGCGAGAGCGGCCGCCTCCGGCAGGTCCGCTGCGACGCCATGACGGATCAATTCGGCGATGGCGTTGTAGTCGCTGACGACGACGCCGTCGAAACCGAGGCGCCCACGCAGCCATTCGCGCAGCAGCGGCTCGTGGGCCGTCATCGGGATGCCGTTAAGATCCGTGAATGCCGGCATGATGGCCGCCACGCCGGCGGACACCGCGGCGGCAAACGGCGGCATGTGGACTTCGTGCAGCGTTCGTTCCGAAATGTCGACGGGAGCGTAATCGCGTCCCGCCGTTACGCAACCATAAGCGCAATAGTGCTTGGCGCACGCGGCGAGCGCGTCCGCCTGCAGTAGATCCACACCCTGGAATCCCCTCACCTTAGCCTCGGCCATACGCGCGCCCACCAGAGGGTCTTCGCCGGGACTTTCGGCGATGCGGCCCCAGCGCGGATCGCGCGCCACATCCAGCATCGGCGCAAACGTCATGGCCAGGCCATCGGCAGCGGCTTCCTTGGCCGACTCGCGAGCGCTCAAGGCCCACGATTCCGGATCGAACGACGCCGCCTCGCCCAAGGGAATCGGAAACAGAATGCGGTGTCCGTGAATGACGTCATAGCCGATGAGCAGCGGAATCCCCAGCCGCGACTCCTCGACCGCCAGACGTTGCATTTCATGCACATTGTCCGCGCCGACGATATTGAGCAGATTCCCAATGGCACCGCTTTTGATGGCCTCCGTGGAATCGCCGGCAATGGTCGGGCCGGTGACGGCCTGGCCGCAAGCCGTCATCGTAAGCTGACCGAGTTTCTCGGTCAGCGTCATTCGGCCAATCAAGCTTTCGACGCGGCTCACTTAAACTTTCGCTCCCTCAAGGATGGCGTCGTGAATGATAATGGAGGAACCACCCAGCTTTAAGAGAAGCGCATGAACAAAGATAGGCCGGCGCAGACGCCGATTCCCGCGGAAACAGAGGAGCTCGCGAATTCGCGCCTGCTCCCGCAACTCGACATGATGGCGCGAGCCCTGTGGGCCTCGCCGGTACGCAATACCCTGTTCCTATTGTCTGGCTCCATATTTTTTGTGATCGCCGCGACCGCCTACGGCCAGATTCGGCTCAATACCTGGAATCAACCCTTCTATGATGCCCTGTCGCGCCGGGATTTTGCGCAATTCCTGGATCAGCTGGGCGTTTTTGGAATAATTGCCGGAATTCTGCTGGTGCTCAACGTGGGCCAGCGCTGGCTCGGAGAAACTTTGAAGCTCAAGCTGCGCCAAGGTCTCGTCCGCGACTTGATTCAAAACTGGCTGGTACCCGGCCGGGCGTTCCGGCTGACCAACGCAGGACCCATGGGCGTGAACCCGGATCAGCGCATGCACGAGGATGCGCGCCACCTCATCGAGCTGTCCGCCGATCTAGGCATCGGGCTGCTGCAGTCATCGATACTGCTCGCGAGCTTCGTGAAAGTCCTTTGGGGACTGTCCAACAATTTTGCCTTCCACTGGGATGGACGGCAAATCGTGATACCGGGATACATGGTGTGGGCGGCGATTGTGTATTCGGGTTCGGCATCGCTGCTCAGCTATTGGGTGGGCCGCAGTCTCGTTGATCGCAACGCGGAGCGCTACGCACGCGAAGCCGATTTGCGTTTTTCGCTGGTGCGCGTCAATGAGCACATCGATGCCATTGCCTTGAGCGAAGGCGAGCCCGACGAGGCGCGGCGCATCGAAATGGATCTGAAGGGCGTGCTCGCTGCAACGGCGCGATTGGTGACGGGCCTGACCAATCTCACCTGGATCACCGCGGGCTATGGATGGTTCACGCTGGTCGCCCCAATTTTGGTTGCCGCTCCCTTGTACTTCGCCGGCAATCTCACCTTCGGCGGGCTGATGCTGGCCTCCGGCGCATTCATGCAAGTCCAATCCTCGCTGCGCTGGTTCGTGGATAATTTCAGCACCATTGCCGACTGGCGTGCGACATTGCTGCGCGTGGCGGGTTTTCGGCGCGCCGTCCTCGACACGGACATCATGCACGATGTGGAAAGCCGCATTTCGTACGTTGCGGGGAAAGCCGGAGAGTTCGACGTGAACGATCTGCAGATTTGCTCGCCGAGCGGATCCACGATGCTTCAGGAGAAAGAAGTGCAGATCAAGCGCGGTGAGCGCGTGCTGATCGTAGGCGAATCGGGAACGGGAAAGACTCTGCTGTTTCGCGCCCTGGCGGGTCTCTGGCCCTGGGGCTCGGGCACCGTCACGCACCCGGCCGATGAGGAAGTGCTCTACATCCCACGCACGCCCTATCTACCTCCGGGCACGCTGCGTGAAGTTTTGGCTTACCCCAAACCCACCAGTGTATTCGACACCGGCGCATGCGCCGATGCGCTGGCGCGCGTCGGCTTGAAACGCCTGACGCCCCTGCTCGATTCGACGTTGCGCTGGGATCATGAATTGAACGAGGATGAGCAGCACGCCCTGAATTTGGCCCGCGTCATCACTCACCAGGCGCCCTGGGTGATCATCGATGAGGTGCTCGACGGGCTGGACGACAGGCAACTCGACCGCGCCGTCGACATCTTCACCAGGGATCTTGCACAATCAGCCATCATCCACATCGGCCGCACTGACGCGCACCATCTGTTTTCGAGGGTTTTGCACTTGGTCATGGATCCAACCGCAAAGAAGCTGAAAGCTCCAGGGACGGCGCCCGTTGCGCCGACTTTAGCGACGAGTCCCTGACATGAAACACCGCGATCGCAGCCCAGCCGAGCTTGCGGCGTTGCCCGACGAGCAATTGCTCGAAGCGGTGCAGCGGCAAACCTTCGGCTTTTTCTGGGAAGCGGCGCATCCGGTCAGTGGTCTCGCGCCGGATCGCTGTACCACCAGCGCGGTGCCAACCGATGATTTGGTGGCCACCGGTGGTTCAGGTTTTGCCGCAATGGCGCTCGTCGTCGCCGCCGAGCGGGGCTGGATCACGCGCGCGGCGGCCGCGGAACGCGTCACGCATATGCTGGATCTATTGACGCGCGCCACCTGTTACCACGGCGCCTTTCCGCATTTCATGAATGGCCGCACCGGCGCGACCATTCCCTTCACCCGCAAGGATGATGGCGCAGATCTCGTGGAGACATCGTTCCTGATCATGGGATTATTGTGTGTGCGCGAATATTTCAGCCGCGACACCGCCCAAGAGTCCAGGATCAGGGGCCTGGTCAATTACATTTGGAACGATGTTGAATGGGATTGGTACACGCGCGATCGGCCGGTTCTGCAATGGCATTGGAGCCCCAACAACGGCTGGGCGCTGGAACTGGACATCCGCGGTTGGAACGAATGCCTGGTCACTTACCTGCTGGCCGCCTCCTCGCCTCGTTATGCGATCGATGCCGGCGTCTACCACCAAGGCTTTGCCGTTGGACGCAATTTCCTGAACGGCAAGCCTTATTACGGCATCCCGCTACCGCTGGGTTCGCCCTTCGGCGGCCCCCTGTTTCTCTCGCAGTATTCCTTCTGCGGAATCGATCCGCGCGGCTTGAGCGATCGCTATGCGGACTATTGGGAACAAAACTCAAGTCATGTGCGCATCCATCACGCGCACTGCACGGCGAATCCGCTGCATCACAAGGGCTACGGCGCGTCCTGCTGGGGACTCACTTCGAGCGACGGCCCTGACGGTTATGCCACCCACGCGCCCGACAACGACGATGGCACCATCTCACCCACCGCGGCCCTGTCCAGCATGCCCTACGCGCCCAAGGAGTCGATGCAGGCGCTGCGTCACTTCCTCGGTGTCTACGGCGAGAAGATCTGGGGGCGATTTGGATTTGTCGATG
>Ga0210402_10000530_pt1 | contig 42506 bp, 35 predicted proteins | sample IncBWC7MmetaG_FD_161055 | JGI IMG/M metagenome (GOLD analysis project Ga0210402, IMG submission 161055) | Forest soil microbial communities from Barre Woods Harvard Forest LTER site, Petersham, Massachusetts, United States - Inc-BW-C-7-M | ecosystem: Environmental > Terrestrial > Soil >...
TGAGGTGAACGGTGCCTCTGCTGGGGCGGTCGCGGAGCTCGCGGGCGGAGAGTCCGTGACACGAACGTCAATTAAGTGGATCTTTCCATCATGCACAGGCGGGACGAAGCCCAGATTGTATTCGTGGCGGACGAGTTGGGCGATCTCTGCGAAGACAGCAGCAAAATCCTTGCTGGTTCGGGGGAAGTATGCGCGGCCTCCGTCAGCTTCGGTGATGGCTTTTAGCTCTTGATCCGCTTGGGCAAAGGCTTCGGCGGCGGCTTGCTCCTTTTCTGGGATGGGCGGCCCTTTCTGGGAATGCTTTTTCTCGGCAGGTTTAACGCCGCGCAATTCACCTGCAAGAGAAACTGCGAAGATGCGCACGTCGGTGGATTTCAAGCGGGACAGAAGATATTGCGCAGCAACAGGCGGCGAAGTATCGACACCAGTCGAGAGCAGGACGAGCGATTTCTTGCCTGGAAGGCGCGCCAGCCAATCGAGAGTGCTGGCAAGGCTGGAGGCGAGATTCAACTGCCCAAACCCCAGGTTGAAGTGCAACTGGTCCAGTGCCGCCTCGGCAGCGAGTTTGTTTTGCGTGAAGTCAAGGATGGGTTCGGCCGCTTCGTTGTAACGAGCGATGGCCACGCGGTCACCAGGTGAGAGGCCATCGAGCAGGGCGTGTACGGCTTGAAGATGGCCACCTTGGAGGAGATAAACGGCGGGACCGGCTTCGATGAGAAGTAGAATTTGGGCAGGCTCGTCAACACTGAGGAAATCCGTGATGGGCTGCTCGGCGCCGTTATCTAAGAGATGGAAGTCTTCACGGTGGAGGCCCAGGACGAAATTTCCGCGAGAGTCGGTGACCACGACGCCAACGTTCACGCGGTCCACGCTGACACGAATGTCGGGGGCTGGATGAGCGGGCTGCTGGGGAAGAGCAGCGGGGGCGAGCATGAACGTGTATGAGAGAAAAAGAGCCGCGCGGCGTAGAGAGGTAAGAAGCATGGTCAGAATTTGAATCGTAGACCGACGATGGAAAAGACAGAAGCCCGGTCCCGCATTAGGTCCCAGAAAGCGGAACAGGGCTGGCAATTTCTATAAGGAATGGGCGGAACCTTGGGCTAGGGCTTGGTTGGATTCTGCGTTGGGGTTGCCGTTGGAGCGGCAGCAGGAGCAGCGGCGGGAGCGGGGCTCGCGCCCGCGTCCTTGGGAGTAGAAAGGTAGCCGGTGGCCTGGTTCTTACCAACGTCAAAAACCACGATTTCATAAGGAGACATTCGTGACGCGCCTTTGACGTAGAACTGCACGGGCTCGCCGGCGGTTTTGTCTTTCTTTTCGATGGTGCGGTCGTCCACCAGGACGGTCAAGGTGTACTTTGATTTTTTCGGATCCGTCTTGTTGAGAGTGAGCTGGGTCGGTCCTACCTTTTGCCCGTTCTTCGATTTCGTGATTGTGAATTCGTAGTAGTTGCGGTCGCCACGACGCTTCAAATCCTCGAGGTCGTCGTGGTTGCGGGCAATTAGACCGCTCATGACACCCATGTCGCCGGTAGCACGCTCGAGTTTTCCTTTGGTGGCTTCGAGATCAGTCTTCGTGGCCTCGATGTCTTTTTTGGCGCCGCCGACTTCAGTGGCCACAGCGCCAATCTGTTCCTGGCTTTCCTTCTTGACCTGAGACAATTGCGCAGTGAGCTTTTGGTCCGAAGCAACCTGTTCCTTGCGGATGGCTTCCGCGCGGCTCTTGGCTTGGGCCAGCTCAGAGACGGTCATGCCCATTTTTTGTTCCGTAACTTCGATGTGGCCCTTCAAATCGGCGAGCCGCGTATTGGCCTGTTCGAGCTGCGCGGTCAAGACCTTGCTTTGGTCCTGCTCTTTGGCAAGATTTTGCTCGAGGCGGGAAATCCCGGAATAGCCCAAATAGCCGAGCGCAGCTAAGACGATAAACAGTACGACAAAGAGCACCGCGATCCAGCGCGGCGTTCCCGTGGATTCATAACGATAGGACTCTTCTGGACTCGGCACATTCGGAGAAATGCTCATTCCCCCTCCTCGGTCATGGCTCCAGGATGGGTTCTGGATGCCAGTGGAATTATCTCCCGCAACTCGCGCCGTGTCTAGGTGTGGTCAACGGGATCTGCTTCGCCATGCGCGAGCTTTGCCCGCCATTTTGCGGCTTGGGGGAAGCTCCGGCCAGCGAGCAAAGACCGAAGTAGTCAAACCGCCGCGGGGCGTAAACTCGCCGCGCACAACACACCACACTGGACGAACGGCTTCGACGATATCATGGAGAATTTTGTTCACAGCGTTTTCGTAGAAGATGCCGAGATCGCGATAGGCGAGTAGGTACATCTTGAGAGCCTTGAGTTCGATGCATTCCTTGCGCGGCATGTATTGGATAGTGATGGTGCCGTAGTCGGGCAGTCCGGTTTTTGGACAGACGGAGGTGTACTCGGGAAAGCGAGTGGTGATGACGTAACCGGGGAACTGATTGGGCCAAGTATCGAGCTTTGGCAATTTGGCTTGGATGCCGGCGCGGGCGTGGTCCGATGTGTAGTCAGCCATATCGACCCCTATTGTACGATAGCTGAGAAGCGGCCGCCTCTTGCCGAACCGTGGCATATCCATTATCCTCTGCAAAACGGGCCCCCAGAAGCTTTCGATGAACTGCCCAGCATGTCAAACCGCCTGCCGGCGTTCGAGGCGGCGATCCATCGCCGACTATTTTTTGAGCGCAGCGGGTGTAGTTCCATGGCGCTGCCTTGTCTGTGAAAGGCGGTTCCATGCACGGGCCATACCTCTTGGCCAAATTTTTTATGCACGGTGCGGAATTTGCGGCAACCTCGAACTGCAGCGCATCTCCGCGGAAAAGGTTCCGGGAGTGATGTCCCGGGTGGGACGGGGGCTAGGGCTGTCAGCGTTCCGCTGCGCTCCCTGCCGGTATAAATTCTTTTCGCTACGGCCGATGTTGCCGGCGGAACAAATAGCGAGAGAAAGAACAGAGAGCCCAGCGGCCAAATACTAATTCAGTACCTCCGCAGTACCGCTTCGAGCAGTACCAGCACAGGACTTTGCAGTACCTCACACCCCGTACCAATTGCAGCCTGTCGCCTTAACGCAAATCCCACTAGTCTATCTCGCCACGGGAGGGATCCATGGAAACAAGCATTCGCGTCTTAGTAGCCAACCGTCCTCGGCTGTTACGGGAGCTTGTGCTCTCGACCCTTTCGGAGCAAACGGGGATCAGCATCGTTGGGGAAGCGGACAACGAGAAGGATATTCCCTCACTGGTGGCGGAAACGAAACCGGATTTTCTCTTGATTGCGCTCGATGAATCGCGGCGGCGCCCGCCAATGTGCGACCAACTGCTACGCAAGCATCCGGGGCTGGGAATAATCGCAGTGGCGCCCACCACGAACGTGGGAATTTTTTACTGGGCGGCGCTCGAGATTCATTCGACAACGATGGAAGCGAGCGAAGAAGCGCTGCTGGGAGTGATCCGGAACAATGCGTCGCGGCCGGGCGGAGCAGTCTGATGAACGCAATCGTATCACTGCGGCGGCGTGCAAATTGGGCTGGGGATGGAGCGTTGGGGGGGCTGCTGATTTGTTTGAGCGTGTGGTCGATGGTTCCTGGAGGCGTTTTGGCGCTGGAACGAGCTGCGCCGAACGAACCGGGAAGGAGCCAAGAGTCGAGCAAGCAAAGCTCGCAAAAGACAGTAGATCGAGGTGTGCAACATTCCGCGGACATGGTCGCCGACAATCTTGAGCGTGTGGCGGCAACGGCGGCACAGATCCTGCAACTCCTGAACAAGGATGCGGGATTAATGGTGGAGTTCAAGCGGCTTTTGGCGCAAGAGGCAGGCGCAGACGGACAGCTTCTGGACGAATCGGACCTTTCGGACGCGGCAGTAGGCGAGCGACTCAACGAGGATCTGCGGGCGCGCGTATTGGCGACGCGGCTATTGCAGCGATACGGGTATCTGCTGCCGAAGGTGAATCCAGATTCCGAACTTGCGACCGAGCGCAACCTTGTACTGCAAGACCGCGCGTATGCGATGGCTCACGCGGCGGAGCGAAACGGGGACTCGCACACGCTTCCACCAGTCACACAGACCGCGGGCTGCGATCCACAGCGGTCGTCCGATTGCTACTTTTCACCGAGGGAACCGGATCGGAGTTTTGCTCCAGGGGAAGATGAAGGACAACAGGATCGACCGACGGAGCAGACGACGCCGTTCGAAAGTTACCCTGCGTCCCCATCGCGAAAAGAAACGGTGCAAGCGCCGCGAGAACTGCGCGCCGATTTATCCGTTTCCGACACGGGAGAAACCCTGCTGACTTCAACGCAAGGAAACTCCGACGCATCGATGAATGGCACGAATTTCCGCGAAAGAGAAGGGTCGAAGGAAGGGGAAGGCCGGGCAGTAATGCAGACCGGGGAGTTCGTGCCATCCGCAACGGCACAGCCGGAAAACACGTTGGGGCCGCGCTCCAGCCGAAGCAACAAGGCTCGCAGCCTCTCGAACGGCCGGGGTTCCGAGTTTGCAGCCGCGGTACCCGAGCCTGTTCGCATGGTGCACCGGCCGAATCCTTACGCGGACGCGCCGTCGCTGTATGACATGTACGTTCAAGCATCCGCGCCAGTTCAGCATTCCGAGCGTTTCGGACTTGACGTTTTCCAGCACGACCGCGCGAACACAGGCGCCTTGCCGATGGATTTACCGGTGGGGCCGGATTACGTGGTCGGGCCGGGGGACGGCCTTTCCATTGATCTGTGGGGGGGAGTTTCGCAAAGGATCTTCCGGACGGTGGACCGCGAAGGGCGGGTGCAACTCCCCGAGGCAGGACCGCTCCTGGTTTCCGGAAAATCGCTCGGAGTAGTTCAGGAATCGGTGCAGCGCGTGCTGCGAACGCAATTTCGCGATGTTTCGGCAGACGTTTCGCTGCTCCGGCTGCGCACGGTGCGCGTGTACGTTGTCGGAGAAGTAGCGGCACCGGGGGCCTACGATGTGAGTTCACTTTCGACACCGTTGAATGCGCTTTTTGCCGCGGGCGGAATAACACCGCGCGGGTCGTTACGAGAGATCGAGCACTACCGCGGAAAAGAACTGCTCGAACAGGTGGACGCTTACGATCTCTTGTTGCACGGCATTCGCGGGGACCTGAAACGTCTTGAGAACGGCGATTCATTGCGAGTGCCGCCGCTGGGACCGAGCGTAAAAGTAGATGGAATGGTACGGCGCCCTGCTATTTACGAACTCCACGGAGAAAAAAATCTAAACGAAGTACTGGACCTTGCCGGAGGCATCTTGCCGGCGGCAGCGCTGCAGCACATCGAAGTGCAGCGAATCGCCGCACACGAGAAGCGCACGATGCTGAGCCTGGATGCAGGAGAAACCAGCGACAAAGATTTGTTGCGTGCCGCATTTGAAAAATTCCAGATTCAAGACGGCGACGAAATCAACATATTCCCAATTGCACCGTACAACAGCGGAGGCGTGTATCTCGAAGGGCACGTGCTGCGCCCCGGCAGGTATTCGTTTCGCGAGGGAATGAAGCTGACGGACTTGGTGTCTTCCTACAAAGAGCTTCTTCCAGAGCCTGCGGAGCGCTACGCCGAGATTGTGCGGATTGCGGCGCCGGATAATCGCCCGGTGGTGGAAAGCTTCAACCTTGCCGCTGCGATGGAACATCCGGAAAACGCGCCAAAGCTCGAACCGCTCGATACGATACGCATTTTCGGCCGGTACGACCTTGAAGCCGCGCCGGAAATTTTGGTTACCGGCGAAGTCCGCGCGGCGGGCCGCTATCGCGCTTCCGGGCAAGAACGCTTGCGCGACGCCATTTATCAGGCGGGCGGAATTACACCGGAGAGCTGGCTGGAATCCGCGCAACTTTTCCGCGCCATGCCCGACGGAACAACAAAAGTGTTCAGCATTTCGCTGAGGGCGGCACTGGCCGGGGACCCGCTCGACAACATTGTGGTCGAGCCACGAGACCACATCCTAGTGCACCGCCAGCCGGAGAGAGTGAATCCTGCGAGCGTGTACGTTGGGGGGGAAGTCTCTCGCCCAGGACGTTATCCGCTAGCTTCGAACATGCGTGTTTCGGATCTGGTGCGTTCCGCGGGAGGAATGCTGCGGAGCGCGAATCCCTCGGGCGGTGACCTGGTGCACTACTCGGTTATTGGAGGGGCTGATGCCAGGCCGTCCGGTGAACAGACGGTCGATTTAACCAGCGCCCTGAACGGCGAGGGAGCTGCTGACGTTTTGTTGAACGACGGTGACGTGCTAACGGTGCCGCAGCGGGCGCGTTGGAGAGACATCGGCGCGACCGTAACGCTGCGCGGTGAAGTGGCGAAATCCGGAGTGTACGGGATCGAGCCGGGAGAACGATTGAGTTCGCTGCTGCGGCGCGCGGGGGGATTGCTGCCGACAGCTTACCCAGAGGCAGCGGTGTTCGAGCGCGTCGAAGTACGCAAGATGCAGGAACAGAGCAGGCAGGATCTGATACAGCGTCTTGAGCAGGAATCGACAGTGGTGAAGACGGCGATTACTACCAGCGGTTCGGAGGAAGCGGCGCTGCAGCAGGCCGCGCTGCAGCAGCGCCAGCGAGTCGTAGACGGATTGCGGCGGGCGCCAGTCAGCGGGCGTCTAGTCGTGCACATACGGCAGGGCCAGAGAGATTTCGCCAGTTCTTCGGACGACATCGAGTTGCGCGCAGGGGATTCGCTCGAAATTCCCAAACAACCCGGGTTCGTCTTGATCGTTGGCCAGGTTTACAACTCGAACGCGATCACCTACACGCCGGGAAGGAACGCGGCTTGGTATCTCTCTCGCGCGGGCGGCGCCACTGGGCTGGCCAACAAGCGAGCCATTTTCATAATCCGCGCGAGTGGGGCGGTGACCAGCGGGAGCGGAGGGATGTGGTCTGGAGGAGTGTTGTCATCCGCGATCGGTCCGGGCGACACGATTATGGTTCCAGAACGAGCGGTCGTTGGCAGCAGCGTATGGAAAAACCTGGTAGCCATCGCGCAGATTGCACAAGCCGGAGCATTGGCTGCGGCCGTGGCTGTTCCTTGAAGGTCCGGCGCGGCAGAGGAATCCACTCGATAAATAAGTAAGGAAGGAGAGACGCACAAGCGTGAGCACGGTACAGCCAGACGTTGAGGCCGAGGAGGCAAGGAGCGGTTCGCGCACCGCGCACGAGCAATTCGTGGGGCGGCTCCGGCTGTTTTGGGACGAGCGCAAGCTGCTGTTTCTCACGTGCGTGCTGGGCGGAATGGGAAGCCTGGGGATTGCGCTGCTGATTCCATCGCGATACGAAGCCACGTCACAACTTATGCCTCCGGACGGGCAGTCGGGTTCCGGCATGGCTTTACTGTCGGCGCTGACGGGGCGTGCAGGAGGACTCGGAGGGGTCGCCGGCGACTTGCTGGGGGTAAAGAATTCCGGCGCGTTGTTTGTTGGGATTCTCGAAAGCCGCACAGTCCAAGACCGGTTGATCGAACAATTCAATTTGCGGCGGGAATACCACACGGCAAAGATGGAGGATGCGCGCGCGAGCCTCGCTTCACATACGCGTATTGCGGAAGACCGCAAGAGCGGCATTATCGCGGTGACAGTGACAGACCACGAACCGCGTGTCGCGGCAGCGATGGCCGAGGCGTATGTCAACGAGCTGGACCGGCTCGTCGAGCAGGTGAGCACATCCTCGGCGCGGCGCGAGCGGATTTTCCTGGAAGAGCGGCTCCGCGCGGTGAAGCAAGACCTCGACAGCGCAGCGCGAAAGTTCAGCATATTTGCGAGCAAGAACACGGCTATCGACATCCCGGCGCAGAGCAAGGCCATGGTCGAAGCGGCGGCCACGCTCGAGGGACAGCTCATCGCGGCTGAAGCGGAACTACACGGTCTGGAGGCGATGTACACAGAACAAAACGTCCGTGTGCGTGCTCTACGCGCGCGAGTGAGCGAGCTGCGTGCACAGCTGGGCAAGATGGGAGGCGAGAGCGGAACATCCGCAGCGCCATCCTCGGAAACGGATGCTTCGTTGTATCCGGCAATCCGGCAGCTTCCACTGCTTGGCGTAACGTATGCCGATCTGTACCGGCAGACAAAAATTCAGGAGACCGTCTACGAGCTGCTGACGCAGCAGTACGAGCTGGCAAAAGTAGAGGAAGCCAAGGAAGTGCCCAGCGTAAAAGTGCTGGACGCAGCGGTTGTGCCAACGAAGAAATCGTTTCCGCCGCGGGGACTGTTGACCGCAGTGGGCACGGGGTTTGCGATTGTGACCATGTGCGTGTGGATTCTTATCCGGCAAGCATGGCGGGAAATCGATCCGCAGGATCCGGGAAAGCAATTTGCGACCGAAATTGCAGGAACGCTTCGCGCGGATGCTATGCGCGCGGCCCCGGCAGCGGCAGTCCTAGCGCAAGCGCTGGCAAGAATGAGGATTGGCGCCAACTCTTCGAAGAAATCACCGCGCGGGCGCGAAGAAGAGACGCCTGGCGAGAGCTCGGACCTTGCGAGCGCAGCACGAAACGGCCTGGGGTAGGGGAGAAATGAGCGGAACAGCCACACGCCAGTCTCCAGCGCCATCCGCGGCGAACCCCGCGGCAGCCCGCGAAATTGCGCGAGAGATGTGGCAGCCTGCCGCGGAAGCGTGGCCTGGAAGTGCAAAGGCCGCTCGGGACCACGCAGGAGTCGCACGCCAAGCCGCGTACGTAGCCATCGATTTTGTTTTGGTTTGTGCTGGAGGCGTCGGCGTTTTTTTGCTGCGGTTTGGCTTGGGAAGTCCCTTTCCGCTTTCGGCTCTTTATCCTAGAAGCCTTCTGCAACAAGCTGAGTCCGCAAGCTATCTTGGATTTCTCGTACTCTATGCCGGCCTCGTGGTGCTGGCTTGCATGAGCCAGGATTTGTACCGCACGGCGCGAGCGCGAAGTGCTTGGGAGGAAAGCGCGAGCGTTGTAAAGGCTGTTGGATTCGCAACAGCCCTTCTAGTGCTGTTTATTTTCACTTCAGGGAACAAAGAGATTTCAAGACTGGTGGTGGCATGCGCGGGAGGCTGGAATGCCGGCGGACTTGCTGGGTGGCGTTACGCGAAGCGTTACTACGTTCTTCGAAGAGCCGAACGCGGCGAAGGCGTTTCCCGAGTGCTGATTGTCGGAGCAGGGAAGCTTGGACGAGCCCTGTCGGCTTGGTTCGAAGAAAACAGGCAGTTGGGCTACCAAGTCTGCGGGTTTCTGGATCCTCATCCGAATGGTGACGCGCGTGTCTTGGGCTCCGTGGGCGATTTGCGCAAGGTAGCGCTGGGGCAATTTGCAGACCAGTTGTTCGTGACGCTCCCCGCGGACCGCGAAATGGTGAAAGAGATATTTCTTGAAGCCCGGCAGTTGCGGTTGAATCTGAATGTGGTGCCCGATCTCTACGATGGATTGGGATGGCGTGCTCCGATTGAAATGATCGGGGGATTCCCGGTGATCGAGCTGCATGCCGAGCCGATACCAGCGCTGGGCTTGGCTGTGAAGCGAGCCCTCGATGTGCTGGGGTCCGCGGCGCTGCTTGTGCTCAGCGCACCGATTCTTGCCCTCGCCGCCCTCTGGATTCGCTGCGATTCGCCTGGGCCATTGTTTTATTCCGCGATGCGCGTGGGAAGGAAGGCGCGCAAGTTCCGGTGCTACAAGCTGCGAACGATGGTGGCGGACGCAGATGCGCAAAAAGACGAACTTCGGCAGACAAACGAGCGCAACGGGCCGTTCTTCAAGATGGAGAATGATCCGCGCGTCACGCTCTGCGGGCACTGGCTTCGAAAATTCAGCATCGATGAGCTTCCACAACTTGTGAACGTGTTGCTGGGTGAGATGAGCTTAGTGGGGCCGCGGCCGCATCCGGTGGATGATTTCGAACGCTACACCATCGAGCATCTGCGCCGTCTGGACGTAAAACCGGGTGTGACGGGGCTTTGGCAAGTGACGGCGAGACGCGATCCTTCGTTTGACACCAGCATGGTGCTGGACCTCGAGTACATCGAGAACTGGAGCTTGAGGCTCGACTTGATCGTACTGCTGAAAACGATTCCGGCCGTCGTTCGGGCTGAAGGGAACTGACGTCATCCAATGAGTCTTTCATCATTGTCAGCACTCGGCACAGTAATACGAAAGCCCGCTGCTTCCGCCCTCGGTCTTGCTACAAGAGCGGCATTTGGGCAAGGCAGGCTCGGCGTTTGGGGAAAGCGATCCGCCTTGTCTCTTCTCGACCAGGGACTTACTGCGGGCGCCGGCTTCGGAGTAAATCTGGTACTAGCGCGATGGATGCCGGCAGCGGAGTACGGCGCGTTTGCCGTTGCGTATTCCGGGTACGTGTTTGTGTCCGGTTTTCACAATGTGCTCTTGCTCGAGCCGATGAGCGTTGTAGGGCCTTCACGGCATGGTGAGAGGCTGCCGGCATATTTCCGCGCGCAAATCTCAGCGCATGCCGAATGGGTCGGAGCGCTTTCTCTAGTGCTGTGCCTGATGGGTCTGCTCTTGCGGCGGTTCCTGCCAGACAGTCCGCTGATGGGCCCCGCGTTGGGCGGGGGAGTGGCGCTACCGTTTTTATTACTTCTGAGCCTTGCGCGGCGGATGTGTTACGTCGTAGAGCGCCCCTTGCTGGCAGTGCTGGGGAGCGGAACCTATGCTTTGCTTATCCTCTGCGGACTCGCTGCACTTGGATACGCCGGCCAATTGAGTCCTCTGACGGCCTTCGTGCTGATGAGCGTTGGCAGCTGCGTTGCGGCAGGCTTATTGCTGTGGCGACTTGGGCTGACGAAATTACGCCCGGACGGGGAAAGCAAGATTCCACGCCTCAGCATATTCCGGGAAAACTGGGGTTATGGCCACTGGCTAACGCTAACCACACTCTTGTCCTGGGTTGCGGTCCAAGCACAAGTACTACTTGCAGCGAGTCTGCTTGGGCTGACGTCGGCCGGCATCCTGCGTGCCATGCAACTCCCCGCACTGGCCATGTCGCAAGTGATCGCTGCCACGATGCAGATCGTTCTTCCCAGTATTTCCAGAGAACTGGGCCGGGGAGACTTTCACCGTCTTCACCGCAAGGTTGTGTTCGCTTCGGGCTTTTTGACTGTGGTGGGATGCCTGTTCGTTGTTTCGTTGGCCTTGTTTTCGCGCCAGGCGGAGCACTTCTTTTATGCGGGCAAATACGAAAGGTATGCCTGGTTAATTCCAGTCTTGGGGCTCGCTCCGGTCTTCACGGGATACTCTTCCAGCTTTTCCTATGCTCTTCGAGCTTTGGGCAAATCCCGCTACGAACTCTTCGCTTATGTGCTTTCCGCGTTGACGGCGCTGGTGAGTAGTGTGGCACTCATGCCTCGCTGGGGTGTGACCGGAGGGGCTACCAGCGTGGTCTCAAGCACAGCTGTTCTGGCAGTGGCGATCTATTTTTCCTACCGCCGGTGGGGAGCTCCAGTGCCGCGCCAGCCAGCTGCTCACGCATAAAGGAACGAGAGGGAAACGTGAATTATGAAGCCGGTGTGGGCATATCGTCAGACGATGGGGAAGTTCTGGAAGCACACTCTTTTCCAGAATTACGTGGAAATCGGGAAAATCTGACAAACCTAGATGAGGAGCCGGAGTGGGAAGAAACTTCAAAGCACTACCTGGAGCTCACGGCAACCGAAGCACATCTGATCTCCTTTCGGTATGTTTGGCCATGGCTCCGCAATCGCTCTGTGCTGGACCTTGGCTGCGCAAAAGGCGTCTATCTACGACAGTTGAGGGAAGACTCGCTGGGGATCGACATCTCGAAACCCAATTTGGAGCATTGCCGGGGACTAAACCTTCGTGTAAAAGCGGCGGATTTAAACCGCGACTTGCCGATTCCCTCGGGGAGCTTTCAGGCGATTCTTTGCTCTCACGCGCTAGAGCACGTTGATGCGCCGATCCATCTGCTTCGCGAGTGCCGCAGAATGCTGGTCCCGGGGGGCAAATTGGTTTTGGGGCTGCCGATTGAGACCAGCATTGTGAACCGTCTGCGAGGGCAGAGATATTTTTATCACCATCCTGGACATCTCTACAGCTTCAGTCTCGAAAATATCGACGTTCTCTTGCAGAAGACGGGCTTTGCGATCGTGCGTTACTACTTTGAGCCGCGCATTGTGCGAGTTCAGCCATGGCTGTCTCTCATGCAGCGTCTTTGGCCACAGCTGATGTATCCGTTAGCTCTAGCTTACTGGGTGGTGGCCGGAAGGGCGCCGGAAAAAGGTGTCCAGGCAAGCGCAGAAGTTGAGACTTGCAGAGGATCTGATTGACATGGCCGATTGTTCAAGAGCTTTGAGATCTTCGGGGCGGCTGGAGGCCTTTAACTCGGGTGCCGAGCAAAATCCGGGGCCAGGGTTGGAATCGCTCCAGAACGTTTGCGGCCTTCTTGCCACCGCGGCTTACGCGGCGATTTATGCGTTTTCGCGCGCGGCCATCCGCATCGATATTTGGGTGTTTTGGCTACTGGTCGCCAAGCCGTTAATCGACCTGACATGGAACTGGCGTTACGTCGAAGTGCTCCAGCAAGGCGTGAATCTTCAGACCGTTGTTGCCCTATTTGTTTTCTTCTTGAGCGCGGCGGCAATTATCAAAGTTCGAGAAAAACTCATCCCATCCAAAGCGCTCACAGCATTTTTGGCATGGGCCTTGCTTGCCGTTGTGGTCACTCCCAGCGACTGGGGGATTAATGAATTGCTTCGACTGTATTCTGGTGCTGTCTTATTTTTTCTCGCGGGTTACGCGCTAGATACGTCCGAAAAACTCGAAAAGTTCGCGCGTACTTTCTTGATTGTCTTGCTGATCCCTATCTTCTTGGCGTTTTTTCAGGCCATGGGGATAGTGCCTTTCTCGTATTGGGACTGGGCAGATGGCCAAGAAGTCGGGCGTGCGAGCGGCATGTATCAAACGCCCTTGGAGCTGGTGCGCTACCTCATGATCGGAGTGCCATTGGCGCTTTGGATGAGGGACCGCGCGGAGAAAGCTACTTTCTCCTGGTTCCTATCTACCGGCTTCTTAGCTGTTTCAGCGCCTGCTTTGTTTTTCACATTTCATCGAGCGGGCTGGATAGCGGTGGGGCTCGAGGTTTTGTTGTGGCTGGTATTCACGCAAAAAACCAAAAAGGTCATGCTCTTCGCACTCGCTCTGCTGGCATTTGGGATGCTTTTTTCACAAAAAGTGGAGTCTCTGTACACGCCGTTGACAAGAGCGGCGCGCGGAGAAATTGATGTCGGGGGCGAAGAGTTTCTTCGAGGTCGCGGCGCTCTCTGGGTGATTTTTCTGGATTCTCTGTTTTCCAGTAAGCCTGCGATCTGGTTCATCGGAAAAGGGGGATCGATTGCAGAGGGCTTCGTCCCCGGTTTGGCTGATGGCATCACCAATGAGCCGCATAACGACTTCCTCCGGATTCTTCATGCCTATGGAATCGTCGGGTTAGGCCTTTACCTGATACTCCTTGGCCGATTCGCAGGGATTGCTCGCGGTTTGCGAAGGCGTGTAAGGGGCGGCTTCGATCATGACGTTGGAACAATACTGCTGACCGTTTTGGTTGCAACTGTTGTCATGAGCATTACCACGGAACCGATGCGCTACCCGACCTGCGTCTGGTACCTGTTCACACTGGCTTCCATTTCCATGCTGCGAACTCGAAGCTGCGCGGAACTGCCCGTGAAATGCCCCCAGCTTTCCGGGGCTAACGCATGAGATGGCAGCAGCAGTTTCTCAACAATCTCCGTTCCTATCCGGAATGGCGCTTTTCGCCGCCGCACGTTCAAGTGAAGCGATCCCTGCAAAGAGTCGGTTCAGCCTATGGCGGATACTTCGTTGACGAGTCGATGATTCGTCGAGAGGCAGTGGTCTACTCTCTGGGCATCGGAGAGGACATTTCGTTCGACCTTGCGCTGATCGAGAACATGGGAGTGGAGATTCAAGCCTTTGATCCCACGCCCAGGGTGAGGGACTGGATCGCATCGCAAACGCTTCCCAAACAATTTCGTTTTCGCGAGATGGGCATCGCCGAGTTTGACGGCGAGGCGGCATTTCATCTGCCGCCAAAGGCGGATTGGGTTTCACATTCGATGATTCCGGCACGGCAATACAGCCACGAGTCGGTGCGCTTCCCCGTTATCCGGCTTTCCACTGCGATGCACTCTCTGCAGCACGACAAAGTTGACGTCTTAAAAATGGACATCGAAGGAGCGGAGTATGCCGTGATCGAAGACATCGTCAGGCAATGTATTCCGGTCCGGCAGCTGATGGTGGAGTTCCATCACCGGCTGTGGTCCGGTGGAACCGGGAAAACAAGGCGGGCACTATCCCTTCTCGAATCCCATGGAATGAAGATCGCTCATGTTTGCCCAAGGAAAGAAGTCTTCACATTCGTGCAAGTAGTTTAGGCATTGGACCCACAAGTCCGCGAGAAAGTCCCAAGAACACAAAGAAGCCGATGAAAAGAGTTCTGATTATCGAAGCGCAGATCAAACGATACCGCAAACCATTCTACGAGCGGTTACATAAGGCGCTTGGTAAAGAAGGCGTGCAGCTGAGAGTCGTTTACAGCGCTCCGGCACTTTCGGAAGCGCGGAAGCGCGATAATTGCGAACTGCCGGGCAACTACGGCGTAAAAATCAAGGGGTATTGGATAGGAAAGGGGCGGCTGCTCTTCCAGCCGGCGTTCCGCGAGGTCGTATCAGCCGACCTTGTCGTCGTCGACCAGGCCAACAGATTCCTCCTGAATCATTTCCTTCTATTGCTTTCGCTTTTCAAAGTGAAGAGAGCCGCTTTCTGGGGCTTGGGAGAAAACCTGCAAGCGGACCGGTCTCGTTTTTCCGAGTGGTACAAGGAGCGGACGCTGAACTGGGTGGATTGGTGGTTTGCTTACACAGAAGGTACTGCGCGCTATTTGCAGAAGCGAGGCGTGCCTGCAGCGAAGATCACGTCGGTGCAAAACTCCGTCGATACGCGAAGAATTCAAACCTTCGTGAAAGGCCTGACGTCAAGCGCGAAGGCAGCGCTTCGAGCGAAGCTGGGCATCGCCCCGTCCGTGCCCGTTGGAATCTTTGTGGGCATGCTTCACAGGGTGAAGTGCGTCCCATTTCTGATTCAAGCCGTGGAAAAGATAAGGCAGAGGATTCCGGAGTTTCACCTGATTGTCGTTGGCGGAGGTCCGGATGAGGAAGAGATCAAGCAGAGCGCCGCACATCGTCCTTGGATTCATTGTGCAGGACCAAAGTTCGGAGACCGTAAATCGCAATTGCTCGCGATTGCTGATGTGTTTCTGCTTCCGGGCAGGGCGGGCCTTGCCGTCCTCGACGGCTTTGCCGCTGGCTTGCCTCTGATCGCCACTCGGCTTTCCATTCATGGGCCGGAGATGGAGTACGTCGAAGAGGGGCGAAACGGGCTCATGACCGCACCTGATCCCGAAGCTTACGCGCAAGCTGTGGCACTACTGCTAGCGAATCCCAAGGAGCTACAACTGCTTCGAGAAGGGGCGGCGAACTCGGCAGAAAAATATTCGATTGAAGTGATGGTCGAAAATTTCAAAAGGGGAATCGTCCAGTGCTTGGCGCGACCGAGATGGCAATGGGGCCGGTTAGATGACGCGGGGAACAACACACGCCATGAAACACATGGAGACCGACCGCTCCTGGTTGGCGAGCAAAAACCATGAAGCGCACGGATCGATCATTCGTGATGACGACGAGTTGGGACGACGGCCATCCGCTGGACATGCGAGTGGCGGAGATGCTGGCGAAACGCGGTCTTACGGGAACTTTCTACGTGCCACGCTCGAACCAAAAACCGGTGATGGACCGTTCGCAGATTTTGGAACTGAGCAAGTCTTTTGAAATCGGGGCTCACACTCTGGAACACGTCAGAATCGACCGGCTCTCCGACGCCGAAGCCAGACTCCAGCTTTCCGGTTCTCGCGAGTGGATCGAGGAATTGACTGGACAGAGTTGCCGCCTCTTTTGTTTCCCTGGCGGAAAGTTTCGGAATCGCCAGTTGCAGCTTGTGCGCCAGGCCGGATATCAAGCAGCCAGGACTGTCGAACTTCTCTCAGCCGCGAGCCCGCGGCGCGTCGACGGACTCTTCGTGATTCCGACAACCATTCAGGTCTTTCCGCACGGTCTGTTTGCGTATGCCAGGAATGCTCTGAAGAGACTTTCCACGCCGCCACTGCATTGGCTGCGGAGGTCACTCCTATCACGGGATTGGCTGACACTCGCGAAGGAGTTGTTCATTCGAGTCGTGAAACGTGGCGGCGTATTTCATTTGTGGGGCCATTCGTGGGAAATCGCTGAACAGCGTCAATGGCAGGCTTTGGAAGACTTTTTGGCATTTGCGGGGGCGCACTTGAAATCCGCGAGTTGCGTTACAAATGGGGAATTGTGCAGGGGATGCGCGACGTGAGGCAAGGCAAAGACCTGGCGATTGGATCGATGACGTGGGTGGACTACGACACGGCGAGCCTTTCGTGGAAGGAAGGATTCTGAAGATTCTTGTGGCACACAATCGCTATCAGAAGCTGGGCGGTGAAGACTCCGTCTGCGAGTCTGAGATCAGCCTTCTGCGCGAAGCCGGCCATGAAGTCATCGAGTATCTGCGGCAAAACGACGAGATTCGGGAATATACATTCATAGAGAAGGCCAGCCTCGGTTGGCGGACATCCTGGTCGGAGCGCGCCAATCGTGAATTAGGGGAGATTCTTGCCAGGGAGTCGCCCGACGTAGCGCACTTCCACAACACGTTTCCTCTCATCTCTCCCTCCGCGTACTACGCATGCCGCGCGGCGAGAATCCCTGTGGTGCAAACTCTTCACAACTACAGACTCCTGTGTCCCAGCGGCAACCTCTTTCGAGCCGGCGGCATTTGTGAAGAATGCGTTTCTCATTCTCTGCTCCGCTCGATTGTTCATGGTTGTTATCACGAATCGCGCATAGCGAGCGCTGTGGTAGCAGGCATGCTCAGCGTGCACCGACTGCTGCGAACCTGGACGGAGCAGGTAGATCTCTTCCTTGTGTGCACAGATTTTGCCCGCAGGAAATTTATCGACGCAGGTTTCGACAAGACGCACATCCGTGTCAAACCGAACTTCATAGCTCCCGATCCTGGCGCGCGCTTCCGCGCGGGAAATAACGTGCTCTATATCGGCAGACTCTCGGAGGAGAAGGGCCCACAGATCCTTCCGGCGGCGTGGTCGAGACTGGCTGCGGCAATCCCTCTTAAAATTGTGGGCGACGGTCCACTGCGCACTTCCCTGGAAAGCGATTGCGCGCGTCTAGGCGTTCAGAACATTCACTTTTCGGGCTGGCTCGACGCGCATGCAATCAGGGACCATCTACATGCCGCCAACTTCATCATCGTTCCAAGCGCTTGCTACGAGGGTTTTCCCCTGGCGGTGGCTGATGCTTACGCCTGTGGGGTTCCCGTTATCGCCGCCGGCCATGGCGGCCTGGCCGAAATTGTCCGTGACGGGTTTACAGGATTGCATTTCACGGTCGGCGACGCAGTAGACCTCGCCTCGAAGGTCCACTGGGCTTGGACGCATCCGGACGAGATGGAAACGATGGGCCGCGCAGCGCGCGCCGAGTTCAAGACAAAATACACAGCAAGCGCGGCGCTCAAGCATCTGGAGTCCGCCTATGAATGGGTACTCCCAGGACGTGATCGGTCCGTCGTGGTGACCGGAACTCTTGGCCAAAAAGAACCCCAGGCAATTCTCGGACGCCAGAAAGGGGCCGGCTGAATGAAAATAATTCTTAAGTTAATCGCGCCAATTCACCGCAAGTTTCGAACCCAGAAGTGCGATCTTTTTTTTAACAGGTTGCGGCCCCGGCGCGGCGATTCGCTCCTCGATGTGGGCGGAGGAACTGGAATCCACGGCGAATTCGGGCGCATGTATCGCTACTTTAGCGTGGTCCAAGTCATCAACCTGGATCCGCAAGTGATCGAAGAGGAAGGCTTGAAGCACGTGAAGTGCGACATGGCGGATGGCTGCTGTTTGCCGTTTCGCAACCGGTCCTTCGACTGGGTATTCTCCAATGCCGTCATCGAACATGTTGGCGGCGCGGCCAGGCAGCAACGCTTTGCGGAAGAAATCCGCCGAGTAGCGCGGAAAGGATATTTTGTGGCGACTCCCAACAGGTATTTTCCTGTCGATCCCCACACGCTTATTCCTTTCTATCAATTTCTGTCTCCGGAGTGGCAGCGCAGGGTCTGCAGGTTTTCGCCAGGGTATCTGCGGCACTATGCACCCATCGATTTGCTTTCAATTGACGCTCTGCGCGCTTTGTTTCCAGAAGCGACGGTGCGAAAGATCGGCCTGCGAATGCTTCCCAATAACCTCGTCGTCTATCGATGCCTGGATTCATCGAGTTAGCACAGACTATGGCGCGCAATTGCCTAACTGAGGCGGCCTCTTATGAAGTCCTGGGCGTGCGCGTGGACGCGGTTCAAATACCAGATGTGGTCTCTCGAATGGAGAAGTGGATTGAGCTGCGCGATGCCTGCCGCTTCATCGCCGTGACGGATATGCACAGCTTGATGCAGGCTCAACACGCCGCAAGCTTTAGGAAAATCTTGCACGACGCTGATCTTGTTGTTCCAGACGGTTTTCCTCTAGTGTGGCTGGGTCGCAGAAAGGGGTATCCACTGCGGCGGCGTGTTTATGGCCCTGAGTTGATGGAGCGCTTCTGCGAAGTAACGGCTGCCCGAGGCTATCGGCATTTCTTTTATGGCGGTGCGCCTGGAGTTGCCGAAGAGCTCACTGCGCGCCTAACCGTGCGCTTTCCTGGTTTGCAAATTGCGGGCGCCTATTGCCCGCCTTTCCGTGCGTTGACGCAAACGGAGGACGACGAGGTAACCTCCCTAATCAACTGTGCGCGGGCCGATATAGTTTGGGTGGGACTTGGCGCGCCCAAACAGGAGCGCTGGATGTTTGAGCATCGGGCGGGCCTCACGGCACCCGTTCTTGTAGGTGTTGGGGCCGCATTTGACTTCCATTCTGGAAGAATGGCGCAAGCTCCCCTGTGGATGCGCGAGCATGGTCTTGAATGGCTTTTTCGATTGTCGCGCGAACCGGGCAGACTCTGGCGCCGCTACCTCATCTACGGAACACAATTTGTCGCGCTTGTCTTACTAGAAGCTCTGGGCCTCAGGAAGTTTCTCTAATACCCGTACTTTGTTACGCAAACTCTTATGCAAAGAAGGGAAGACGCAGTTGCTTGCTCAGGCCAGTGGACCGTGCGAAAATAACTGGACCGACCGTTTTGTACGGAAGCTAGCTTCTCCCCCGTACAGTTCTCCGGCGCTATCGTCTAGGGGTCTAGGACATCGCCCTCTCAAGGCGGAAACACGGGTTCGAATCCCGTTAGCGCTACCAAATCAAGCGGCTCTTGAAGGAATGCCAAGCCCAGAATGGCCCGGCTTCTTAAGGAGCTACTCATATCGCAGTGCGACCATCGGATCGACGTGCATGGCCCGCCGCGCGGGGATATAGCACGCGACGAAAGCTATGGCCGCAAGGATCGCAGCGACGGACGCAAAGGTTGCGAAATCGTTTGGCCCGATGCCATAGAGGAGTCCGGCCACGGCACGGCCCATGCCCAGAGCAAGCGGCAATCCCACCAACAAGCCAATGAACGCAAGCGTCATGCCCTGGCCCACAACCAGAAGAAAGACTTCCCGTGGTTTAGCTCCGAGAGCCATACGAATGCCGATTTCGCGGGTGCGCTCGCTCACTGCATAGGCAATGACGCCAAAGAGTCCTATCGCGGCGAGCACCAACGCAAATCCGGCAAAGGCGGCCATGAGTGTGCCTCCAATTCTTTGCGCGGTGACGGAGACCGAGCGCAGATCCTCCATGGTCATGACGTCGAACACCGGCAGGTCGCGGTCCAGTGCGACAACTTGCGCGCGAATGCTTTCTTCCAAGCTACGCGGGTCAGACGAAGTACGAACAACCAATGCCATCGTGCTCTCCGTCTGCTGGCGTAACGGGAAATACATCTCGGCGGGTGCGGGGAGATCCAATTGGTTTCTTATGTTGCCGACGACGGCCACCACGGTTCGCCACGGGCGATCTTGCAGCGGGCCGCTGAATCGCATCCGTTTCCCGACCGGGTCCTCACCTGGCCAAAATCGCGCCGCAAACGCTTCATTGACTGCCACCACTGGTTGGCCCTTGGCGGAGTCCTGACTGGTGAATTCGCGGCCTCGAAGAATCGGCATTTGCATTGTCCGGAAATACAAGTTGCTGACGCTGCGAAAATTGGCCTCCGGTTCCTGACCCGGCTTTGGTTCCGGACTGCCTTCGATTCGAATCGCAGAGGTCCCATTCATCCCGCTCAACGGAATCATGTTTGCTGTCGCAGCGCTTTGCACGCCGGGAAGATTTTGCACGCGCTCAATAAGCTGTTCATAGAAATTCGCCGTCTGCTGGTCAGAGGTGTACTTCGCTTCAGGGAGGGCAACAGACATGGTGAGTACCTGGTCAGGATTGAATCCGGGCGGAACGCGTTCGAGCCGGACGAAGCTTTTCATCATGAGCCCTGCGGTTAAGAGCAGCGCGAGCGAGAGCCCGACTTCGGATACTATGAGCACACTTCGTAACACACCGCGGCGCCATCCGGAGCCTGCAGACGGCGCGCCCTCCTTCAGCGTGTCGTTCATGTTCTGCCGCGAAGCCACCAATGCAGGAAGAAACCCGAAGACCAACCCGGTAACAAGGGAGACTACTGAAGTGAAAATCAGCACAGGAGTATTAATCGAGATCTTGCCCCAGCCGGGGATCATGCGCGCGAACTCCGGCGGGATGCGGATTACCTGCGCCTGAAGGCACCAGTAGGCGAACAAAATACCCAGGCCTCCACCGAGCAATCCCAAGAGCATGCTTTCGACAAGCCATTGCCGGATGAGGCGCCCCCGCGTGGCGCCCAAAACAGAGCGAATCCCCGTTTCGCGCTGGCGACTGCTCGCGCGCGCCAGCAGCAGGTTGGAAATATTCGCACATGCTATCAGGAGAACGAGCCCCACCGCGCCAAGCATGATGATAAGCGGCGCTCGCATCTGGCCGACTTCGCTTTCCACCAGCGGCATCACGTTCACATCGCGCCCGGTGTTGGTTTGAGGATACTGTCCTGCGAGCCGTGAGGCGATCCCGCTCATTTCCGCCTGAGCCCGCTCACGACTGACTCCCGCGGCCAAATGCGCGACGCCGTGCAAATAGTGAGACCTGCGGCTCGCTTCCTGCTGCGGCGTGAAGGCCAGCGCAGCCCATACCTGAGCCCCAGACGGGTAGTTGAAATTTGGGCCCATCACGCCGGCAATCGTGTAATCCATTCCGTTAAGCAACACGGTCTTGCCCGCAATGGAGGGATCGGAGGCGAAATGGTCACGCCAAAGCGCATAACTCAGCATGGCGACGCGGTCCTTCCCCGGCGTGCCTTCCTCATCGCGGAACGTGCGGCCCAACATCGGCTGCGCCTCGAGCGCCGCGAAATAATCGGGAGTTACAAGAAATCCGTGCAGATGTTCGGGATGATCGACCCCGCCTAAGTTAGCATTCCACCAACCTTGCGCCGCGATATGATCGAAGACGTGGTTTTGCGCCTTCCAATCGAGGAAGTTTGCCGGTGAGAGTTCATTGCGATCGACGCCGTTTGCTGGCAAGCGCTCCCAAAGCGCCACGATTCGGCCCGGATCCGTGAACTCGACAGGCCGGAACAAAAGGGCGTCTACTACGCTGAAGATGTAAGTGTTCGCGCCGATGCCCAAAGCAAGTGTTAGCAGAGCAACCGCAGTGAAGCCAGGATTTTTGCGCAACATGCGCAGCCCGAAGCGGATGTCCTCGATGATTTGTTCAAGCCAAATGGAGCTCCAGACAACCCGCGTTTCTTCTTTGACGCGCGTCACGTTGCCGAACTTGCGCATCGCCGCGTAGCGCGCTTCTTCGGGCGACATGCCGCGCTCGACGTTGTCCTGCGTCTCCCGCTCGATGTGATCGCGAATGTCCTGGTCGAGCTCTTCGAGCATGCGCTTGCGCTGCCTCATGGCTCACCCTCCTGCTCCGCCGGCCGCAGAATCCGCGCGATGGCTCCCGCCAATTTGTCCCACTTGCGCGTCTCGAGCGCCAGTTGGCGACGGCCCTTGGGCGTCAGCTTGTAAAACTTGGCGCGGCGGTTGTTCTCGGAGGTGCCTTCTTCCACCGAGATCCATCCGCGCTTGATGAGGCGATGCAGCCCCGGATAAAGCGAGCCCTGCTCGACTTGCAAAACGTCCTCTGAATTGAATTCAATGGCTTTGGCGATGGCGTGCCCGTGTGTCGGGCCAAGCAGGAGGGTTCGCAGGATCAACAAATCCAGAGTGCCTTGCAGCAGTTCGATGCGTTCGCGCTGTTCTTTGCTAGACATTCTAGGTGAGAGTATACACCTTCCAGTAGAATGTCAAAGTGAGCGTGTGGACGGACTTCAAAACCAACTCCTCCGCCGCGCGCGAATCTTCCCGCTGTTCTGTAAACTCAATGTCTCAAGTAGTCTTTAGCGACAGGACTCGGGATCATCTTCGTCCCTGAAACTTGCGGAGGCATTTGCGGTACGTCTTTGGAGTGTCGAAGTCCTCGTATATCGCGCTCATGTCCTGCTTACAAACTCGAATCCGCTCTGGGATCCGATAGACCACCTCTCGCGCGGATTTTGCACGAAAAAGCTCGTCCCGGAGGGCTGCCGAAAGAATGATGGGATGCCCGTACTTTTGCCCGTGCCGCGGCATCACGATTTCCTCACCCGTTTCACGTCTGAGAAACTCTCGAACAAGTTGCGTGACAGTTTGTTTTTTCAGAAGCGGATGGTCCACCGGGTAAATGAGGACGTTCGACGAGCGAGGCACACGCCTCAGCGCACAGAGGAGGGAACTTAATTGCCCTTCTCGCCACCCGCGATTGACCACCACTCGTGCCGCCCGCGGTACTTCCGGCCGCACTCGTTCTGCGTCGCATCCGAGGACCACTATGGGACGCTCATAGCCAAGACAGTTTTCGACCGCGATATGAAGAGCTGTTCTAGCTCCGAATCGCGCGAGGGGCTTGGGCATGCCCAGGTTCTTTGAGCTGCCGGCGGCGAGAATTATTGGAACAATCTTTGCGTGCCCGGTCATGCGGAAGGATGCGACAGAATAAACGACCGAGTCGCAAATTGCCAGCGCGGATGGACTGCGCGCCATCCGCGCGCTTCGTTTCTCAAATCAAGAATCCCGTTTAGTCTTGCCTCCTCCAATCATTCGAAATAGAATGCGCCGGGCATCGCGATTCTTTCCCGAATCACGCCGGGCCGGGATGCGATCCCCGCCGAAGGCCAAGCCGAAACCAACGTGTATTCTCACCCATTTTCTTATCATCGCGCAGCAACGCTCGAAGAAGCGTCCAAGCTGGTTCTGCAACTAGGGGAGGAAGCGCGGCTGCTTGCCGGCGGGCAGAGCGTGATCCCGCTGATGAAGATGCGCTTGGCTCATCCAACGGCTCTGGTCGATATCAACGGCATCCCTGGTTTGAGCGGCATCGAGCACGACAACGGCGAACTGCGGTTCGGCGCGCTCGTGCGCCATGCTGAAATGGAAGCGTCCGAAATCGCGGCCTCCATTCCGATTTTGCACGATTGCGCGGCGGGAATTGCCGACGTTCAAGTGCGCAATCAGGGCACCATCGGCGGCTCACTCGCGGAGGCTGATCCGAGCGGAGATTGGGGCGCCGTCCTCCTCACTCTCGAAACATCCGTGCGCTGCGCTGGATCTAAGAGCGAGCGGACCGTGCCGCTCGAAGAGTTCATCAAAGACGCCTACACAACGGTCTTGAAACCGGGCGAACTTGTCCGTGAAGTGATTGTCAAAGTTCCGCCAAAGGGCAGCGGTGGCGCCTACATCGCGTTCAAGAGATGCGCCCCGGTATACGCCACGGTGAGCGCGGCGGTACAGCTCGTTCTGGACGCGAAGAACATTTGCAAGGACGCGCGCATCGTTCTCGGGTGTGTCGGGTTGACGGCCCTCCGCGCACGAGAAGCGGAGGAGGCGCTGCGCGGGAAGCCGCTCGACGCAAAAAATGTTCAAGGGGCCGCAGATGCAGTCTATGAGGCGGCCCAGCCGCAGAGCGATATGCGCGGCTCCGCGGAATACAAACGCGTGCTGGTTGCGGCTTTTGTAAAGCGTGCCATCGGCATCGCCGCACGACGCGCCCGCGGCGAGAAGGCGGAGGCGGGACACGAATATGCCGGACGCTGACAAAATTCTAGTTCGCATCCGTGTAAACGGCGAACATCGCGAAGCTACGGTCGAGCCGCGCACGCTGCTCGTGGAATTCCTGCGCGATCATCTGAATCTCACGGGTACGCATATCGGCTGTGATACCAGCTACTGCGGCGCGTGCACCGTGCTGCTCAACGGGCGCACGGTGAAATCGTGCACGTTGTTCGCTCCCATGGCCGACGGCGGCGAAATCACCACCGTCGAGGGGCTTTCGAAAAATGGCGAATTACATCCGGTGCAGAAAGCCTTTGCGGATTGCCACGGCTTGCAGTGCGGCTACTGCACGCCGGGGCTTCTCCTATCCACGGTTCATTTGCTTTCGAAAACGCCGCAGCCCACGGAGCAACAAGTTCGAAAGGGGATTGCTGGCAACACGTGCCGCTGCACCGGCTACCAAAATATTTTCAGAGCTGTTCTCGCCGCTGCTGCCGATATGGAGAAGCGCTGAGCATGGAGATCAAGTTTGGCGGAGAATTCGTCGTCAAGAAAAAGCCGGAAGAGGTTTATAGCTTTTTGGTCGATCCTAATCGATTCTGCCCGTTGCTGCCCGACTATCAGAGCATGGAGCGGCTGGACGAAAAGAATTTTCTGGTGAAGCTGAGTGTAGGGATTTCGCACATTCGCGGCACGGCTGCGGTGAAAATGTCACTGATGGAAACTTTGCCGGAGAAGCACGCGGTCTATCAGGGAAACGGCGAGGTTCCCGGTGGCTCGGCGACGTTGCGCGCAGGTTTTGACTTGGAGCCCGCGCCGAACGGAAGCACAAAAGTGAAATGGAGCGGGCAGTCGAACGTGATGGGACGCATTGCATCGCTGGCGGGCGGACTCCTTGAACCGCTTGCGAAAAAGAATGTGCAGAAACTGATCGACGGATTGCAGAAAGCTCTGAGCTAGGCGCGAGACCAAGCTATGCCAAAGGTAGTGCACACAAAACGCAAGAAAGCGAAATCGCAGGTCCCAGCGGCACACGACGGCGCACCGCCTTCCGGGAAGTGGGTCGGGCAGCCTATCCGGCGCAAAGAAGAAGATCGACTTGTGCGCGGCAAGGGCATTTTCGTCGATGATCAGAAACTTACCGGCATGCTGCACATCCGTTTCGTGCGATCTTCGTATGCGCATGCAAAAATCGCGCGTGTGGATGTTTCCAAGGCGGCCACGCTGCCTGGAGTCGTCTGCACGCTGACGGGTGCGGAAGTAAAGGCCATGGTAAACCCCTTCATTGAGATTGGTCCCGACGTCGGCCAGAAAATCGCGGACTATCCGATGGCCGTGGACAAGGTCGTTTACCAAGGCGAGCCTGTCGCCGCTGTTGTCGCTGAAACGCGAATGATTGCCGAAGATGCGGCGGAGCTTGTGGAAGTCGATTACGACCCACTGCCGCCCGTGATGACCGCGGAAGATGCGCTGAAAGACGAAAGCCTCGTTCACCCGGATATGGAAACAAACCGCAATTGGCACGGCCTTTTTGAATTTGGCGACATCGAGAAAGCCTTTAAGCAGGCGGCTCATACCGTTCACATTGGCCGCCTGCATTTCCATCGTTTTTCCAGCACACCGCTAGAAAACAACGCCATGATCGCCGTGTGGGACTCACGCTCGGAGCGCATCGAGTATTGGTCGAACAATTCTTTTCCAGCGTTCGCGGCGCAATTTCTTTCCCCGGCGCTCGGCGTGCGAATCGATCAGATTTTGATGAAGAGTTTCGATATCGGCGGAGGTTTCGGAATCAAGATCACTAACTATCCGTACATGGCGGTATGTGCGCTCGCTTCCCGTAAGGCGGGCGACCGTCCTGTGAAATGGGCGGAGACTCGCACCGAGCACATGCAGGCCAGTGCGCACGGAAATGAACGGACTTTCTTTGATACTCGTGTGGCCCTCGACAAGAATGGTGTCATTACGGCGATTGATTCCCGACACGTCGACGATTGCGGCGCATACCCGCGGTACGAGCCGCTCGGCTGCGTCATCTGGGCGCAAGTGCTGGCGGGCTCCTACCGCCTCAAAAACATTCGAATCGATATGAACCAGGTTCTGACGAACAAATGTCCAGTCGGACCGAATCGCGGCTACTCGCGCATGCAGCAACTGTGGTTCATGGAGCGCGTTCTGGACATTTGTGGCCACTCGCTAGGAATTCCCACGGACGAGATGCGTGTGCGCAATTACATTCGCAAGAATGAAATGCCGTACACCACGCCCAACGGCTGTGTCTACGACTCCGGCGATTACGCCGGAATGCTTGCGATGGCGAAAAAGTTGATTGGCTGGGACGAATGGAAGAAAAAACAGGCGGCCGCCCGCAAAGAAGGCAGGTGGATCGGTCTCGGCATCGGCTCCACGCTCGACTCCGGAACAAATAATTTCGGGCAGGCTCGCATCATCAATGCCGGCGCCCCTTTTTCCGGACAATCGAAGGCAGCCATCGCCAAGCTGGACATTTACGGTGAAGTGGTGATCAGCATGGGCTCTGTCCCACAAGGACAAGGCCATGAAACAACCGCGGCACAAGTCGTTGCCGATGTACTTTCTATTTCTCCTGATCTCGTCAAGGTCAAGCCCGGATTCGATACCGAACAGAATGCCTACACTGGACACACCGGAACGTATGCCAGTCAGTTTGCTGTCACAGGACTTGCCGCGATTCATGGAGCGGCGGAAAAACTTCGCAAGGAAATGAGCCGCCTGGCGGCGTGGGCGCTGAAAGCAAAAGAGAAAGATCTCGAATTTGGCGTCGGCGCGCAAGGGCCCGAGGTTCACGAAAAGCGCTCGAAGAAATCGATCAACTATTGGGCGCTCGCCAACATCGTCAATGTAAACAACGCGGGCATGCCGGAAGATTTGTGGGACGTCACTCTAAATTGCCGCCACGTTTATCACGCCCCATTCCAATTGCCGGACATAAAGCGCAAGTATGGCAACCTCACGCTTACTTACGCGGCGCAGATTCACGTTGCCGCAATCGAAGTGAACCGCGAAACGTTCCAGCCGAAAATCCTCGCCTACGCCTGCGTGGACGACTGCGGCCGCGCTATCAATCCCCGTATCGTTGAGGGTCAAGTACATGGCTGCACTGCCCACGGGATCGGCGCCGCGCTGATGGAAAATTGCGCCTACGATTCCGATGGCAACCTGCTGACTTCGACATTCAGCGACTACACGCCGATTACCTCGATGAACATGCCCGACCTGCTATATGGCCACATGGAATCGCCGTCGCCGTTCACCTTCAACGGCGCTAAAGGCATGGGCGAAGGCGGCGCGGCTCCGGTTCACACGATCTGCGCGGCCCTCCAAGACGCTCTTTATGCGAGCGGAGTCATCATCGAGGATTCGCACAATACAGGCGACTCCATCTTTCGCGCGATGCAGCGCGCGCGCCATGGCGATTTTGCCGGGATGGTCCGTGTCGAACATCACCGTTCTGCGCGCTAGAATGTCCCGCGGCGCAATCGTGGGACTCACGCCCAAATGAAGCACATCTGCATCATCGGTTGTGGTTCGATCGGTAGTCTTTACGCCGCACATCTTGCACAAGTTGCGGAAGTATGGGCTTTCGTCCGGCGGCCAGAGCACGCACGCGCCCTCAACGAAAACGGTCTGCACGTGACAGGTGGCCATGAATTTCATTCTCAATTTCGCGCCACTCACAATCCCGCGGAATTACCCAAGTTCGATCTCGGCATAGTTTCGTGCAAATGTACACAAACTGCGGAAGCCCTCGGTCCTGTTGCTCACCTCTTTAACAATGGGGCGATTCTTTCCGCGCAAAACGGTCTCGGCGCTGAAGAAATCATCGCCGACCTAGCGAAGACGAATGTTATTCGCGGCACAACCTTCATGAGCGGAACCCGGCACGACGATACGCATGTGCAATATGAACTCGACACGGCCACCTGGATGGGCCCATTCGAACCTACGAATACGCCGTTCTCGCTAGTGAAGGAAGCCGCCGATCTGTTGATTACTTCCGGCCTAAAAGCTGTCGCGCTCGAGGACGCCCGCCCCGCGCAATGGTCGAAAGTGATTTTCAATTCGTCGGTCAATGCCGTTTCCGCGCTCACGGAGCTGCCGCACACACTTCACTACACTCAGGAAGATCAGTTCGCTGATCTCGGCCATCTGCTCCATGATTTGATCGAAGAAGGCAAGTGTGTGGCCGCTGGGCTCGGCATCCGGCTCTACGAAGATCCCTGGGAAATGAACAAACTCGGCGCACAGACTAACCATCGTCCTTCCATGCTCTACGACATTCGCAATAAGCTGCGCACCGAAGTAGACTTTCTCGGCGGCGCCATCGCTCGCGAAGCTCTTCGCGCGGGTATTTCCGCGCCGCTGCATACCGCGCTCTATCGCCTCATCAAAGGCAAGGAAGCTTCCTGGATAAACCAGGACAAGGAACGCAACGCCGAAAAATAAGCGGAGAACGCATGGCTTACGCGATCGATCAGCGAAAATGGCAGCGCGTGCGGCAGATGATGGAGCGGCACGATCTCGATGCCGTCGTCGTTCGCGCCCCCGACAACGTTCTCTACCTCTCGAACTACTGGACTATGAAGGGTTACGACCTCGCGATATTTCCTCGGGAAGGAGATCCCACGCTGCTGGTCATCGAGCCGCAATTCCACGAGGCGCAGCGCACAGCGTGGAACAAAGACGTACGTTTCTTTCCTTTTTATCATCCCAGGGATCCGCGACCACCCATGATTCGAGCCGTCGAGATGGCTGTCGAAGTCTTACGCGAGCGAAAACTCGACGGCCGTGTCGGCATTGAGCTCTCGCAAACCTCTCAAATTTGCGACCGCATGGTCGGAGAGCCGACGGTCTACTGGCAAGGTTTTTACGACGCCTTCCGCGCCGCTTGCCGCGAGATTGTAGACGCCGCCCCGCTTCTCTCCGAGGTCCGCATGATCAAAACGCCGCAGGAAATCGAGCGCATGCGCTTGGCAAACGAGCTTGCGGCTATCGGCATGGAGCACGCGCGGGACAACATCAAGCCCAGCATGAAAGAAAGCGAAGTTGCGGCGATGATCGAAGGCCACATCCACTCCGTCGGCGTTGGCTACAAAGGCAAAGTGGAGATGGCGCGCGCCTTCACGCTCGTCTGGTCCGGCCGCGGAATTGCAACATTTACCGCCACGAGCCACCGTCCCGTGATTGAGAATGAACCGACACTTGTGGAAATCTGGGTTTGTGCCGACGGGTATTGGACCGATCTCACAAAAAATATTTGCCCAGGAAAGCTAACTCCCGAATACAATCGCTTGCTCGATCAGTTGCTTGAAATTTTTGCAGATGCTGTCGGCTGTGTCCGCAATGGCGCTCCGCTCGGCGAACTCGACCACATCATTCGCGATGGAATCGGTGCGGCTGGCTATCCGGGGCAACCGTCGCATCCCGTCGCGCACGGGGTTGGAGCGCGCGCTCATGAGGCGCCCTACTCTCATCGCATCGTCCCTGGCGAAATGCGCGCAGGCATGGTGCTGGCCATCGAGCCCGGCATATATTGGGAAGGCGGCGGAGGTTTGCGGCTCGAAGACAATTTCTTGGTGACGGACGACGGATGCGAAAAGCTGTGTTCCTATCCTGACGATTTTCGCCGCTAACTGCGCCATGAGATGCGCAAGTAGGAGACGGAGGTCTCTGACTCAATGAAGGAAGACCTGGCCAACGCGATTCTCTCGCAAATTCGCGAGGACGAAATCATCTCGATGGCCTGCGACGTCGTGAATATTCCGAGCCCCACGGGCGAAGAGCTGGAAATGGGCCGCTACATGCGCCACGCGCTCGAACAAACCGGACTCACCGTGACGTGGCAGGAAGTCGAAGACGGGCGAGCAAATGTGGTGGGACTTTGGGAAGGCGCTGGCAACGGCAAGAGCCTGATGTTCAACGGGCATATGGACACGTCGAATTCCGGTCGCGAAACTTTCCTAACCGGTCTCGGATACAAACCAAAAGCGGTCATCCGTGGCGGCATGATCTACGGACTTGGCATTTACAATATGAAAGGTGCGCTAGTCTGTTACACGCAGGCCGTCAAAGCGTTGATGCGCGCGGGAATAAAGCTCGAGGGTGATGTGACCATCGCGGCCGTCGCGGGCGAAATCGAGAAAACGCAATGGAGCGATGAATTTGTCGGCAAGGAATATCGCGGCTATGGCGTCGGCACGCACCATCTCGTCAACCACGGCGTTTTGCCGGACATGTGCATTTTGGGCGAGCCCACGGACATGCAACTCGTGCTTGGCCACTACGGAACAGTCTGGGTTCGCCTTTCCACGCACGGACACTATGTTCATACTGCCTTTACTCGCGGCAAGCAGGACCACAATTCCATTTTCCGCCTCAATGAAATTCTCGCTCCCATTTATGAATGGATTGCCGTCTGGGAAAAAAAAGCCGTCTACGACGGTCAACAAGGCGTCGTAAATGTTGGCTGCATCCGCGGCGGACATCCCTGGCGCGTCAGTCGCACTCCAGACAGCGCGGATGTCTTCCTCGATGTTCGCGTGCCGCCAACGATGCCGCTCAAAGAAGTGCGCATTGCTGTTAAACAACTTGTCCTCGACCTGCGAAAAAAGCATCCGGATTACGGCATCGAATATGAGACTTTTGTGTCCGTGCCAGGTGCCGAAATCTCGAAAGATCATCCGCTCGTGAAAACGATTGAAGCCTGCCACGAGCGCGTCCTCGGCACGCCCGCGAAATACACCACGGTTTTGTGGGATTCCGATGCCTCCGTCATGACGCGTTATGGAATCGAAACGCTCAATTATGGCCCTTCAAGTGGCCCGCGAGACGCCGAAGGCGAAAAGGTCGCGATCGAAACACTGGTGAACACGGCCAAGGTCTATGCGCTGGCCGCGGCGGAAATCTGCGGTGCGCGCTGACGGGAGCCGGAGCTAACTTCAATGACCAGCCAAAATGAGATCGAGCGCCGCTACCACAACATTCGCGCCGCCATGGCCGCAGAAAAGGTTGACGCACTCATTGTCTGCGGCAATCAATACACGGGATTCGAAGGCGCCGTGCGCTACACCTCCGGATTCGAAATCGTCCATCGCTACGTTTACGTTTTGATCCCACTCGCAGGAGATCCCGTTTTAGTCTTTCCGCGGGAGGCGCGCTGGATCGGCGACAAGAAAGCGCCCTGGGTCCAGGAAAAAGTCTGGGCAGAAATCCCCGGCAAGTGGTTGCGTGAAGAAATTGAAAAACACCATTGGAAGCGCGTTGCAGTCTACGGACTGGATTTCGTCATGGCCGTCCGCGATTACCGCGAGCTCCATCAAGATTCCTTTGAACTCGTGCCGTTCGATTTTCAATTCGACATGGCGCGCGCCGTCAAGAGTGAAGAGGAACTCGCTGGATTTCGCGACAGTATGGACATCATTCTCGATGGTTTCCACGCATTGCTCGCCGCTTACGAACCTGGCAAGAGCGAGGCGGAAATCATGGCTCCAGCTGTGGAGCGATTTTTTGCGCGCGGCGCCGGCTCCCGCATGATGAACATCGTACTCAGCGGCACGGGAGGAGAGGCGGAAGCCCACTTCAAAGTCCCTTCTCTCCGCAAAGTCGGCGCTGACGATCTGCTGCTCTATTCCCTCGAGATCGCCGGCTCCGATGGATACTGGGTGGAATTTTCCCGCGCGCTCATCCGCGGAAAAGTCAGCCCGCGAACCTTAGCCATGAGCGACGTCTATCCCCAAGCCATGGAAGCCGCGCGCCAAAAAATGCACGAAGGCGCGCTGGCCAGCGATGTCCACACAGCCGCGACAAACATCTTCGACAAAGCCGGCTTCAAACTCGGGCACCTCACCGGCCACTCGATTGGCATGACCATGATCGAGTATCCCGCGATCGGCGTGAATACCCACATCGCGCTGAAAGAAAACATGGTCTTCAGTTTTCACCCGCAGGTCGTCGATCAGGATGGCCAAGTCTGTCTCTACACGCAGGACACCTATCGCGTCGGTAAGAAAGAAGGAGAATGCCTCGCAAACGTGCCCTGGCGTTTCTATCCCGGCGTCGAGGCGCTGAAGACAGCATGAGCGTGAAGATTTGCATTGTCGGTTGCGGGGCCATCGGAAGTATCTTTGGCGCGCATCTGGCCCGGCTCAAAGACGTTGAAGTTCACGCCTACGACGTCTGGAAAGAACACACGCGTGCCATCAACGAACGCGGCCTGCGCATTAGTGGCGCAGCCGAGTTTACCGCGCGTCTTCACGCGACTCCCGATCCGCGCGAAATTCCAGCTTGTGAGCTCGGCATCGTGGCCACAAAAAGCACTCACACACGCCGTGCCATCGAAGAAACGGCGCATATCTTCGGCGAGAACAGCGCCGTCTGCTCCGTCCAGAATGGTGTCGGCAATGAAGAGATTCTTGCCCAGCATGTCCGCTACGTTATTCGCGGCACTACTTTTCCCGCGGGCCACGTTGTCGAGCCGGGCCACGTCGGTTTTGACATCAACGGTGATACCTGGATTGGCCCGTTTGAGCCAACAAACACGCCTTACGCGCCAGTCGAGCAACTCGCAGAACTTCTCAACCGCTCCGGTTTGCGCGTGATCCCTCTGCAAGACGCCCGCGGCGCACAGTGGACCAAGCTCATTTTCAATGCTTCGACGAATCCCGTCGGCGCCCTCACCTTGCTGCATCACCGCGCGGCCACACACTTTCCGCCGACCGGAGCACTTTTTAGCGCTCTCATTGCCGAAGGTGAAGCCGTCGCGAAGGCGCTGGGAATCGTGCTGCACGGCGATCCTCGCGCTCTCGTGGAAAAAGGCGCCAATGCTCCCGGCAAACACAAAGCGAGCATGCTTCAGGACATTCTCGCGAAACGCCAGACCGAAGTGGATTTTATGAACGGGGCAATTGCAGACTGGGGCGAAAAAATGGGCGTTCCCACGCCGCTTAATCGCGCGCTTTGGCAGCTCACAAAAGGAATCGAACACTCCTGGACCAATCCGGCTTAGCGCGCAATGCCCAGCGGACGTTCGCGGAGAAAAATAATACGATGAGTATGCCCTTTAAAATCGGAGTCTTGCAGCTCAGCATGGAGCCGCTCGATGAAACTGTGAAAATGGCTCAAGCCTGCGACGCCGCCGGGTTCGACACCTTCTGGCTTGCGGAGGCTTATCCCTGGTGGCGCAAACACTCTATGGAAGCACGTTCTTCCACGGCGGTAACCGCCATTGCCGCCCGTGAGACAAATCGAATTGTCATTGGCTGGGGCATCATCTCTCCATACACGCGACATCCCGTCCAAATTGCCATGGAGGCGCGCGTCCTGCAGGAAGCGGCAGGCAAAGAGCGTTTTCTGCTCGGCCTCGGCGCGTCGAAAATCTTCATGAAGGAAATTGGCGAGGGCGAAAAAGGAAAAGAGGTTGGCCCTGCCACCGTGATGCGGGAAAGCATCGAAATTATCGAGGCCATGCTCGGAGGTCAGGAAGTTAAGTACGAGGGAAAGGCCTTTCAGGCGTTCTCGCCCGCGCTCAAATCCGAAGCTCATGTGCCCCGCTGGCGCGTGCCGATCTACGTTGGTGCAACAGGGCCAGTACTCCAGCGTCTCGCGGGATCGCATTCTGACGGCTTATTGACGGCCAGTATCACCACCCCAAAGTTTGTTCAGTATTCGCGAAAAATGATGGAAGAAGGCGCGCGCAAGGCGGACAAGGATCCTGCGAAACTCGATCTCGGTTCCGTCATCGTCGGCAGTATCGGGGAAGATCCAAAAATCGCGCGCGAAGGCGCCCGCGAAATGGCCGCCATGTATCTCGCCAACAAGGTTCAAAACATCCGAGGCTCGGCGGACACGCTCCTCGAATGTGCGGGTCTCTCTTTCGAAGAGATTCGTCCAATCGCTGATGCTATGGAAAGTGGCGGTCGCAAAGCCGCCGCGCGCGCAGTCACAGATGCTGTTCTCGACAAGGTTTGTCCGATTGCAGGCACCCCCAAGCAATGCGTCGAGCGCCTGGAAGAGTACCGCGCCGCGGGCTGCACGCACATCATGCTTGAGCTTTGGGGGGACGATCGCTTGGAACAGGCGCGGCTTTTCGGTGAAAAAGTGCTCCCGCATTTCCGCAATAAGTAGCGCGACTCGCTTGCCGGTGCCGGACAATCAGTCCGCTGCCGCCGCTTCGCCCTTATATTTTTCTTTGTAAGAAACCACCGGATTTCGCAGCACGCCGATTTTCTCGATCTCGCATTCCACCACGTCGCCGGGTTTGAGATAAAGGGACTTCGGGTCTCCGCTGAACGCCGCAACTCCAGACACAGTTCCTGTCGAGAGCACATCGCCGGCGGAATACCCCATCGGCGAATAGTGCGCGATGATCTCCGGAACGGTGACGGACATTTTGCTGGAGTGCGACTGCTGCCGCACTTTTCCGTTCACGCGCAGCTCCATGGCCAAATTGTTTGGATTCGGAATTTCATCGGCCGTCACGATGTGCGGCCCGAGCGGGCAAAACGTGTCGATTCCCTTGCAAAAGCTGAAAACGCCGGATTTCATCTCTGTGCGCTGGATATCGCGCGCAGTCACATCATTAAAAATTACGTAGCCGCCGATGTAATCGCTCGCGCGTTCTGCGGGGAAGTGCTTGCCCGATTTTTTCAGAACCGCGGCAAGTTCGAGCTCGTAATCCAGCTCTTCGGTCAGGTGCTCCGGATAAACAATTTCCTCGTCCGGCCCGATGATGGCGTCCACATTCTGAAAAAAGACAATCCAGGGAAGCACGGGATGCGAGAACCCGGATTTTTGCGCTTCCTCATGGTGTTCGCGGAAATTACCGGCAGTGTGAAAGAATTTCTTCGGGCTGATGGGAGCTTTGATCTGCACCGCCTCGCGGAAGAAAAATACCGGCTCGCCCGACGCGCCTTTGGTTTCCAGTCCTTCTTTAATAGCATACTCGAGTGCAACCCGCGCAGCATCCAGTCCGCGGTCGCCGTTGGCGAAGAGGCCCCGCATGTCAGCAGGAACGCGCGCATCCGCGAGCGCATAGAACGCGCCTTCTTCCTTCACATTGCGCAGGTACAGCGCATAGGCCGCGTTGAGGTCCACAATCTGCCCGCCGGGCGCAATCGCACCTATGCGGTTTGCTCGTGCCTGCGAATGGAACGTAACTAGTTTCATCGAGATTCCTTCAAAGTGTTGAACGCAACAAATCTTACCAAAAACCGCAAAGGTTATCGTGGCAAGCAACGACTGGCGGTGCGGCTACTGTTTAATCGGCAAGCCGGTAAAGCGAATCCCTGCGCCGTGCACCTTATAGCGGATGTTTATCCCTACGAGCAATGCGGTGAGCGACTCCACGATCCGCGCGTTTTCCAGTTTTCCGCCGTTCAGCGCTCGCGCTCCTGGAATTTTCCCCGCTAGCTCTGAAGCGATTTGCTTGGCTTTCTCGTCATCACTGCAGACCAGTATGTCGCAGTCGACAGCCTCATCTGTCGAAAGCAGTTCCGCGCCAAGATTCTGAAACGCGGCTGCGACGCTGACTCCTGCGGGCAGCAGTTCCTTGGTCTGTTCCGCTGCAGATCCTTGCCACACGCCAAGCATCCTCGTCGCAGCTCCTCCAACCGTGGCTGCCAAGGGCACCGTTGTGTCGATCACCACGGTTCCTGGCTTCCAAACGCTTTTCAACTGTTTCAGAAGTGCCGCACACCCGGAAAACGGAACGGTCAGGACCACGACATCGCATTCCGAGGCAGTCGTCGCATTGTCCGCTCCTTCGATTTTCGCCGAGCCGCCAACGCGCGCGCGCAGTTGTGCGGCAGTCTCTGCCGCGCGCTGCGCATCACGCGAACCGATCACAATCTCTTCGCCAGCCCGCGCCCACCGATAGGCCAGTCCCGATCCCTCTGGACCTGTGCCGCCGAGAATGCCGATTTTTCGACTCATCGCAACTCTGCTCCGTCCCGCGGATTTTCCTTGCTCCTCTTCCGGAGCCTACGGCGACTGCCTGTGCGGCTGCTCCTGGCCTTCGGCTCTGGTACGATTGCCTTTAGCTTTTCACGCGCTCGGAATACGCACGAGAGCAAACGATATCACGCAATCCGACAGGCCAACGATGGAAACTGCAGGTCAACTAGAGCCTTCGCAATCCGTCACCGGGCAGCGTGCACATCAGCCGCCCTTGATCCGCGCCCTCCTTTTGCCCATCAAAGATCTAAGGAACGCGAAACAGCGCCTGGCGGGAGTGCTAACACCGGAGGAGCGCTTCGGCCTGGCGCAAGCAATGCTTGCCGACACAATTCGCGCTGTGCGCGGGGTAGAACGCGCGCAGAAAATATTTGTCATTACAAATTACGAGCCAGCAATCGAAACCGCCGCGAACTTTGGCTGGGAGATTTTGCGCGAGGAGCAGCAAATCTCGGAAAGCGCGTCAGTCGATTTTGCCTCAAGCCTCTGTGCCGATCGCGGAGTCACGGCGTTGCTTCGCTTGCCGCTCGATCTTCCGCTCGTCCAGGCTGCCGACATTGACGACGTCCTCGTGACGGAATGTGCCTCCCCAGCGGTCATCATGGTACCGTCACGCGACGGCACTGGCACCAACGCCATCCTCCGCACGCCACCGACGCTTTTCCCGTCACATTTTGGGCCCGATAGTTTCGCAAAGCATCGCATCGAAGCAGAGCAGGTCGGCGCCAGAATAGTCGTGCGGCGAAATGCGCGGCTCGAGATGGACGTTGACGACGAAGCCGATCTCCGCGTCCTTCTACGCCACGATTTAACTGGCACTGCGACAGGGAAGTGGTTGCGGGAAACTGGCGTCGCAGCGCGCTTTAGGACTCGCGTCATCGCGGTCTAAGCCCCGCGCTACTACATACACTTTCGCTAGTGCAGATTCTTTCCGTAACGTCTGCTCGCCGTAATACCTTTTCCTTCGGTCGCAACGATGCTTTCTCCCACCGCGACATCCTTCAGACGATCGACCTGCCCGCTCGGCCACAGAATCTCCACGCTCTCCGCCCTATCGTGTTGCGCGAGCCCGAACGTTAGCACAAGTTCGCTAGCCGAGAGGTAGCTCGATCCGCTCCGCATCATTTGTGTTTGCGTCTCGCCCGCTGCAGTAACGCGCACGATGGCCCCGATTCCGTCCCGATTGGACTTCGTGCCAATCAGCTTCACGCGCAAGCTGCGGTTTGCGTCGCCGCCTGTGGCTTCGTTGCGAAATAGAACAGTCGGGCCGCCGTTCGTGGCCATCAGCACATCGAGCCTGCCATCATTGTAAACGTCCGCATAGGCCGCGCCACGAGCCACACGCGGCGTCGAAAACGCCGCCCCCATCGATTTCGTCACTTCTTCGAATTTCCCTTTGCCCATGTTTCGGAAGAGATGCGGTGGCATCGCATACTTCACGTTTGCCTGAACGCGCTGAATATCCGGATCGATATGCCCGTTCGCGACAAAAACATCCGGCCACCCATCCAAGTCGTAGTCGAAGAAGAAGCACCCAAATCCCAGTGTAAGCAAAGACGCCCGCCCGATTTCCGACTGCGGCGCTTCATCCACGAACAGCCCCGATCCTTCATTGTGATAAAGCGAGAGCATCTGGTTTGCAAAATTTGTGATCAACAGACTGGGATGCCCGGAGCGATCATAATCAGCAGTGTCCACGCCCATGCCCGCCCGCGCAACGCCATCTTCGCTGAAAGCCACGCCCGCGAGCACCGCCTTTTCCGTGAACGTGCCATTCCCATTGTTGCGATAAAGTTTATTTGGCTGCGTGTCATTCGAAAGCAAAAGATCGGGCCAGCCATCGCCATCGTAGTCGAGCACCGCAATGCCGAGCGTCTTCGACGTAGGATCGCCAAGCCCCGCTTTTTTTGTAACGTCTTCAAACGTGCCGTCACCGCGGTTGTGCCATAGCCGCACCGACGTGCCCTTGTACGATTCCGGCGTGCAATACGATTTGCTCTTCCCATCGAGCGTACAGTAAAGATCCGTCTCCGGACTCCACTGCACATAATTCGCAACCACCAAGTCGAGACGCCCGTCCCTGTCGTAGTCAACCCACGCAGCCCCGGTACTAAATTCCTTGACGCCCCCGAGCCCAGCCTTCTGCGTAACATCCGTAAACGTTCCATTCCCGTTGTTATGAAAGAGATGGCTCTGCCCGTAAGCCGTCACGAACAAATCGTCGTAGCCATCATTATCAAAATCACCGACGGCCACTCCCATGCCAAACATTTCCTCGGCATCGAGCCCCGCTTTGTGCGTCACATCGGCAAACGTGCCGTCGTGATTGTTGTGATACAGCTTCGGGGTCGAGCGTTTGCTCGTGTGCCCTGGCCAGTCCATGCCATTCACAAAAAAAATGTCCGGCCATCCGTCGTTGTCATAATCGATGAATGCAACGCCAGGTCCCAGCGTCTCAGGCAGATATTTTTTCCCGAATGCGCCGTTGTTGTGCACAAAGTGGATTCCTGCCTGCTGCGTGACATCGCGAAACGTCACGCCAGGCGAATTCGCGGGCGCGCCAGTTTCAGTGAGTGCCGCAAGAAACAAAACAACCGCGAGCCCCGCCCAAGCCGCCGGCAGTTTGTTCACTCCGCCACCGCATTCGCAACGCGCCCCACGCCCAGCGCGTCGGCCACTCTGTTAATGTAGTTGAACCACGACGCGATCAACGTAATCTGCAAAATGCCGCGGTCGTCAAATCCTACGGCGCGCAGCTTCTCATGGTCCTCGGGCCAAACCTTCGTGGCGTCCTTCGTGAGCTTCACAACATAGTCCAGCATCGTGCGGTCCTGTTCAGAGATCGGCGCGGTCCGATAGTCTTTCTTCAGCGCTTCCACCATCTTCTGATCCAACGTCACGCGACGCAGAAACTCTGCGTGAGATTCGATTCAATAGTGGCACCGGTTCGTGACCGAAACCATTGTCGCGATCATTTCATGCTGATGCCGCTTTAGCGGCAATTCCGGAGACATCAAAGCGCCGAACGTGCTGAACGCGTGAAAAAGCACATCAGGGAAAAGAGAGTGCGAGCCGACGATGCTGGCCTCCACTCCCGCGAACACTGCGGCCACGGGCGTGGCGTATTCAACTGGATAGAGCTTACGCTCATCTTCGATCGCCTTCTTGACGTTCTGATCCTCTTCCATTCGAATCGTTTTGATCCAAGTCATACTCTGTCGCCCCCAAATCTCTCTAACCATTCCGTGAACAGTCTATCGAGACCTTCCGCCAGGTTTTGTCTCCGCCCCCGCTTTTGCTCCGGTTTCCACTGATGCCCGGCTTGCCGCCGATTTGTGCAACGCAGCAGCCTTCTTCGGTTTTTCCGCACCCAGCGCTACGGAAACATGCTCGTGAACCAACTGTCGCTCGTTGTTGTCCTCCGGGTGAGCTTGTCGGTAAGCCCCCGTAATCGCTTGCGCAGATTCATCTGCCTTAAATCGTAAATACCGCTCTTTGTGATCATTCGCCTTCGCTTCGTCGCCAAGTCCGTTGTAGCAGAGCATCAAGTTATAGTTCGCTTGTAAATCTTCCGGATCAATCGCCAGCGTCTGCTGAAACGTCTTCACTGCTTCCGCATAACGCTTCTGCAAAAACAAAATCCGCCCCAGTTCGTTAATCACCACGCGGTCGCGCGGATATTGCGCGAGCACGATTTGCAGATGCCCCGCGGCTTCGTCATACTTGCCTTCTTCTCGCAACACGCGCGCATAGAAGAAATTCGCGCGCGCCAGTTTGGGTGCGATGGCCAGTGCCTTGTCCAAGACTTTCCGCGCACCCTCCGTATCTCCTTCTTGTACAAGACATCGCCCGATGTTCACCCATCCATCCGGATTCTGCGGATCCACCTCCGTGATTTTCTCAAACGCCGCCGCCGCTCCCTTCAAATCGCCTTGCAAAAAAAGCCCGATCCCGTAATCGTTCCACTGCGTCCAATCATCTTTCGCCAGTTTTACTTCAGGCTTCGGCGCCTCTGCACTATGCGCCAAGACTCGAAGCGATTTCGTATCTTCCGCAACCGTGATGATCGGAATATCAGGAATCTTCTTCAACTCTCCGGCAACTTGCGAAGTATCGCCCGTAAACGCCCACTTCCGGTCGTCGTAATCGGGCGTAACCTCTCCGTGCGGTTTACTCGGATCTTCCACGCCTGCAAACGCAAACTGCGTGTTCCACCACATGAACTTTCTGTAGTTCAGCTTCGCATGCAGCGTGATTGTGTTCCCTGCAGACTCCGGAATATGCAGCCGGAAGTGCGCTGTGTCCGCTGCGCCCGGCGGAATCAAATGCGCATACAACGTCGCCCGGTTCGCCCACGCATTTCGTTTGGTAATCGGATTTCCATGGGCATCGATCAGCAGCGAGCGATAGAAGTGCGCGCCCTTTTCCACCGGACCCTTGCCCTCGTCCTCGGCTTTTCCGCTCCAGAAAATCGTCTGGCCTTTTTCGTCGACCGCTTGCAACTCCAGCCACACGTCGAATGCATCGATCGTTCCACCAGGAAAGAAGTGCCCCACTTTTCTCGTTCTCACCACTACATCCACTCGCACGTCATCCCCGCGCCGCACTGCCGCATCTACAGCTCCCAGCGGCGCCGTGATCGGTCGCACTTCACCGGCCGCTCCCGTCGCCGTCAACACGTCTGCCTCCTCGCCGACGCCAAATGAAGTGGAAAGTTCAGGCCTCATCCCGCCGCCAGCCGTTGTCCCGGCGTTTTCTTTCCCAGCAGGCGACACCGCAAAAATATCCACGGTCAACTGCTTGTCCTGCAGAAAGTGTTTGCTCGTCTCCAACTGCTGCGCATCCTCGTTCGCGGTTGGCACCGCCGTATTCGCCCCGGGGAACCGGTGTGAGTGCACGAATCCGTTTACATTCCCCGCGTCGTTCGATGGCACCTGCGGCATGTGGCAATCCGCGCACATCATCGGATTCGCTGGATAGTAGAACGAACGCGCCCCTTGCCCGGAAACGCCACTGGCCTGCCAGTTGTCGTATTCATTGAAGCCGCGCACCCAGCGGTAATGGTTCACGGGCACATCGAGATGCACTTTGTGGCACGTCGCACAAAATTCCGCCACTTGTGTCCGCATGAATGGCTTTAGGAATGTCCGCCGGTGCGGCTCAGGATTCAGCTTCACCACAAAATCGTGCAGCCTCCGTACCAGAGGATTTTCGCTTGCCGCAAGCTCGTGCAGTTTCGGGTATTCCAGCGTAAAGTCGCCCTGCCCCATCGTGCTCTTCACTTCCACGATGCTGTGGCACATCAGGCAGCTCAACCCCGCTTTTGCCGCGGGCGTATTTTCGATCTGCCGGATCGGCGTATCAAACATCCCGCTGAACAGCAGCGACGGATCGTGGCATCCCGCGCACCATTTCGAAGCCTTCACCCCCGCCACGTCTTGCATGTACTCGATGCTCTTTCGGTACCACTGATTGTTGAACGAGGAAAAGTGATGCGCCGAGCTGTTCCACTGCTTGTAAATATCCTCGTGGCATCGCTCGCACGCCTGCGACTGCATGAAATATTTTGCAGGGATGTTACCGTGATCCTTTGTCTGCGCCGAACTTGGAAAAAATTTCCCTTGTGGACCGTCGCCTTCGTTATCCATGGTCGCCGGAGCAATCTCCGGATTCGTTATGCGGAAAGCGTTGTTCCACGCATAAGTTCTGTACCACCACACGCCAGCCGAAATTCCCGTCACAACAACCACGAGTGCCGCAGCGCGCAGAACGATTTGCAGGCCTCCAATACCAAGCCACCCACGCGAGGCCAGCCACGACCCTGCGAGTAACGTCACCCCCAGCACGCAGGCCAGGATGTGCGCATAGAGCAGCCTCTTCATGGGGAGAGGCGTGCCCGTGAAAATCAAAATCACCCCCAGCACTGCGCCCGCAGTCAGCAACAACCATCCAACCCGCGCTCCCATCGCGCTCGTGCGCAGTAACTTCACAAGAAATGGCAAAAGAAGAATCGTTAGAAAAATTCCGGCAACCAGATGAAACAGTACGACCGCGATATAGGGGATGTTTGCCGAAGGGAATCCGTACAAATACACCGCGCTCGCAGCCAAAGCTATCACGCTGCGTGAACGCCACTGGCTCATTGGGCCTCTCGCCACTGGGAATCGTTCATTCTCGCAAACTCACTCCCGTAAATAAAGGCGGCCGGCGCTGTGCGGGCGGCCGGCCGCGGGTGCTTTGGGGTGCCTCCACGTCGCCTTAAACTCGGTAAGGTGGGAAGCGAAC